>Ga0247611_10004592_pt1 | contig 18999 bp, 18 predicted proteins | sample 177DNAGHGhighgp2_FD_192422 | JGI IMG/M metagenome (GOLD analysis project Ga0247611, IMG submission 192422) | Sheep rumen microbial communities from Palmerston North, Manawatu-Wanganui, New Zealand - 1770 DNA GHGhigh gp2 | ecosystem: Host-associated > Mammals > Digestive system > Stomach > Rumen... | reverse complement strand
TCCTGAATTAACATGTTCATGTGGTGATGAGGATACATGTGAATGTACATATAATAATACTATTATTACATGTCCTAAAGAAGTAGTAGAAATTAAAGTTGAAGAAGAATAATAAGGAAGTGTTTTTATGAAGTGTATTAATTGTAATCAAGAGATACCTGATACATCTAATGTATGTCCATTTTGTAATAACAAAGTAGAACCTTTAGTTAACTCTGCTGAAGCATTAGGAATACAAAATAATGTATTACCTAATACTCCAGAAAATTATGTGTTACCTAAAGATCAAGTTAAACAAGAGACTAATAATATACCATCACCTCCTACTATGGAGAGTGTAGCAAATACTTCAAGTACAACTCCACAAAGTGTACAACCAAGTATTCCAACACCACCTCCAATGGAGAATATTCCAAGCCCTCCATCAATGGTAAGTGATGATAATACAGTTGGCAATTTAACAGTTAATCCTACAAGTAGTCCAACATATACAAATCCAACTCAATTAAATCTTGAAAATGTGGATTTAAATGCAAATCCTCAAGCAACATCTATTGATTTAACTAAGTCAGGGGAGAAAATTGCTGCTACTATGACACATAATCAAGACCAAGAAGCAAATAAGAAGAAAAAGAAACTAATAATCATAACATGTATATTTGTTGTTGTATTTGCTTTAGTTGGTGTGGGATTATATTTCTATTTCACACAATATCAATCAGCAGATAAACGTATTAATAAAGCAATAGATAGATTATTTAATTTTACTACTACATTAAATAATACAAAAATAGAAAATGGTACAGGATCTTATATAGTTAGATATACATCTAATGCTAATAATGATGAATTATCATTTAATATTGAAGGTAAATATGGATATGATTTACCTAATAAAAAGATTGATGTAATAGCTAATATTAAGAATTATAATCATAATGGTGAATTATTAGATGATGAATTAAATACAGAATTATATTTAGAAAATTCTAGAGCTTATCTATTACTACAAAACTTTGATACTAAATATTACTATACTGAAATAGCAGATTCAAAGAAGGCAATAGATGATATAGAATCAAGATTCAATGATCCAGATAAACTATTATTATTTAATTTAGTTAATACTTTATATAATAATGGATTAGAAGCATTCAGTAAGGATTATCCTAAATATATTGATAATTTATCTCAAAATGATATTAATTATGTTAATGTTATTAATGGTCTTAAACAAAGTGTTAAAGATGCATTAAATAGTGCAACTATAGAGCAAAAATTTGAAGGTGGAAAGAATGTTGTACGCATATCATTAAAGAATTATGATTCACTTAAAACTATCTATACAAGAATGTTAGAATCAGTAAGAGCTAATAATAATGCATATCCTAGTTTAGCTAAACTATATGGTGGAGATAGTGCAGATTTATATAAAGCAATAAAAAGTTTAATTGATGCTCAAGATTATAAACCATCTAATGTAGATATTGTTATCACAACAGATGCATTTAAACAAAATTTAATCAGTGCTTCATTACCAATTGTAGTCGAAAATGATACATATGTATTAAATATTACTCCAAATGGAAGTGGCTTAAGATTTATAGCTAATAAAGATAACAAAAAGGTATTAGATATTAAATATTCTAAATCATCAAGCAAGACTTCAACTACTGAAACTAAAAAATATGTTATAGATGGTGAAGTATTAACAAATGATGTAGTTAATAAATTTAACTTAGAATTAGAATTCATTAGAGATATTAATCCAAATAAAATTAATGTAGTTACTAGAAATAGTATTGATTATCAATACTTAACTGCTAATGATTTTAATGAAATGGCTAATAAATTTAAAGAATATGGTAAGTTAGGAATAGTATTCCAATCATCTTATAAGGGTGCACCTGTTGTGGAAGAACCTCCTCTTGAGGTAGTAAGTGAATAATATAGATGCTTTAGATAAAAGGAACTTTAGTTATACTATATTAACTATTTCTATAATTGTATTTATATCATTTGTTATATTAGGTTTTTATTATCGTATACCTCGTTATAATATAACTACATATGATGATTATGTATTTTACTTACCTATAGGATATAAATATGAAATCCAAAAGGAAACTGATGGTACAACAGATACATTATTATTTGGAAGTGATGTTAAATATAATATTACAGTATTAAAGGATATACCTTATTCACATTATTTATATAATGATTATTTAACTTTAAGAACTTACTTTGGTTCCGAAAACTATACTATAGAAAGTATTAAAGAATTAAAGGAAGATAATCATAGTATAATTATTTCTAAAATACATAATGATGAAAAAGATAACTTATATTGTTATATTTATAATTTTCCAGATTCTACTGATTTATTATTTGGATATATTTACAATGATAATAAAGAAATAGAAGATGAAGATATTAAATTATTATTTAATACTTTAAAAAGAACACAAACAAGAAGTTAATATAACTTCTTGTTTTATGTTATAATTTTATTAGGTGAATACTATGTATGCAAATATATTAATACAACATAAAATTAAAAGCTTAGATCATACATTTACATATCATATTCCTAATGAATTAACTAATGAATTAGAAATAGGTATGAAGGTAAGAATACCATTTGGTAATAGTATTATAAATGGTATTGTATTAGATATATTTAATACATATGAAGGAGATACTAAGGATATTATATCTATTGTATCTAAAGAACTAAAACTTAATAAAGAATTATTAGAATTAGGTAAATATATAAAAGATAAATATATTTGTACTTTAATATCAGCTTATCAAACAATGTTACCTTCATCTTTAAAAATAAATAATAATAAAGAATCATATGAACTACAAGATACATATATAGTATTAAATAAAGATGAAAGTATAATAGATCAATATATAAATAATAATAAGCGTGCTAAAAAACAAATAGAAGTATTAAATCAATTAAAGAATACTAAACTATTAAAGAAAGATATTAGTTCATCAATTATAAATGTTTTATTAGATAAAGATTTAATTAAATATGAATATGTATCTAAATATCGTATTAATAAAGATAATATAAAAGGAGATAAAAAGGAATTAACTGAAGAACAAAATAAAGCCTATAAAGAAGTAGATTTATCATCCAACAATGTATATTTACTTCATGGTATAACAGGATCAGGTAAAACTGAAATATATATGCATTTATGTGAAGATGTAATAAAACAAGATAAAACTATTATAGTTTTAGTTCCTGAGATAAGTTTAACTACTCAATTAGTTAATAGATTCTATAATCGATTTGGAAGTGATGTAGCAATCTTCCATTCAGAGTTATCTGAAGGAGAAAAATATGATGAATATCGTAAGATAGATAAAGGAGAAGTACATATAGTTGTAGGTACAAGATCAGCTATATTTACACCAACAAAGAACTTAGGATTAATTATCATAGATGAAGAACATACATCATCATATAAACAAGAAAACACTCCAAGATATAATGCTATTGATATAGCTAAATGGAGATGTAATTATAATAATATACCTTTAATATTAGGATCTGCTACTCCAACATTAGAATCAATGGCAAGAGCAGAAAAAGGTGTATATAAATATATACCATTAAATGTAAGAGTAGGGAAAGCTAAATTACCTAAGATGACTATTATTAATATGCAAGATGAATATCGTAAAAGGAATATGATATTATCTGATGATTTAAAAATAGCTATAGATAAAAGATTACAAAATAAAGAACAAGTAATGTTACTACTAAATAGAAGAGGTTATTCTACTTATATTACTTGTGAATCGTGTGGATATACTTATAAATGTCCTCATTGTGATATTACTTTAACTTATCATAAGACAAGTAAACAATTAAGATGTCATTACTGTGGATATACAGCATTCTATTCAGATACATGTCCTGAATGCCATGAAAAAACCATTAATTCATTTGGTTTAGGTACTGAAAAAGTAGAAAGTTTAATAAAAGAATTATTCCCTTCTGCTAGAGTAGTAAGAATGGATAAAGATACAACTACAAGAAAAGGTTCACATGAAAAGATAATAAAAGGAATAGAAAACTTAGAATATGATATTATCATAGGTACACAAATGATATCTAAAGGTTTAGATTTTCCTAGAGTAACATTAGTAGGTATCATAAATGCTGATGAATCACTTAATATACCTGATTTCAGATCAGGTGAGAATACATATGCTTTATTATCACAAGTAAGCGGAAGAGCAGGTAGAAGTGATTTAAGTGGAGAAGTAATAATCCAAACCTTTAATCCTGATAATAAAACCTTACTAAACGTCTTAAAAAATGACTATAATCAAAACTACAATTATGAGATGAATATACGAAAAATCTTGAAATATCCACCATTTTATTATTTAATAAGTATAAAGGTGATATCTCGTGATTATAACAAGGCATCACTTGAGGCTAATAAAATAGCTGAATTGGTTAAGAAGAATAAAAATGGTCAAACAATTATTTTGGGTCCAACAACTGCATCTCAATTTAGATTAAATAATTATTATCGATTCCAAATCATTATTAAATATAAGAAGGATGAACTATTAATTAATTATTTAAAGAAATTAGATGAAATGTATATTAATAATAAAGATGTATATTTAGAAATAGATGTTGATCCAAATAGACTATAGGAGGTCAAGGTTTATGAAAAAATTATATGCTTCAATGATTTTAAATGCATTAATTGTCATCTTTGTAATATTCGGGTGTATTATTATGTTTGCTGGTCTTCAATTCATGGGAGAAGGAAGAATATTATCGGAAACTGGGGTATACATGTTAAAGTTCTATACTGTTGATTCAAATATCTTAGCTGGTTTATCATCGATATTATTACTTGTACATCAATTTTATATAATTAAAGGTGCAACAAGAAGAATACCAGTTGCAGTTATGATATTCAAACAAATAACTACTGTTGCTTTAACAATAACATTCTTAGTAACATTATTTTATTTAGCACCATTTAGTCCATATGGATTCTTTAGTTTATATTTAAATGCTAATTTATTCTTTCATTTAATAGTTCCAGTATTAGCTATTATCAGTTATGTATTCTTTGAAAAATATAAAAATGATACTGAATATGCTTGGTGGGGATTATCTACAATGATAATTTATATTACATATTATTTAACTAATATAATTGCTCATATTGCTGAAAATAATATACCTAAATATGATTTCTATGGATTTACTAATGGTAATTTAAGAAATATTGCTGTAATAGTACCAATATTCTTGCTTTTAACATATTGGGTATCTGATGGCTTAATTAGATTAAATCTAAAGTTTTCTAAATATCGTTTGAAATAATATAATTTTGTGCTATAATCTTTATATCAAAGCGATGACTGGGTTGGAATCCAAGAGCTATATAGAAGAAATAAGACCAAAGTATGGTGGAACAGAGGTAATACTCCCATACACATTTGGTCTTTTTATTTTTTAGGAGGTGTATATGAGAGTATTTATATCTGGTGGTACTTTAGAAGGTGTATTAAATACCTATAAAGAACTTGCATCTAATGTTGCAACTGTATGTGCAAGAAAAGGATTAAAGTTAGTTTTTAATGGTATTGATACTGGTTTAATGGGTACAACATACATGACATATAAATATGAAGGTGGGAAGGTAAAAGGTTTCTATGATATCACTAATGCAGGATATCAAGAAAGACTTGAACTTGATGCATCTGATATATCACCAACTACCTTTGATATGGCTAATAAATTATATAAACATGCAAATTTAATAATTATATTACCTGGTAGTTTTGAAACATTATCATCATTCTTTTCAATGATTAATGAGAAGATAGTAAAAAAAGATGATAAAAAAATAATATTATTCAATTATGATAATTATTATGATAAATTACTATATCAAATAAAATATATGATAGATGAAAAGTTCTTAGATCCAAATCTATTAAATATGTTTGATATAGTTACTAATATGGATGAATTTAATAAATTAATGAATGAAATAGAAGGAGAAGATTAATATGGTAAAAAATATGGAAGAATTAGTTAATTATTGTAAACAATATGGATATATATTCCAAGGATCTGAAATCTATGGAGGTTTAGCTAACTCTTGGGATTATGGTTCATTAGGAAGAGAATTAAAAAATAATGTAAAAAATGCTTGGTGGAAAAAATTTATCCAAGAAAATACAAACTCTGAATATCGTAATTACGGATTAGATTCAGCTATTTTAATGAACCCTGAAGTATGGGTAGCATCAGGACATGTTGCTTCATTTGCAGACCCTTTAATTGATTGTAAGAAATGTAAATCAAGAGAAAGAGCAGATAAATTAATTGAAGAATTTACTCATGGAGAAGAAACTGGTGATGGATGGTCTAATGAAAAATTAGAAACATTTATTAAGGATAATCATGTAACTTGTCCTAAATGTGGAGCATGTGATTTTACACCAATAAGAAAATTCAATTTATTATTTGAAACACATCAAGGTGTAACTGAAGATAATAAATCAATCGTATATTTAAGAGGAGAAACTGCTCAAGGTATATTCGTTAACTTCATGAATGTACAAAGAAGTATGAGAGCAAAAGTACCATTTGGTATTGGTCAAATTGGTAAGAGTTTCAGAAATGAAATTACTCCAGGTAACTTTATATTCAGAACAAGAGAATTTGAACAAATGGAATTAGAATTCTTCTGTAAGCCAGGAACTGATCTTGAATGGTTTGCATTCTGGAAACAAAATTGTTTAGATTTCCTTGAAACAATTGGTTTAACTAAAGAAAATTGTAGATATAGAGATCATGCTAAAGAAGAATTATCATTCTATTCTAAAGCAACAACTGATATTGAATACTTGTTCCCAATGGGATGGGGAGAATTATGGGGTATAGCAGATAGAACTGACTATGACTTATCTGTTCATATGGAACATTCTAAACAAAATTTACAATACTTAGACCCTGAAACAAATGAAAAATATACACCATATGTAATTGAACCATCAGTTGGTGTAGATAGATTAGTTTTAGCTTTATTAACTGAAGCTTATACTAAAGAAACATTAGAAGATGGGTCTGTTAGAGAAGTATTAAAATTAAAACCATTCTTAGCTCCATACAAGATAACTGTATTACCATTAGTTAAGAAAATGCATGGTGAAAAAGCTAATGAAGTATTCCAAGAATTATCTAAGACATTTATGTGTTCATATGATGAATCCGGTAATATTGGTAAACGTTATAGAAGAGCTGATGTTATTGGTACACCATTCTGTATAACTGTAGATGATGAAACAATCAACAATGGTACAGTTACTTTAAGAGATAGAGATACTATGGAACAAGTAGTATTAAAACTTGAAGAAGTTAAAGATTATGTAGAAGAAAGAATAAAATTCTAATTAAAATATTTACTATAATCTTTTAATTTGTTATTATAAATATGTATAAGATAAAGATGAAAGGTGTGTAGTATATGGCATTTAAAAAATTTAAAGAAGCTTTATTTCCAAAAGATTCAGATGATGAATTAGAAGATACAGAAGAAAGTTCATATGAAACTACTGCAAAAGAAGCATTTTCTTCTGGCAATAATATGATATTAGCTGAACCAAGAGCTTATTCTGAATCTCAACAAATTGCTGATCATATAAAAAGAAGAAACTCTGTTATCGTTAATTTAAAGAGAGTTACAAATGACCAAGCTAAGAGAATTATTGATTTCTTAAGTGGTACATTATATGCATTAGGAGGACAATTACAAAGATTAGGTAATGGTATTTATCTATGTACTCCTAAAAACATTAATGTTGAAGGTCGTATGAGTGACGATGAAGACGATAAAAAATCAAAGAATAAAATAGAAGATGAGATGGACTTTTAATTATTATTGATATATAATAATTAACCAAGGTGATTTCTATGAATAAATTTGATAGAAGTATTAATGGTTATAATATCAAACAAGTTAATGCATTCGTTGATGATACTGTCTTTAAAGTTGAAGATATGATAACTAAAATGAAAGAAAAAGATCTAGAAATTGATAGATTAAAAAAAGAACTAGATCATTATAGAATGATGGATGCCACATTAAATAGAGCAGTTGTCATGGCTGAAGAAGCATCTTCAAAATATAAAGAATCATCATTAAATGAATCAGATTTAATCATAACTGAAGCTAAAAAGAATGCTAATAGAATAGTAAATGATGCATTATTAAAAGCTGAAACTATTGAAGCAGAATCACAAAGGTTAAGAAGAAATATAGTTACATATAAAAGAAGAATTAGAAGTATAATTGAAGAACAAATGACTTTAATCGATGATTTAGATAAAGTTGATTTAAATGATACTAGTAAATAGTATCATTTTTTATTATTTATTGTTATAATTATAAAGGTGATTACAAGATGAATAAAATCAAGGATAACATATTGTATATTTCAATAATAGTAGGTACTATTATCTTATTATTAACATTATTAGTAGTTACTAAAATAACTAAAGAAAGAAGTGAAAGTCATATGACAGGTAAAGTAAACATTGAAATGAATGTAAAAAACTATGGAATAATAGAATTAGAATTAGATGCTGATCAAGCACCTATTACTGTAGAAAACTTTGTTAATCTAGTTAATCAAGGATTCTATAATGGATTAACATTCCATAGAATAATGGAAGGATTTATGATCCAAGGTGGAGATCCTCTAGGAAATGGTACAGGTGGATCTGATAATACTATTAAAGGTGAATTTAGTTCTAATGGTGTAAATAACACTATTTCACATGTAAGAGGAACTATATCAATGGCTAGAAGTGGTAATCCTAATTCAGCTTCTTCACAATTCTTTATTGTTCATGAAGATTCAACATTCTTAGATGGTAATTATGCTGCTTTTGGACATGTTACAAGTGGTATTGAAGTTGTAGATAAAATAGCTACTGATGCTAAACCAATAGATAACAATGGTACTATTCCAAAAGATAAACAACCTATTATTGAATATATAAAAGTAAAATAAGCACATAAAGTGCTTTTTTATTTACTATATGATAAAATAAAACTAATGAAGAAGGGATTATTATGAAGATAGTTATAGTTGGTGGTGGAGCTGCTGGTTTAATGGCAGCAATAAATATAAAAAATGATAATAATGAAGTAGTAATACTAGAAAAAAATGAAGAAGTAGGTAAGAAAATATTAGTTACTGGAAATGGTAGATGTAACCTATGGAATTTTGATATGCATTATTCAAAATATAATTCTAGTAATCCTGAATTATTAGATAAGATTATTACTCCTGAGTATGAAGATGATGCACTTAATAAACTTGTAGAATTATTTAGTATTTTAAAAAATAAAAATGAATATTTATATCCTCGTTCAAATAAAGCTACTACTGTAAGGGATGTTTTATTGCATGAATGTAATAAATTAGGTGTAGAAATAATAACTAATTATAATGTTACATCTATTAAAAAGACTGATAAGTTTATCATTAATAATGATATAACATGTGATAAATTAATTATCTCTTGTGGTGGTAAATCATTACCTATAACTGGTTCAGATGGTTCTATTTATTCTATATTAAAAGATATGGGACATACTATAATTGAACCATTGCCTTCATTAGTTCCTTTATTTGCTAATGAATCATATTTAAATAAATGGAATGGTATTAGATGTGATGCTAAAGTTACATCTATAATTGATGGTAAAAAGATAAAAGAAGAATCAGGAGAATTACAATTAACTGACTATGGTATATCAGGTATATGTGTATTTAATATATCAAGAGATATAGTTAAAGCATTAAATGAGGGTAAGAATGCTACGGTTCAAATATCTTTCCTAGAACTAGGAGAAGATGAGAAAGAATACTTTGAACTAGAAGAGAAAAATAATACAGTCTATGAATTATTACTTAAAGTATTTGATAAAAAACTTATTAAAATCTTATTAGATAAGATGGATATTAATCCAGATGCATATATTAAATCATTAACTACTAAAGAAATGAGTAGATTAGCCAATTATATTGAGAGATTTAATATTAATATAACTGGTCATGGTGATTTTAATAAATCTCAAGTAACTCAAGGTGGTGTATCTTTAGAAGATATTAATCCAGATACATTAGAATCTAAAAAGATCAAAGATTTATATTTAATAGGTGAAGTATTAGATATAGATGGAGACTGTGGTGGATATAATTTAGGTTTTGCATGGATGAGTGCTTTAAAGGTAAGTGATCATATATGTTAAGAGCTAAAAATATTAAAATAAGTATTCATGATAATAATGAAAATCATATTAAAGATAAGCTTAATAGATTACTAAAAACTAATATATTAAATTATAAGATAGTTAAAAGATCAATTGATGCAAGAGATAAGAATAATATGTTATTTATCTATACATTAGATGTAGAAGTAGATAAAGAAGATAAAGTTAAATTAACTGATACAATAATCAAAACACCTGATGAATCATATAATATAGATATAACAGGTAAACAGGCTTTATCTTATAGACCAATTATAATAGGATCTGGTCCTTCAGGATTATTTGCTGCTTATTTATTATCTTTAAAAGGATATAAACCAATTATATTTGAAAGAGGAAAAGACATTGATAATAGAATTAAAGATGTAGATAACCTAATAAATAATAATAAATTAGATACTAATTCTAACATCCAATTTGGTGAAGGTGGAGCAGGAACATTCTCTGATGGTAAATTAAATTCTTTAATTAAAGATATAAATAATAGAATGAAGTTTGTATTTGATACATTTGTATCATTTGGAGCTTCTCCCGAAATAATATATGATAATCATCCTCACATTGGAACAGATATATTAAGAACTGTAATAAAGAATATGAGAAATAAGATTATAGAATTAGGTGGAGAATTTAGATTCAATTCATGTTTAACTGATATACTAATAAAAGATAATAAAGTTAAAGGTGTAATTATAAATGATAAAGATAAGTACCCAACTGATGCATTATTCCTATGTATTGGTCATTCAGCAAGAGATACTTTTAAAATGTTATATAAGAATAAGCTAGATATGGCATCTAAACCATTTGCTGTAGGTATAAGAATCATACATGATCAAGATTTAATAGATGATAATATGTATCATGATAATAAAGAATTATTAGGTCATGCATCATATAAAGTAACATATACAACAAAAGAAGGAAGAGGAGTATATTCTTTCTGTATGTGTCCTGGAGGATATGTAATTAATTCATCATCAGATAATAATAGATTAGTTATAAATGGTATGAGTAATTATAAAAGAGATTCTGGATATGCTAATTCAGCATTAGTAGTAACTGTTACTAAAGATGATTTTGGACCTAACTTATTTGATGGTATGCATTTCCAAGAAAAACTAGAAGAAAAAACATATAACTATGCTAGAGGATTAATACCAATTCAATATTATAAAGATTTTATATATAACTTTAAATCAGATGAAATTAAAACAAATGCTATCATGGGTAAATACATATCTAGTAACTTAAATGATATATTACCAAGATTCATAACTTCGACTTTAAAGGAAGCTATACCTGAATTTGGTAAAAAGATTAAAGGATATGATAATAATCCAATACTATGTGGAACTGAAACTAGAACATCATCTCCAATAAGAATAATAAGAGATGAAAATGGTACATCTAATATAAAAGGAATATATCCATGTGGTGAAGGTGCAGGATATGCTGGTGGTATCACATCAGCTGCTATAGATGGACTAAAAGAAGCAGAAGAATTTATTAAAATATATAAGCCTTTTTAACGTGTTAATTGACTGTTAATAGACAATACTACTTATATCGAATAACGATATAGGTGTTTGCTTTTTATAGTATATTATGCTACAATTGTCTAGACAAAGAAAAAGAGGAAAAGTTTATATTTGATAGGAAGTGTCGTAATGATATTTATTAAAATTTTATATTATATATTAACTGCAATATCTTTATCTTATATTGTTTATTTTGGTTTATCAGGCCTATGGGCTTTCAAAAAGAACAAAACTAGAGTAAGAAAATTCAATGATAAAACTAAATTTGCTATTATTATAGCTGCTAGAAATGAAGCAGGTGTAATTGGTAACTTAGTTAAATCATTAATGAATCAACATTATAAAAAAGATTTATTTGATGTATATGTATTACCTAATAACTGTACAGATAATACTGGTGAAGTAGCTGCATCATTTGGTGCTAAAGTTATGGATGTAACTGTACCAGTTAAATGTAAAGGTGATGCATTAAAGTTTGCTTTCAAGACATTAAAGAAAAAAGACTATGATGCATATGTAATATTTGATGCTGATAACGTAGTACATCCTGATTTCTTACATTATATGAATAATATATATCAATCAGGATATAAAGCTGCACAAGGTAGAAAAGATTCTAAGAATATGTATGATAACTGGATTTCATGTGGATATTCATTATTCTATTCAATCCAAAACTTATTCTTTAATAAAGCAAGAACTAATGTAAAAATGAGTGCAACAATAAATGGTACTGGTTTCATGATAGCTAAGTCATTTATTGAAGAAAAAGGATTTAATCCTGTTACAGTAACTGAAGACATCGAATTATCAATTATGTGTATCTTAAATGATGAACCAGTAATTTACTGTGATGATGCCATCACTTATGATGAACAACCAACAGGTTTTGGTGATTCAATCAGACAAAGAAGAAGATGGTCTGTTGGTATTATTCAATGTTGTAAAGAATATAATAAAAAATTATTAAAGAAAGCTATTAAAGATAAAGATAAATCTGCATTAGATAAAGTTTTATTTAATATAGCTCCATACACTCAAGTATTATCTTTAATTCCATTTATATTACTTGCAGTCATGAATATTAGATCATTCTCAGATATGGGATGGGCTCTATTAACATTTGATTATACTACTATTGTAGCTGGATACTTTATCTCAGTTATGATATCAGTATATACATTACAATATTATGAAGGATCAATCAGTAAAGCATTAACTGGTATTATCTTATTCGTATTCTTCATAATTTCATGGATACCTATTAATATTCAATGTATATTCTCTAAGAAGGAATTAAAATGGGTACCAATTAAACATGAAAGAAATGTTGAAGTAGGAGACTTAATAAAGTAGATAGAAATATCTACTTTTTTTATGCTATAATACTGATTGGATGTGATATATATGGAAAAATATCAAGAAATTGAAAGATCAATTATAACTACATATAGAAAAGAAATATGGTCTAAGTTTGTTAAAGGATTAAATGAATACAATATGATACAAGATGGTGATTCAATCATGGTTTGTATATCCGGTGGAAAAGATTCTTTTCTTTTAGCAAAATTATTCCAAGAATTAGAAAGACACGGTAAGAAAAATTTCACAGTTAGATATGTTACTATGAATCCTGGTTATAGTGAAATTAACCTAAATAGAATAAAAGAAAATGCTAAGATAATGAATGTACCTTTAGAGATATTTGAATCAGATATATTTGCAGTAACTGAAAAAGAAAGAGCAAATAATAATGGAAATCCTTGTTATTTATGTGCAAGAATGAGAAGAGGTTATCTATATGCCAAAGCTCAAGAATTAGGTTGTAATAAAATAGCCTTAGCGCATCATTATAACGATGTTTTAGAAACATCTTTATTATCTATGTTCTATGGATCAGAAATAAAGACAATGGTACCTAAAATACATTCTGAGAATTTTAAAGGAATAGAACTTATTAGGCCTTTATTCTTAGTTCATGAAGAAGACATAATAAAATGGAAAACTAAAAATGAATTACAATTTATTAATTGTGCATGTCCTTTAGTAGATAATTGTACAATTGAACCACCAAGTATGAATAGCGGGTCAAAGAGAAAACAAATGAAATTCTTAATAAGTGAATTAAAGAAAACTAATCCAAATGTAGAAGAACATATATTTAAAGCCTTAGGTAATGTTAATATGGCATGCATCTTAGGTTATAGAGATATAAATGGTAATAAGCATACATTCAATGACTTTTATGATGATTTAAGGAGATAATATGAAGTATTTAGTAGTATCTGACATCCATGGTAATGATAAAATGATAACTAAACTATATAAAATAGTTTCTTTTCATCAACCAACTAAAATCATATTATTAGGTGATCTAGGTGGATTCTTTCATCCAAATGATAGAATATTAGACTTTATAGAAGAATATAAAGATAAGATTATTCTTATTAAAGGTAATTGTGATGATAGAGAACAATATAAAATGGATATGTTAGATTACTATAAAGAAACTGTTAATGGCGTTAACTTCGTATTTACTCATGGACATTTAATGTTACCAATTAGTACTAGTGACTATGATGTATTTGTTCAAGGTCATACACATATAGGAGAAATAAGAGAATACGATGATAAAATTATATTTAACCCTGGTTCATTATCACAACCAAGAGGTGAATCAGTTAATTCATATGGTTTAATTACCGATAATGATATTGAATTATATGATATAAATGATAGTGTCATAAAAAAGTTAAGTTATAGAAAATAATTGTATTAATTTATTAATAATACTATAATTAAAATAAGGTGATTATATGTACGGTTTTTTATTAGCAATATTATCAATTACTGTAATAATGGTAGGTATATCATTATCAGCATTTTATTTATATTGTAATTATTTATTATTTGAAAAGTGTAATGTAGATGGATGGAAAGGACTTATTCCATTCTATAATACATACATTAAAATAAGATTAGCTGGATTAAAACTATGGTATTTAATTCTATTTATTAGTGCTGTTATCTTATTAATAGATTCTAGTACTGGACTAAAGTTATTATGTGTATTAATAATCTTATTTGTATCATCATTAATAAGCTATAATTTTACTAAAAGAATGAATAATGGTAAGACTAAACATGTAGTAGATTTCATGCTATTAACATTTGTACCAATTATTTATTTACCTGTATTAGTCTTTAATGATGAATATACATTTGATAATACTGTTGAAGTAACACCAAATGCATATATTGATAAAATACAAACATCAGACTTTGATATTTATAAAAAAGAAGAAAAGACATGCAAAAAATGTGGTACAAGAATATCTGAAACAGATAAATATTGTCCTGAATGTGGAAAGAAACAATAACTTACTAAATGGTAAGTTTTTTCTTTTTTAAGATAATAAATATGATATAATTTGTATGAGGGTGGTAACATGAAGAAACTATTAATACTTATAATATCTTTAATTGTTTTTATTCCTAATATTAAAGCAATAGAATTAGAAAAACTAGGTCTAACAATAGATTTAGATGAATCATATACAATATATACAAGAAAAGATAAAAATAGATTATATGATTATTATAAAAAAGATATCTATCTAGAAGCATATGATAATCAAGGTGATATCTTATACATAAGAGCAATAACTAACCCTGGTTTAAATAATTATAAAGTTGGTGAAGACCAAGTAGATGCTGTTGTTAGTTTAGGTAGAAGATTAAATGTAGAAACATATAGGTACGTTGATGTAGGAGATTATAGATGGATTAAGTTTGATTATTACAATAAAGATAGTAAGCATATTATTGAATACTACTTATGTTGGAATGATTTATTCTTAACTGTAACAATTCAACCTCAAGATGGTAATGAACTAAGTGAAGGTATCCAAAAGACATCAGATAATATAGTTAAAACAATAAAATTAACTGGAACTGGTAAAACTGATGGTATTCACGTTGATGAAAAGTATATTGATAAACTAGATAAATTTAAATTTATAAAAAAATATGGTATTGAAATATTATTATGTTTAGGAGTAATTGGATTTGCTTATTACTTTAAACACAAAAAGAGGGAAGAATAAATGAAGTATGTATTATTAACTGGTGCTTCAGGTGGTCTTGGTTATGAATTATCTAAATATTTATTAGAGAATGGTTATTATGTGATCATGTTATATCATAATCATAAAGATAGAATAGAAGAATTACATCGTAAATATAAGAATGGTATGTTATATAAAATTGATTTAACTAATGATGATGAAATAGATGCTTTAGTTAAATACTTATATGACTATGATATTAAAATAGATATTCTTATCAATAATGCAGCAATTGATCATACTTCAAAACTAATAGATAAAACTAAACAATCTTTCATGGGTGTATTAGAGTTAAATACATATGTTCCTTTTAAACTTATGAAAGATATAGAATATAAGACATGTGTTAATATTTCATCAGAAAATTCAATAGATACATATGATGAAGTATCCTTAGAATATGATGTATCTAAAGTAGGTCTAAATATGTTAAGTTCTATATTTAGAACAATTCATCCAGATAGAATTTATAATACTATTTGTTTTGGTTGGTTAGATACACCTATGAATAAAGAATTAACAGATGATATAAAGAAGTACATAGAATTTGTACCTTTTGATAAAGCTGTTAAAGAAATAGTTAGTTTATTTGATAAACAACAAGATATGAAGATAGTTAGGAAGTGATTATATGAATGCTGTATATGTACATATACCTTTTTGTAGACATATTTGTTCTTACTGTGATTTCTGTAAGGTATTACATATAAAAACATTTGTAGATGATTATTTAGATGCACTTCAACAGGAAATTCTAAATACCTATGATGGTGAAATCATTAAAACTATCTATGTAGGTGGTGGAACTCCTTCTTGTCTAACTCATAATGAAAGGAAAAAATTATTTAGAATACTTGAAAACTTTAATAAAGCTCCAGATATCGAGTTTTCATTTGAAATAAACCCAGAAGATATTACTGAAGATTTACTTGATGATATAGTAGCAGGTGGAGTTAATAGGGTATCTTTAGGAGTAGAATCTTTTAATAAGAATAACTTAGCATTCTTGGAAAGAAAGATGAACTATGATGATTTGGAAGAAAAGATTCAATTACTACGTAATCGAGGATTAGATAATATTAATTTAGATTTAATGTATGCTATACCTGGAGAGAAGATGGCTGCATTAAAGAAAGATATAAATAATTTACTAAAACTAAATCCTACACATATATCTACATATTCTTTAATAATTGAAGAACATACCAAACTATCAAATAACAATACAGAATATATATCAGAAGATGAAGATAGAAAGATGTATGATTATATATGTAAGACATTAGAAAAACATGGATATAACCATTATGAAGTATCTAACTTTGCAAAAGATGGATATGAATCTAAACATAATCTTACTTATTGGTTAAATCAAGAATACTATGGATTTGGTCTAGGTGCTTCAGGATTTAAAGGTGGAGTAAGATATACAAATACTAAAAACTTATCTGAATATATAAATAATAGATTTAGAAAAGAACAATTATTATTAACTATTAAAGATCAAATGGATAATGAATTAATGTTAGGATTTAGATTATTAAAAGGTATTGATATTAATGCTTTTTATGATAAATATGGCAAGAATATTCAAGAAGTATATCCAGTAGAACCTTTAATAAAAGATAAACTATTAATATATAAAAATGGATACTTATATATAAGTCCAAAATATATATATACAATGAATGAAATACTTACAAAATTAATATAGGATTAGTCCTATATTTTTTTAATTCATATTGATAAAAGGTATTAATTATGATATATTTTTAAATAAGAATAGAAGGTAGACATTATGAAGAAGAGATTTTATTTACTATTACTTTTAATCGTATTAGTTCCTTTTAAAGCTAATGCATTAGAGTATGTTTTGGGAGACGTTAAGGATGGAGACTCAGGAATAGCATACGTATACATATATACTGCACCTGAAAATTCAAACCCAGAAGGCACAAAGATTACTGAAAATCTAAGATGTACAATTACAAACAAACTTGATTGTAAAATTGAACCAACTGGCAAAAATAAGTTGTCAGGAAACCGTATTGAAGGCACAGAACCATTTAAAGATAGCGAAGAATTAGGTAGAATAATAATAACCAATGATTCATTCGATGATATATCAGGTGCTACTTTAACATTTAAAGATGACAAAAAATTCTCAACTACAAAAGAAGTTAATGTAACTGGTAAAGAAGTACCTGCATCTAATGATGCTACATTAAAAAGTGTTAACTTCAGTGTTGGTGAATTAACACCAGAATTCAAGTCCGATGTAACTCAATATACTATATATGGTATAAGCGATACAATAAGAAAGATTGAATTAAAAGATTATTCATGTGATAAATGTTCATACAAACTTGAAGGTGGAGTAGAAGTACAAAATAATAAAATAGTTATCTTAAAAGATGGCGAAAATGAAGTTAAAATAACAGTAACTTCCCAAAATCAAGAAAACCATAAAGTATATAACTTCACAGTTATTAAAGGTGCTTCATCATTCAACTCAAATAAATTAAAATCATTATCTGTTGGACAATATGAAATTAGTCCTCAATTTAATGCAAGTACATTAGAATATGAAGTAAAAGTACCTAAGAAACTAACTAATATTGAAACATTATTAAATGTTGCTACAGAAGATAGTGAAGCAAAATATAAAGTAGAAGGTGCTACAAACCTTGATAAAGACGAAAATGAGGTAACAATTACAGTAACTGCAAGAGATGGATCAACTTCAGTTTATAAATTAAAAGTTATAAGAGAAGATGAAGTAGAAGCTGTTATTGATGTAATTGGTTATAAAGATAATAAAGTTACATTCATTGATACAGAAGGTAATAGTAAAACATTATCAATTGATGAATTCAAAACAGAATATCCTCAAGAATATGAAAAAATCGATAATGGAACATATAAATTTGATGAAGATGGTAACATCATAAGAGAATCAAATGACTCTAATGAAGA
>Ga0247611_10004591_pt1 | contig 19001 bp, 17 predicted proteins | sample 177DNAGHGhighgp2_FD_192422 | JGI IMG/M metagenome (GOLD analysis project Ga0247611, IMG submission 192422) | Sheep rumen microbial communities from Palmerston North, Manawatu-Wanganui, New Zealand - 1770 DNA GHGhigh gp2 | ecosystem: Host-associated > Mammals > Digestive system > Stomach > Rumen... | reverse complement strand
TAATGAAAAATTCCGACAAATTTTTCCCCGACATTCATCATCTAACAATACAGAAAACGGACATTGGGTAACGATGAACGGAGCACATGTGTTTATTGAAGATAAATAACAAAAAAAAGAAAATAGGATGTTTAAACATCCTATTTTCTTAATTACGAATATAAAGTTTTTAAAAATTTTTTCCGACTTGCATGTCAAACTTGCGATACTTTATGTCAATATCGCTGATACAAAACATAAGCGTTCAACATCTGACAATAAAAAACAGACCTGATGGTCTGCTTTTTATTGTAAATGGCGGGAACGACGAGGCTTGTCTTGAAATTTTTGCGTTAAACGAGTCTACGGATTTTCTTTTCAGAAACTTCGTTTCTTTCAAAGAAAAGTCCTCCGCTCTCTGCAAAAATTTCGCCGAACTCGAAAACCGAGCTTCTCACCTCTATCGTACATATTAAAATACCGATAGGAAAAACCTATCGGTATTTTAATCGGGAACGACGAGGCTCGAACTCGCGACCTCATGCGTGACAGGCATGCGCTCTAACCAAACTGAGCTACGCTCCCATTCACTTCGGTTGTATTTCTATTATATATGCTAAAATTTAAAATGCAATATCTTTTTGTTTTTTATTTTAAATTTTTGCTTTTTGGGATACTTTTTTTAGATTTTTTTCGTTAATTTATGTAACACTAATACTTTTTTAATTATCTAAAATAACAAAAAAAATTTTTACATGATTTACTAATTATATGATAGTTTACAACAATGTTTCAAATCGTAAAATCAGTTATACCGCACGATGTCCTCAAGTACGTGATGCTAATTGGGTGTGTCATGCTTTTAATTCAAAATTTCCGAATTTTTCGATTAGTAAACATAAACCTATCTTTGAAAAAGAGGCTAATAAACTTTTTAGTTTGGAAGGAAATGAAGTCCCGCTTGAAATAAATGATATTTATGAGACTCTTTGCTGCTGCACTTTGACTAAAGAAGACTTCAAATTCTTACCTTTAAAAGATAAGATTATGCATAAAATCGCATCCCTGTTTTTATCAAAAGAAAGAAAAGCTAATCTTAGACGCTTGGGAGCAATAAAAACAGCCATTACAGACTTCGCCGACAAAAGGGAATCCAGCTATAATATAGCAGGAGGGATAAAAAAACCTCTCGGGGCATTATTGTTCCTTAGTAAGCATAAATTAGGCAACTGTTATGAATCCGCAATCGGAGCAAAAATTATTCTTAAACTAAACGGAATATCCAATTCCGAAGTCATTGCACTAAAAGATATTGAGGGAAAATCTATTCACACAGTTTGCGTCTTCAATACCGATGGTTCAAAATTTAAAGGATTTACTAATAAATCAATAATTATTGACCCTTGGATTGGAAAAGCCGATTTTGCCCAAAATATCATGCAAACATACCGTAATGAATATTCTAATTATTTTGCTTTTAAAGCTAAAGGCATGCCGGACATAGAATTTAAAAAACTGAGCGGAATATACAAAAAAAGACTCCAAGCCATTAAAAAAGCTTATCCTGAATTAATATTCAGAAGTAAAAACAGACATTTTATGAAAGCGGATAAAACAAATATCTAATATGGAACTGCAATCCTCAAAAACATACAATCATACTTTCACTTCAAGATGTCCTATGTTACGGGATGCAGATTGGGTTTGCCGCAAAGCAAACAGTTTTCAGCATACCTCGGTTACAAAATTCAGGAAACAAATCATGGATTATGCAGTATCAAGAGGGGCATTGGCAGAAGGACAATCAATACATTGCCTAAAAAATTTAAAACCGGAAGGCACTCGAAATATGACGCTTTTGCATCTATATCATTCATACAAAAGATTTGTTGAAAAATTTAACGTAATAAGAAAAAGCTGGGACAACTGCGTATTAAGTCCGTCAAAATCCTTTAATAAAATGGTAGAACAATATAAAAATTGCCGTATGAGTAACTGCGGAGAAGATGCATTCCTTGCTGCTGCAATAGTTAAAATGAATTATTTTGAAAATGTTTATACTGCTTGTTTTACAAAATACGGTGAACTTTTAGGACATCAGGTTTGTATTTTTAACAAAGACGGTTCAGAATTTAGCGGCGAGATTAAACCTTTTAATACAATTATAATTGATCCATGGTTGCAAAAAACCGATTTCGCTAATTTACTTTTAAAAGAATATAAAACAACCCTTAAAAACTTTATAGATTTTGAGGATGTAGACAAAATAGAGTTTGCACAAAAATATATTTCCAAAATAAATTTTTCCGGTATGGACGTATTTCTTTTGAGAATCAAATATCCGGAATTCACATTTCCATATAGAGGAAGAAGTTTTTTACATAATTTTCCAAAAAAGAAAAAGACCTTAAAAAATTAAGGTCTTCTTGTGTTTATTAGTTTATCGTCTTAAAAATCAATTAGTCGACATACAAAGGTGCTAACTTTTTAGATTGCTGAGGTATAACACCTTCTTCAATAGATTGATATACCCTGTAATCTATTACTGAGAAACAATTATCTATACTTTCAATCTCTCTAAGTTTAGCATCATCAATATTACCGCTTTCAATCATATCGCAGATAGTTTCAAATCTGTCAACATGTTCTCTGAATCTGTCGGTAGCATAATCTTTTGCCTGCCAAGTTGTAATCAGGAACGGCCAATCAGAACTTTGCAATAACAAATTTTCTCTTGCCATTTGATTTAATGCACGGTGCAATAATTTATCCTCAGGAATATCCGGATATTTATCCGCAATTCTTGTAATACGTTTTTCGCAAGAATGAATTATAGGCCACATCCATTCGGTCAAATGGTTCTGCCATACATAGAAGTGTCCGCCTTGTCCCCAAGAACTTTCAGGAATTTGTATAGCCTCTGTAGGCGGATGAGCCTTAATATATTCTCCCGCAGTCATTCTTTCAACATCAGGAACATAATTATTGAATTTTTTAATAACCTGTTTAATAAATTCAATACCTTCAAACCACCAGTGACCGAATAACTCTGTATCAAAGGATACCATAACAAGTCCTTCTTTACCGTTGTGAGCTTTTTTGTAATCGTTCAGCAAGTGATAAATCAATGTTGTATAATGGTCTGAATTTTCATTTACTTTATTCAGTGCCAATACCGGATCATAAAGCATCTTGTCACCCAAATCAGTCTTAGGTGAAGTTATTCTCCAATAATGCATACCTGATTTATCATCTTTCTTATGAAATTCTCTGAAGCAGCCGTCACCCGGATAACCATCAGCAGCAGACCATACCTGATAACCTGCTCTGTCGTTTCTGCCCATAACTGCGACCTGAGCATCAGGTAACCAATAAGCTGAATAGGTATCATAACCTGTTGCAGGTCTGTCCGGAAGCGGAATATATTCAATATTTCCGTAAACACCGATTACACGTCTGTTACCGATTGAATTTCCGCCTTCAATTACATGAGATTCAGTAAAGAAGTATTCAATATCGTTGTTCTGAAGTGTAACTTCAATAGCCGGTCTCCAATGTTTCTTTCCGTCTTTTCCTTTATATTCATATCCTTGTCTGTATGCACATTCCGGTAACCAACAGCCCATTGCTTTTTTACCAAATAATCTTTTTGTTGTATCAGAACCGACTTTAAATTGAGCATTCAAATTATTATCAGTCGCCAATAACGGAGAAAATCCGTGAGTAGCACCCGATGTCGTAATTTCAATACAACCCAGGTCTTGATATTTTTTAAATGCCGCAATCAAATCCATTCCGTATTTGTTTACAAACGAATCTTTAATATGGCTAAACCAGTCAAAATAGTATTTAGCTAAATATTTCAAGTGTTGAGAATGAGGAACTTTATCATCAGGATAACGCTCTAAATCTTTTGAAACCTGAGCGATACGAGAATCCAAATATTTGACAAAACCATGTTTAAGGTGTTCATCATTCAACTGTTCTGCTAGTATCGGGGTAATACCTACCGTCAATTTCGCCTTAATACCTTCATCATATAATTCTGAAATTGCATTCAAAAGCGGAACGTAAGTTTCAGACATACATTCATAAAGGTTTTCTTCCCCGAAAGGCCACATACCGGCTTTTCTGTAATAAGGAAGGTGGCTGTGTAACATAAATACAAATTGACCTACTGACATTAATGCCTCCATATCTATTTATTTCTCTTGAGTATACTTTAATATAATCAAGTTTCGACATTAAAATATATAACACAAATGGATAAAAAATATAATCCTTAAGAACTAATTCTATTGAATAAATTTACAAAAGTTAAAATATAAATCATATATAAACTATAAGTAAGATTTGTTTACATAAAAAAATTCGTAAAATAACGCACCCTTTCGCATTTTGACAGTCTAAAATCTACACTGTCATTTAAAATGAATTTACATAAATTAATATTTAACCAAAATAAGCTACAAATAATATAATAAACTTATGAAAAAACAGGTTATTGCATATTTACATACACATTGGGACAGGGAATGGTACCGAGAATTTGAAGTTTTTCGTCTTAGATTACTTCGGGTTTTTGATAATGTTTTGGATTTATTATCACAAAATAAAATCCCTGCATTTTATTTTGACGGACAAGTTTCGGCACTTTTAGATTATCTTGAATTAAGACCTGAAAAAGAAAAACTTGTCAGAAAATTTATTAAAGAGAAAAAATTATTTATCGGACCTTTTTATACGTTGGTTGATGAATTTTTAACCGATAAAAATTGCTTTGAAAAAAATCTTGAAATTGGGTTAAAAATATCTAAAGAATTTGGATGTACAGATTTTATCGGATATCTTGCCGATACTTTCGGACACAGTCAGAATGTACCCAAAATTCTGAAAAATTTTGGTATAGATAAGTGTATGGTTTGGCGAGGATGCGGAGATATTCCATCAGAATTTATTTTTAACGGAGTTAATACAGTTAACCTTATCCGAGGTTATTTTATGGATATTTTTTCGGCTCCTATGACAATTGAAAAGAAAGCTGAATGGTTAAAAGATAATTTGGATAAAATTGCAGAAAAGTCGGGTAACGTTTTACTTTTACCGATAGGTGCAGACCATCTCGGGATTGAACCTGATATATCAGAACAAATTAAATCTGTAAACAAACTTCTAAAGGATTACGAAATAAAGCTTTCAACACCGTTTGAATATTTTGAATTGGTAAAAGATAATTTTAAATACAAAGTGAATGATGAACTCAGAGATAACAGCAAAACCTTTATTTTACAAGGCAGTTATTCTTCAAGGACAAAAGTTAAACAATATAATACAATGGCTTCTTATAAATTACACTTTGCAGATAAAATGCAAAAAGAATTTGGCGGGAACTATTCTTCCGCAATAGAATACGGATATAAGTTACTCTTAAAAAATCAGGCTCACGACGGGATTTGCGGATGTTCCACCGATGATGTACACTCTGAAAATATTACAAGGTACAAAAAAGTTATACAAATTGCAGACACTATTTTAAAAGAATTAAAATTTTCAAACAAAAAAGATTATGATAAGAAATTGACGGCTCACAACAAAAAATATCATTCTGTTATGACATTTGAAGATACTGAAATTTTTAAAAACACTCAAATTATTAGCAAAAGAAAAGGATTTGTTGATGAGATATTATACGACACTCAAAAAATCCCGATTACTGAAGATTACACAACTATTTACAAACACCTGAAAGAAATTAAAACTTCGGATGATGAACTTTTTGTGAATAATAAACTGCTTAAAAACTCAAATATTGAATTAAAAATTCAAACCAACAATTCAATAAAAATAACTAACGGAGAAAAAATTTACAGTCTTGATTTTGTAACATATAAGGATAAAGGAGATACTTATAATTTTGGAGCAGTAAAAGATGATAAACCTCAAATTGCTAAAATTATCGGTTCAGAAATAGCACTAAACGGAAATTTAAGAAAAGGTCTGAAAATAAAGACATCCTTCTTTGATGTTGTTGTATTTTTAGATAAAGCTTCAGAATTATTACAGTTTAAAACGGATTGGAATAACAAATACAAAAACAGGATATGGCAGGCAAGAATATCCTCTAAAAACAAAATAAAAACTACCTGTTCGGAAGATATGAATACCATTATAAAAAGAGATTTTAATCCTGATTATGATATAAGAAAACATTTACCAAAAACTAAGGGTGTTGAAGTAAAAACCAACACCGCACCTATGCAACGATATGTAGGAACCGAAGATTTTGGTATTATCACAAAAGGATTAACCGAATACGGAGTTTATAAAAATACTTTGTCTGTTACACTTTTACGCTCAACAGGAATAATATCAAATCCGAAGAATCCTTCACGTTCAACTCCGGCAGGCCCGCCGATTGAAGTTTATGAAGCACAGCAATTAGGACAAAATACAGCAGAATTTGCCCTAGGATTTTTTGCACCTAAAAATTATCTTAATTATGTCGAAGAATTTTATAGTGATTTAATAAACATTTAAGTTAAAAGTCAGGTAAGCCCTGAACTTACTTACTTATTTTATTTTTTATTCTTTCAGCTAATTCACCTGCATATTCCATTCTGAACAACAAATTACATGGTACGTAAACTGCAATACAAGTTATGCAAACCAATAGTATTTTTGTAATCAAAAATACCAAGCCGTTTAAATCAACAAATCTGTCATACATATTAGCTGCAAATATACATATACCAAATGTAATTACCCCTGCGACAAGCATCTTTAAAAGATTTATAAATAAAGAGCCATAATCCATTTTTATTTTTTTACCTATTAAAATCCCAAGCACTACTGCATTAAACAGAGTTACAACAGAAGTAGAAAGAGTTATACCACCGATACCAAAGTGCATTTTTGAAATTAACAGCCAATTTAAAAAGAACTTTAATACGATTGAAGAAAAAGCAACAATAAACGGAGTTTTACTGTCATTAAAAGAATAATATACTCTTGTAATAGAATCCCTGAATACATAAGGTAAAATTGATACAGATAAAAACCATAAAGCTTCCGTAACCATAAAAGTTGCGGTTTCGTCAAAAGCTCCACGTTCAAAAACCAATTTTACACTATCATATCCGACAGTCAAAATTCCTATTATAATAGGAATAGCTGCAAAAAATAAAACACCTACTCCTTTATTGAAATATGAACGAATACCGTCATAATCCTTATCGGCAACAAGTCGGGCAAAGATTGGAAACAGAGGAACCAAAAATGCAGTTACCAAAATTCCTACAGGGAACTGGAATACTCTGTTTGCGTATCCAATCGCAGTCCAAGCCCCTTCTGATATTGAAGAGGTGAAAAACATATCAACATATATATGAATTTGTCCGACAGTAGAACTCAAGACCGCAGGGAACAACAACTCGCAAATCTCTTTGAAATGCGGATTATTGGCAAATTCAAAATTAGGTCTTAACCTGAAGCCCAATTTTCTGATATTCGGATATTGAATTACAAGCTGCAATATAGCACCCACCGTAGTTGCCCACGCAAGAGCATACCCTTTCATATCATTTGGGGCTGCAGCAACACAAATTCCTATAATTGCAAGACTCATAATTATCGGAGATAAATTAGGCAGCATAAACTGCTTATATATAATCAAAAGTCCGTAATATATACCGACAATCCCCCCAATTATCATTAACGGAGTCATTATTCTTAAATGCACTGCCGCAAGATTGACTAAATTCGCCGAACCGGAAGATATTATAATCTGCATTATCTGATGAGGGAAAATAAACATTAATACAGATAAAAATGCAAATAATATAATCGTTGCTGTCATAAAAGTCGAATAAAGCTTATTAACTTCTGACGACGGTTTATCTTTTAAAGACGGTATTAATTTTGAAAATATTGCAACGGTTGCACTGTGAAAAGGGCCGCCAACACCTCCTAATAGTATCAGTGATAACGCAGGAATCTGATATGCGTAATAATAAGCATCGGAAACCATGTTTGCACCATAGTAATTTGCTATTACTACATCTCTGACAAACCCTATCAATTTGCTAACTATTGTTACAACCGCAATAAGCCAGGCTGCTCTCAAAACGCTTGTTGATTTTTCATTATTCTCCGATACTGTCTGCGTCATTTCTTTCCACCAATTCTACGAACAATCTAACAGCCTTATGTCCGCCTTCACTTTTTGGATAATAGTACGTTATCTGATTTTTTCCGATTTTGATATATTTTGAAATATCAACTCTTGCACATCTGTTTCCGCCAAAGAAACTTGTCGGAATATCCAAAGTATAATCCTGTCCGTTTATATTAACATCAAGTTTTGATAATTGAAATTTATTATCTATTACAAGGTGAGCTTTTTGCTTGCCTGTATAAAAAGTTTGAGTTACAGCATTTTGCGATTTTTCTGATGACACGATAACAGGTTTTGTTCCCAAAATAATACCTTTGTAATAGTGCTGTAAAATTTTATAGTAAGGAATATGAAGTTCCGAACCCATAAACCCAGCACCAAATTGGCTCAATCCGACACCATGTCCATAACCGCCACCATAAGCTTTTATTGACAATAAATTACCATCTTCATCTTTAACATTTTCAAAAACAACATTCGCACTCGGCAGTGCTTTACCGTTTTTGGTTAACAATCTTCTTATTACAAGTTCTTTATAAACTTTGTAAGTCTGAGTATCTGTTATAATTTCGAGTTCAATTATTTTTCCCGAATCTCCGCGTCTTACGGTTTTTAATTCAAGTATATTACCCAATTCATCTCCCTGCACAAACTTTGGTTTAATATAACCTGTAGAAGATTGCGTAATAAGTGTATTTTGTAACTGAGCTTTCAACTCATCCGCATCCCACTCCATTGTCCACCTAAAATAAGGAGAACGAATATCATAAGAATCAGGTCTTGATTTATAAAAAGCAAGAGCATCTTCCTCCGAATTTAATTTCCCCTGATACAACATATCCGGAGTTGCTTTTAAATACGATTTCTCGGCCGACGGGAATTGTCCCGATGCAGGATCGGAAAAAGCATTTGAATAACTTTCAGTATAACCGCCGGCTGTTGATGAATATAACGCCAAAATCATATCCCAATTATCTAATGCAACAATACCTTCAGTTTCAGAAACTGCACGATTTGAAAGTTCTTTTTCGGTATTTGCACCATAATAAACCTGACTTGCAACGGAATCTACCACATCATAATTTGGAGTAGCTTTTGTCCTCGGAGATAATACATAATTTCTTGCCGCAACAGCCTGTGCTTTCAATGCTTCCAAACCGAAATTAACAGGCATTTCATTCGGAACTACGCCCCTCAGATAAAATTCTACAGGCAATTTATTTACAAGATTGAATTGATTTCCTTCTTTTGCCCTCATAATTTCAAAATATCCGTGATAAAGTGCAGGTTTACCGGCTCTTTTTAAACCGGTTACCCCAAGACACCCCCCTGAAGAAGTGAATTTTATTATACCTTCAAGATGTGCTAATTCTTCACCGGAGTTGTCTTTTAACGTATATGAAAAAACAGGATTTATTAAAACAAATATGTTTGAATTTGCAGGGACCTGAAATAATTTTACACCGTCTTTATAAACATCAACCGGAGCAGTACCGTAAACCCCTATTTTTTTGTATACAAAAGAAGAAAATGATTGATTACCTATTCCGACTCTTACAATCTCAGACTGAGTTGAAACAGATTTTACCGGTTCTGCATCTTGTTTTGTTTCATCCTTAACTTCCTGCACAGAAGAAGGCTGATTATTCCGCAGAAAATCAACCGAAAAATTCGGAGAAAAAGCACTCGCTCTTCCTGCGAAAATTAGACACGATATTATTAATAAAAATCTCCATATCCTCATAATGTTATTATATTATAAACATTGATTTTTGTAACAAATGTATATTTGATATAGCAAAAAATTTTTATTAGATATTTAATAGATTTTAGAAAGGGATATTTTTGTGAGAGTAAATAAAATAAACAATTCAAAATTAGCCTTTGAAAGACTTACTTTATCAAGAGATGGAGCAAGAGTATTAGCGGAAGAATTTGTTAAAAATCCTGAACTTGAAGGAGAATTTATTCTCAACATAGCACGCCCGCTTCAAAATACTGAGCATACCGATGTATACTATGACGGAATTACAGCTTCCATAATTACAGATAAAGATATAAACAAAAAAATATCTGTTATACATGCTTACGGCACCGATAGTAATACACTTGGGATAATCGCTCAAAACGGGATGAGTAATGCTTACAGAAGAACTTCTGATGTCCAACCCACAAGTATTTTTCAATCATACTTTCCGCTAAATGAAATTGAAATAGCAAAAAATATTGCAACAGATATTGAAGAAATAAAAATGAAAGCTTCCGCAAAAGTTTATTCAAAGGTACACGAAAATGAACCTGTAGATATAAAAGCCGCAAGACTCTATATAAGATTTAGCTAGATTAATTGGTGCGTTAACACGCACCCTACAATACTGAGAGATTAGAGTGAATAGTGAATAGTGAACAGTTCTTTAAAGTGCTACGCACAATTCTACCTCTACCTACGGGAGAGGGAAGAAAATCAAGTTGAGTTTACGAAACTTAGATTTTCGGGTGAGGGGTTTATAAATTGCACGAAGTGCCGTAACGGACTGTTCACTGTTTACTGTTCTTAACTTATAAACTTTAAAGTTTTGTAACAAAACCTTAATATTTAGCAATTCATAATAATTAAAATACTTTATATAAATGTAGGGAAAAAAGGTTATAGGTTAGTTATTAATGGGTAATTTCTTAGTAAATGGTATATCCGAATATGGTTCTCAAAAATGCGGGAGAATGCTTATAGATATATTGGAAAGCACTCCGAGGTTTGAGGGAACATCTTTGTTCAGCAAAACGGGGAATTATACAGGATATTTGGGAGATAATATTTTTTCTCATCCGTTTTTAAATAATTCAAGCTATACAAGCTATGCAATTATGGATACATCAGGCTTACCTCCTATTGATGCGGCTACAGTTGCTGCATTAAATCCTGTAACGGAAAGCAGTACCTTTTCGGCTTTATATAATGGTATTGCAGGATTTTTCAGTAATTTAGTTCCGACATCATTAACACAAACCGTTCGTTCAGGATATCAACAGGTAAGACAAGTCGCAAGCAGTGTCGGGAATTACGTTAGCGGTTTATTTAATAATTTAATAAGTTACGCAAAAAGTTTTGTAGGCAGAGTAAATTCAGACAGGGAAGGTAACAGAATATTCTCCGGCGGTCGTTCTCATGCTTGGTGTGCAGATTTTGTTACATACTGTGTTAAAAAAGTACTCGGCGGAAAGCTCCCTTCAGACTTCGGTTCATCAGCAGTTTCAGGATTGAGGGATTGGGGAAGAAAACATGGCTGCTACTTTGAAGCACCTTTCTCTCAAGGTTTATCAGCAATGAGAAACTACCTTAAAACAAAAGTAAAACCGGGTGACATTATGATTGAAAAACGTAACGGCAAATCTCACACAGGTATTGTTACTTATGTAGATCCAGAAGGTAAATACTTTAAAACAGTTGAAGGGAATGCCTCAGACAGCGTAAAAGAAAGAACTTATCAGGCAGACAGCAAAACACTCAGCGGATTTGTTTCACTTGCTCAATATGCTTAATAAATTCTCAACAGAAGATTTTAAATCATCAAAACTCCCATTATTATATATAACAAAATCAGATAACTTTTTTTTCTCCTCTTGTGAACCTTGACAATTCATCCTTATTTTTGCGTATTCAAGACTATAGTGATTACGGGCTGTTAACCTTTTTTCTCTTATACTATCATCCGTATAAACTAATATAATCTTATCAAACATGTCTTGCATACCGGTTTCAAAAAGCAGCGGAATACCAACAAAAACAAATTTTTCATCAATATTTTTTTCAAAAAAATCCGCCATTTTTTCTCCTATTTTCGGGTGCATAATTTTTTCGAGGTTTTGCTTTAATCTTTCATCAGAAAATACAAGCTTGCCTAATTTTTGCCTTGAAATTTTCCCATTTATATCAAATACATCAAAAGCAATAAACTCTGATTTTATTTCAGGACTTTCTTCAAGTATTGCATGTGCTAAAATATCAGTATCCAGCACTTTATATCCGTAATCTTCAATAAGTTTTTGTACGGCACTTTTACCTGAGGCAATATTACCTGTTATCGCTATTTTTAGCATCGTTTTGATGAATCCTGTTTAAAAAATTTCGTAATTCTTTTATCTGCTTAGGTTTGATTGGTTTAAATTCACCGCGTTTCAAACCTTCAAGCTGAATTGTTGCATGTTGTATTCTTTTTAATGATTTAACCTCATACCCGAAATGTTCAAACATTTTTCTTATTTGTCGATTCATTCCCTGATACAAAGTTATCCTCATCATAGTTCTGTTTTTGTCGACCTCAAGAACTTCAATATCGGCATATGCGATTTTCCCTTTTTCGATTTCTATACCGTTTGCCATTTTCTCTAATTCATGAGGGGCAATTAAACTGTCAATAGAAACTATATATACCTTTGGTACTTTTATTGAAGGATGAGTCAATTCATTTATTAAATCACCGTCATTTGTAAGTATCAGTAAACCGGTAGAATCTTTATCCAGTCTTCCAACAGGTTTTAATCCCCACAACTCATTAGGCAGCAAATCATATATGGTTTTACGGCCTTTTTCATCATCAGCAGTGGTAATATACCCTGCCGGCTTAAAAAATCTGTAATACTGATGTTTTACAGGATGAATAAGTTTATTATCAAGAAAAACTTTATCCTTGTCATTAACCAGAAAACCAAGCTCAGTAACTTTTTTATTATTCACGACAACAGCACCTGATAAAATTAATTCATCAGCCTTCCTTCTGGAACAAATTCCCGACGCTGCTATGTATTTGTTTAAACGAGTTCCGGACATTTAAGTTCCTTTTCAAAAATTTCAGCAAGCATTGCCGGCATTCTTCGGTATAATTTTCCTGTAGAATTTGATATTGCAACTACATCAAAAGTCGCTTCGATATAAGTTTTGCCGGTTTCCTGAGATTTTATGGTTTGAGAAAAAGTAACAGCTAATCCGTTAAACTTTGATATTTCCGTTTCAACAACAACGACATCATTTAACTTTGCCGACATTTTAAACTTTACATTCATATTTGTAACCGGAAGCAAAATATCCTGAGCCGTTAATTCAGGCAATGTATAACCGAATAACTCGCACCATTCAACACGACCTGCCTCAAGCCATCTTAAATAAGAACCATGCCAGACTACACCATATGCGTCCGTATCGGAATAATAAACTTTTCGTATCATTGTATGTTTAGTCATAAGTGAATTATATAACCATCAAACAGGTTTTGCAAGATTTACCCAATTAACTAATTCTAAAGGATTAGATTATATCGAAAAAATATATACTTTAGAAGGGTGAAAAAGGGTTGAAAATGAGTTATATTATTAATGCAGACTCTACGTATCCGGACACTTTTTTCGGGGTTGCGACAAGGTTTTTTCTTTGAGCGGGTTTGGTTTAAAATATGTCGGGTCTGCCTTGATTACGAACTCCTCATCATACAATGGTTTCTAAATTCATAAAACATCCCTACTCTTAACATCCGGGTAGGGTTTTTTGTTATGATTTTATGGTATAATCTTTGTGTAGAAAAAATAGGAGTAATATTATGTCTGAAGAAATCAGAGCAAGTCACATTCTTGTAAAAACAGAAGAAGAAGCTAACAAATTGTATGAAGAAATTAAAGCCGGCAAAGATTTTGCTGAAGCTGCAGAAGAAGTTTCTTTATGTCCATCGGGACGTGCCGGCGGAGATTTAGGCTATTTTGGTAAAGGTATGATGGTTAAACCTTTTGAAGATGCTGCATTTGCACTTAACAAAGGAGAATTATCAAAACCTGTTGAAACACAATTTGGATGGCATTTAATTCTTTTAACGGATAAAAATTAATGCTGAATAAATTAAGACAACTTTTAGCAGAAAAAAAACTTGATGCATTGTTAATAAACTCCACCAATGAGTTTTTGGTGGAGTACAATGCATTAGAAGAAAATTCCAGATACAAATTAACAGGCTTTTCCGGTTCAACCGGAGATGCTGTTGTAACAGCAGATAAAGTCTATCTGTTTGTTGATGGCAGATATCATATTCAGGCTGATAACGAAGTTAACCACAACATAGTAACCGTTATAAAACTTCAAACAGGTGAAACAATGATTGGTAAACTTCAAGAACTATTGCCCCAAAAATGCAAACTCGGGATGATAGCTTCAAAAAATTCTCTATCAAGATTTGAAGAATACTCGAAATTCTTTGAAATCAACCTGATAGATATTGATCCTTTTGATGAAGAATTAGATTTAAGAAACGAAAATACAAAAAAAATTAGTGATAATTTATGCGGATTAACCGTTGAAGATAAACTTGAAAATCTCAGAAAACATCTCGGCAGCGAAGATGCCTTTTTAATAACTTCATTAGAAGAAGTGTCTTATATTTTTAATTTACGAGATTTTTCCATACCTTATTCATCAAAGATTTTCCGCCGTGCAATTATTACAAAAAATTCCGCAAATTTATACGCAAGGGATGAATACGAAAAATATCACAAGGATTTAAAAAGTATAAAAGGGAAAATATTTATCGACAATAAAACTATCAACGTAAGAGATTATGAAATTATAAAAGATAAAGCCGTAAAAAAATATTGTGATGACAATTACAAAATAAGTATCATATCAGGAATGAAAAGCTGTAAAACGGAAGCTGAAACGAAACACTACAAAGAAGCTTTTAATAAGACAGATAAAGCTGTTAAAGCCATCCGAAAATATATAGAAGAAAATGATAATATCTCAGAATACGATATTGATAAAAAACTCGAAGAATATTTTATTGAGTTTGGTGCAAAAAATTTAAGTTTTAAATCAATCGTAGCAAAAGATAAAAATTCTGCACTTGCTCATTATTCAAAATCATCAAAGGATGAAATAATAAAAGACGGAAGCTTAATCCTTATTGATTGCGGAGCTTATTATGACGGAGGATTAGCTACCGACATCACAAGAGTTTTTGTTAAAGGGAAACCCACAGAATTACAGAAAAAAGTTTATACAATAGTATTAAGAGCTTTCCTTAATGCCTTTAATACGAAAGTTGAAACCGGTATAACTTCAGGGTTTGAGATTGATAATAAAACTAGAGAATTTTTAAAAGTCAACAATATTGACGGATTTGAATTTAACCACGGTTTAGGACACGGTATTGGAGTCAGTGTTCATGAATATCCGCCGAGTCTTAGTTGTTCGGAAATCGCAAAAGTTCCGATAACAAACGGTATGTGTTTTACGATTGAACCCGGACTATATAACAAAGACCACTTTGGAGTAAGATTGGAAAATTCTTGCTATTTAGAAAACGGGCAAATAAAATCTTTTGTTAAAATGAATTATGAAAACAAACTTATCAACTACGATTTAATGACGGAACAGGAAAAAATTTGGCTGAAAAATTTTGAGGTAATATAAGTGGAAGAAATTACATCAGTTAACAACAATTTGGTAAAAGAAACGGCAAAACTTCTGCAAAAAAAATACAGAGATGCAGAAGACAGGTTTTTACTTGAAGGATTTAAAGCAATAGAAGAAGCTTATACTTTAGGATTGGAAATTGATTATACTTTCGTAAATTCTTCTAAATTAGATAAATACAAATTTTTTACAGGAAAAATATACTCGACAAACGAAATGGTTTTGAAAAAAATTTCCGATGCGAACTCTGCTCCTGAGGCTGTCGGAGTAGCAAAACAAAAACACTGCAAAAAAAATGATTTTAAAAATTTAAATAAAGTAATTCTTCTTGAAGGGATAAAAGATTTGGGAAATCTCGGGACAATCATCAGAACAGCCGCTGCATTTGGAGTTTGCGGAATAGTATTATTCGGTGACTGTGCGGATTTATACAGTCCAAAATGCGTACGTTCTGCCGTTGGTAATCTTTGGAAAATTCCTATTCTTAAGACTTCTGAATTATCGGATTTAAAAGAATTATTCAATGATTATCAAAGAGTGGCAACCTTACCGCTTGCAAAAACTTTTCTAAAAGATTTTGAACTTAAAGAAAAATGTCTTATGATGTTCGGCTCGGAAGCCGACGGGTTAAGCCAAGAACTTATAAACTTTTCAACAGAATCGGTAAAAATAGAAATGAATGACAATGTTGAATCACTAAACCTTGCAATCTCCGCAGGTGTTGTTATGTATAAGATGATGGTATAATCTTTGGTGCGTCAAACTACACACTATACTGAAAAACTAGCCTTGTCTTTTTATGGCTTTTTTATCGCTTTGGTACTGCTTTCTCAGTCTTTCTTTTTCCTGGTTAAGTCTTACTATTTTATTTTCCAATTCTTTTAATTTTTTCTCTTTTGCAGCTGCACTCATAGTTGTACTTTCAGACACTTTTATATAATCGGCTCTTGCAGTTTCCAACTGGTTATTTACAGATTTGCGCTGTGTAGAATAGACCTGACGTTTAGCTGCTATTTTAGTTTTTTGAACATCAGTTAATGCAAACGCAGCAGTATTTACAGCCAAACAACACGCCAAAACCAATACAATCTTTTTCATAATAAACATCCTTTCTTATTATAACTATTCATATCTTAATGCATCTATCGGATTAAGTAAAGAGGCTTTATACGCAGGATAAAACCCAAAACCTATACCTATTAAACCGGAAACACCAAGCGATAATATTATTGAAAATCCGGATATTGCAATTTCTCTTGTCGAAAAGACTCCAACAAGCTCTGAACCTACAACACCGACAATCACGCCGATTAGCCCTCCTATCATTGATAATAAAAATGCCTCAATTAGAAATTGGATTCTGATATCACTTGCCTTTGCTCCTATTGCCATACGAATACCAATTTCTTTGGTTCTTTCCGTTACAGATACAATCATAATATTCATAATCCCTATACCACCAACAAGTAAAGAAATTGATGCAATAGCACCCAAGAAAAATGACATTGAGCGGACTGTTGATTTAATTGTTTCCTGCATTTCTGCCATATTTCTTACTTCAAAATCATTCTCTTGATTTTTACCAATTCTGTGACGCTGCTTGAGAATTTCGGTTATATCTTTTTGAGTTTCGTCCAAAATATCAGGGTCAGTTGCTTTTACATTAATCATACTAACAGTACCCGGAAATGCCGTACCAAAAATCTTTTTCTGAGCAGTAGTTATAGGGATAAACACCAAATCATCCTGATCCATACCCATTCCGCTCTGTCCTTTAGATTTTAAAAGACCTATTATTCTGAACGGAACGTTTCCTATACGCATAGTCTTATTAATCGGATCAACATCTCCAAATAATTCTGTTGCAACCGTATTACCGATAATTGCAACTTTTGAACTGTTTTTGTTATCTTCAGGTACAAAATTACGGCCGCTTAAAATTTCATAATTTCTTATAAACAAATATGATGCAGTAGTTCCACCTATTGACGTTGACCAGTTTTGATTTCCGTAAGTCAACTGCTTGCTTTCTGAAGAATAAGGGGCAATCGCTAAGATACCTCTTGCATTTTTTTCAATAGCCTCAGCATCTTTCATAGTTAAAGTAGGCTTTGTACCGGAACCCATTCTTACACCACCCGAATTAGCGGATGCCGAACGAATCATAAGTAAATTTGAACCCATAGATTCCATATCAGAAGCAATTTTTTTACTAGTACCGGAACCTATCGCAAGCATTATAATAACTGCACTGACACCGATAATTATACCAAGACTTGTCAGCATTGATCGCATTTTATTAATTTTTAAAGACCTTACTGCCATTATTACTGTTGATTTAAAATCTATCATTGCTTTAATCCTTTTAATTAATATGGTATTGTTGTTTTGTCATTAATTGTATCCGAAATGATACATCCGTCTTTAAAACGCACTACACGTTTACAATATGCGGCAATATCAGGTTCGTGGGTAACAAGAACAATAGTCTTGCCCATTTCTTTGTTCAGTTTTACAAAAAACTCCATAACCTCAATACTTGTCTTTGTATCAAGATTACCCGTCGGCTCGTCTGCCAAAATAACCGGAGGATCATTGATTATTGCTCTTGCAATCGCAACCCTTTGCTGCTGACCGCCTGACATTTGGTTTGGCATATGGTCTTCTCGGTTTTCTAATCCGACAATTTTTAATGCTGCTTTAGCCCTTTCGATACGTTCTGCCTCAGGTATTCCCTTATATATCATAGGTAATTCCACATTTTCCAAAGCGGAAGTTCTTGAAATAAGATTAAAACCCTGAAAAACAAATCCTAGCTTTAGGTTTCTGATTTCTGCAAGTTCATTTGCATTAAGTGATAAAACATCAACTCCGTCAAGATAATACGAACCTGAATTAGGCTTATCTAACGTTCCTATCATATTCATAAAAGTAGATTTGCCGGAACCTGACGCACCCATAATTGCAACAAACTCACCCTTCTCGACTTTTAAAGAAACATCATTAAGTGCGTTGAAACTGTCTTCACCTGTTTGATATGTTTTTATTGCATGTTTTACATCTATTAAACTCATTTCTATCCTTTTATTTTGTTGTTATTTGTGGTTGGATTTACAAATCTAACAATTTTTATTTTTGTCGGTTTAATAAAATCGACCTATTTAACTATCTCTCCTTTGGAGAGAGAAATTTTTCAATACGAAAGCTTGAGCTTAAGTATTTGAAAAATGAGAGAGGGTTATTTTGTTTCTCAAGGTTTTTACCCTCTACTGAATTTGTAAGTTAGTTTTCAACTCACTAACAAATTCTTTTTCCCCAGTGGGAGATTGGTTATAGTTTTATATTATAAATTATTTTTTGATAATTTACAATCCCGTCTTTTCGTTTAACTTGAAG
>Ga0247611_10004590_pt1 | contig 19005 bp, 17 predicted proteins | sample 177DNAGHGhighgp2_FD_192422 | JGI IMG/M metagenome (GOLD analysis project Ga0247611, IMG submission 192422) | Sheep rumen microbial communities from Palmerston North, Manawatu-Wanganui, New Zealand - 1770 DNA GHGhigh gp2 | ecosystem: Host-associated > Mammals > Digestive system > Stomach > Rumen... | reverse complement strand
GCAATGGAACATACGAGAATTATTATATTAATGGCAGATATATAAAGAGTAATATTATTAATAAGGCTATTGAGGATGCCTATAAGGGTTTTGTTATGCCTAAAAATTATCCTTTTACAGCTATACACTTTACTATTAATCCGGAAATCATTGACGTAAATGTTCATCCATCTAAGATGGAATTACGTTTTTCTAATAATGAATATATTTATAATTTTGTGTACACAAGCGTGCTTTCGTGTTTAAAGGATAAGGAGCTTGTGGCACGTGTAAGTCTTGATACAAATACAAAAGCTTTAAAGGAGACAAAACCAGAGCCAAGGCCTGAAGTAGGGCCTGAGACAAGACTTGAAGCTAAAGAAAGTTTAGAAGCTAGGGTAGAAGCTAGGCCTGAAGTTAAGCCTGAGACAAAAACTGAGCCAAAGCCTGAAGTAAAGTCTGAGTCGAGACCTGATGTACGTCTTCCCGAACCTTTTGAAATAAAGCGAAGTAATGAACTTATTAAGGAAGATATAAGTGAATATGAGGCTGTGAAAAAAGAAGACAAAAAAATCATGTCTCAGATTTCTATGTTTGATGATAAATTAATTTCTAAAGAAAATAAAATAAAATATAGAATTATAGGTCAGCTCTTTGAAACTTATTGGCTTTTTGAATTAGGAGATAAGTTTTATATGATGGATCAACATGCTGCCCATGAAAAGGTGCTTTATGAAAGATTTATGAAAAGTATTAGAGAAGGTCGTATGTCATCTCAGATGATTATGCCACCTATTATCTTGACTCTTAATCCTAGGGAAGAAAATCTTCTAAATAATAACATGGAAAGATTTACCTCTCTAGGTTATGAAATTGAAAGTTTTGGCGGTAATGAATATAAGGTTACTGCCATTCCTGCAGGCCTTCCAAGCCTTGATTATAAGGCATTATTAGTTGAAATACTTGGTTCTTTAAGCGAGGATTATAAGGCAGGAGATGCAGAAATTTTTACTGATCGAGTTGCTACAATGTCTTGTAAGGCTGCAGTAAAGGGTAATAACAAGTTATCAATAGAGGAAATAAGCAATTTAATGGATGAGTTAATGACTCTTGATAATCCTTATAATTGTCCTCATGGTAGACCTACACTTATTGTTATGACAAAATACGACATAGAAAGAAAATTTAAAAGAATAGTAAATTAATAAGGAGCTTTATGAATAATTTAGACAATAAAGAACCTTTAGTGATTATTTCAGGACCTACAGCTGTTGGTAAGACAAAGACTTCAATTAGTCTTGCAAAGGCTATTAATGGTTCTATTATAAGTGCTGATTCTATGCAAGTTTATAGAGGTATGGATATTGGTACTGCCAAAATCACTAAAGAAGAAATGGATGGAGTTAAGCATTATTTAATTGACTGCCTTGAGCCTACTGACGAATTCAATGTTATGATTTTTAAGGATATGGCAAAAAAAGCTATTGAAGAAATTAGACGTGAAGGAAAAATTCCTATAATTGTTGGTGGTACAGGCTTTTATGTACAGGCGGTTTTATATGATATTGAATTTACTAAGACAGAGGATGATAACAACGAATATAGAAATAAACTTTATGAAATCGCTAAATTAAAGGGTAATGAAGAACTTCATAGGATGTTATCGGAGGTTGATATTGAATCTGCTAAGAAAATTCATCCTAATAATGTAAAAAGGGTGGCAAGAGCCCTTGAATACTACCATCAAACTGGTGAACTTTTTTCTAATCACAATGAAGAGCAAGCCCAAAATGAGTCGCCATATAATTATGCTTATTTTGTTTTAACAGATGATAGAGAAGCTCTTTATGAAAGAATTGATAAAAGAGTTGATAAGATGTTTTTAGATGGTTTACTTACTGAGGTTGAAAAATTAGCTAAAATGGGGTACACTAAAGACCTTGTGTCTATGCAGGGGATTGGCTATAAGGAAATTCTTGACTATTTTAATGGCGAGATTTCTCTTGATATGGCTAAAGAGATTATTAAGCGAGATACTAGAAGATTTGCTAAAAGGCAGCTTACCTGGTTTAGACGTGAGAAGGATTGTATTTGGGTGGATATAAGCCAATACAATTATGATTTTGATAAGATTATAGATTATTTCAAACTTGAATTAAGTAAAAGGCAAATTTTTGGAGGCATATAGTGAAAGAAGCATATTGTAATGGATTTAATATTGATCCTAAGGTTTATGATTTTTGCGAAAGCGTTGAAGCTGGTTTAAAAGAACGTTTTTTAAAGATTGATAAAATTGCAGAATTTAATCAGCTTAAGGTTATTAGAGCTATGCAAAAAGCAAAGGTTTCAGAAGCTCATCTAAATGGAACAACTGGTTACGGTTACAATGATTTAGGTAGAGATAGCTTAGAAGAAATCTATGCAGATATTTTTAAGGCTGAGGATGCCCTTGTTCGTCCACAGATTACTTGCGGTACTCATGCATTAAATGTGGCACTTGCCGCACAGCTTCGTCCAGGGGATGAACTTTTATCACCTGTTGGCAAGCCATATGATACTATGGATGAAATCATTGGTATTAGAGAATCTGTTGGTAGTTTAGCAGAATATGGTATTTCCTACAGACAGGTTGATTTATTAGAAGATGGTAGCTTTGATTTTGATGGAATTAAAGCTGCAATTAATGATAAGACTAAGCTTGTAACTATTCAAAGATCTAAGGGCTATGCAACAAGACCAACTTTATCAGTTGAGCAAATTGGAGAATTAATTAAGTTTATTAAGTCTATTAAGCCAGAAGTTATTTGTATGGTTGATAACTGTTATGGTGAATTTGTGGAGACTATTGAACCTACTGAAGTTGGAGCAGATATGTGCGTTGGTTCTTTAATTAAGAACCCAGGTGGTGGACTTGCTCCTTGTGGTGGTTACATTGTTGGTAGAAAGGATTGCATTGAAAAGTGTGCATATCGCTTAACTTCTCCTGGTCTTGGTAAAGAAGTTGGAGCAAGCCTTACTCTAAATCAGAGTTTTTATCAGGGATTATTCCTTGCACCAACAGTAGTAGCATCGGCTCTTAAGGGAGCAATTTTTGCTGCTAATGTTTATGAAAAAGCTGGATTTAAATGTAGACCTAATGCTAGTGAAGACCGTTTTGATATTATTCAGAATGTGGAACTTGGCTCTAAAGAGGGTTTACTTGCATTTTGTAAGGGTATTCAGATGGCAGCACCAGTTGACAGCTTTTTAACTCCTGAACCATGGGCTATGCCAGGTTATGATTCAGATGTTATAATGGCTGCAGGCGCTTTTGTACAGGGTTCATCTATTGAGCTTAGTGCTGATGGTCCAGTTAAAGAACCTTATCTTGTATTTTTCCAAGGTGGCTTAACTTGGTATCATGCAAAATTAGGTATTATTATGAGTGCCAACGAAATGTATAAGGCCGGATTATTTAACATTTAATATGCAATAAATTAAAGTCTTACTAATTTATGTTTTAATTTTATTTCACAATTATAAAGAATGTGTTATAATTTTTTTTGATTTTTAATCATAAGGAGCATAAGAGGGGGGCTTTATGGCTAAATATAAAAACGGATGGTTATTATTACTGTTTATTATTATTGGAATTGTTCTTGGCGGTTTAATCGGAGAAGCTGCAAGAGGTGTATCGGGAATCTCTTGGCTTAGCTACGGTCAGACAATTGGTACTGTAGACGGTGATATAACTACATTTGATCTTGGAGTAATTGTGCTTACAATTGCTTTTCAGATTAAATTAACTGTTGCTAGTATTATTGGCATTATACTTTCAATCGTAGTCTTTAAGGTAATTTAATTGGGGGTTATCTCTTAATTAAATATGAATAAGAAAAATAATGATCCATATAATTTAATGCCACGTGAAAAGGCTGTTAAATATGGAGTAACATCTTTAACGGATGTAGAACTTTTAGCTGCTATTATTCATACCGGCGTTTCTGGAATTGGTGTTCTGGACTTATCAGAAAGTATTCTTAAAAAAGCTGGTAGTAATGGGATTGGTGATTTAGCAAATCTAAGTTTTGAGGATTTATCTAAGATAAAAGGCATTGGAATGGCTAAGGCTATTCAAATCAGGTGCATTATTGAATTATCCAAAAGATTTGCTAAATCAAGAGCTTTTAAAAAGATTAATTTTAAGAAAGCTGATCTTGTGGCTAGTTATTATATGGAGGATTTAAGGCATTTAAAGCAAGAACATTTAAAACTTGTCTTATTAGATAGCAAATGCAATTTTATTAAGGATTTAACACTTACAATTGGAACTTTTAATAGTTCTTTAATTAGTGTTAGGGATGTTTTTATTAATGCCTTAAAATCTGATGCTGTTATGATTATTCTTGTACATAATCATCCTAGCGGTGATCCAACACCTAGTAGTGCTGATATTAAGGTTACTAGGGAAGTTTATGAAGCAGGCAAATTAATTGGCATCAATTTGGTTGATCATATTATTATTGGAGATAAACTTTATGTAAGTCTTAGAGAAAAGGGATTGTTTTGAAATAAAGTTATTGGGCGAATGCCAAAAAGAAAGGAAATTTATGTCTAACGTATACGGAATTGATATTGGAACAAGTAATTTTAAAATGTGCACTAAGGATAATGAAATCCTTAATGAGAAGAATATCATCGCTATTGCTAATAAGAACGAATTATTAGCTTTTGGTGATGAAGCATACGATATGTATGAGAAGACACCAGAAAATATTGAGGTTTCTTTCCCAGTTAAATTTGGTGTTATTGCTGATATTGAGAATATGCAAAGTCTCTTATATAGTTTCTTTGAGAAGATTAATAAGGAGAAAAAGCCAGGCAATACAGATTTTTATATTGCTGTACCTACTGATGTAACAGAAGTAGAGAAGAGAGCTTTTTATGAATTAGTTGTTGAATCTAAGGTTAAGGCTAAGAATGTTTATGTTGTAGACAAGCCTGTTGCTGATGCAATTGGTGCTGGCCTTGATGTTACTAAGTCTAAGGGTATTATGGTTGTTAACATTGGTGCTGAAACTACAGAAATTTCAGTATTATCCCTTGGCGGTATTGTTATTAGTAAATCTGTTAAGATTGGTGGTAATAAGCTTGATGAATGCATTATTAGTGCTGTAAGAAAGGCTTATAATTTAGTAATTGGTTCTAAGACTGCTGAAAGCTTAAAGAAGCAGCTTGGTAGTGCTGTTAAGATTGAAGAAAGCTTTGCACCTGGCTTTGGCCGTAATATTTTATCTGGATTACCAGTTAGCGTTCAGATTTCATCTGATGTTATTTATGAAGCTATTATTGATTCCCTTCATTCAATTATGGATTCAATAAAAGTTATCCTAGAGAGAACTCCACCAGAACTTGCTGCTGATATTATTAAGGATGGTGTTTACTTCACTGGTGGTACATCTATGATTAATAACTTAGAAAAATTCATTAAAGATGAAACAAATCTTAATGTAAATATTGTTGAAAATCCTGCTGAAAGTGTTGTAAGAGGCTTAATGGGAGTTGTTACAAACCCAGAATTTTCTAAGATTCCTTACACACCACAGGATAGAACTTTCGAATAATAATAAAGAGAGGTAATAAGGTATATGAGAAAGAAACTTGAATCTTTTCTTACATCAAAATATATTCTTATTGGCTTAACTGTAATATGTTTATTCTTTATTGGAACTTCGTTTTTTACTGATTCTTTGACGAAACCACTTCAAACAGCTATTTCTTATGTTGTTGTTCCTCTTCAAAAGGGTATGAACAACATCGGCTTATGGATTTCTGATAAAATCGATAATATGCAGGAAATTTCAGACGTTTTAGCTAAGAATGAAGAATTACAAAGTCAAGTTGATGCTTTGACAGAAGAAAATAATTTACTTAAACAAGATACTTATGAGTTAGATAGATTAAGAAAACTTTATGCTCTTGATAATCAATATTCACAATATAATAAAGTTGGTGCTAATGTTATTGGTATTTCGTCTGATAACTGGTATTCTTCATTAACTCTTGATAAGGGATCTAATGATGGTATTAGCGTTGACATGAATGTTGTAGCAAGTGGTGGTTTAGTTGGTATTATAACAGAGGTTGGACCTAATTATTCTATTGTAAAAACCATTGTAGAAGATAAGAGTTATGTAAGTGGTATGATTATTGATAATAACCAGACTTGTATGGTAGAAGGTGATGTAGAGCTTATGGATACAGGTAAAGTTCATTTAAATCACTTTAGTGCTAGTACAACTGTAAGAGATGGTGACAAGATTGTTACATCTAATATTAGCGATAAATATTTACAGGGCATACTTATTGGATACGCATCAGAGGTTAGCCCAGACTCTAATAATCTAACACAATCAGGTTATTTAATTCCAGCTGTGGATTTTAATAATTTACAGGAAGTATTAATTATTACTGATTTAAAGACAACTACGTAAATAATATTAAATTTCCAGGGGAAGGTTTTATTTATTTGCCTTTCCCTATTTTTGTTTTGAGGTGGATCTATGAAGAGAAAAATAACTGAACTTGTTCTTATTCTTGTTTTTTATCTTTTACAAGTTTCTATTGGAAGAGTAATAGCAATTGGCGGTATTGTGCCTAATTTTCTTATTATCTTACCAGTAGTTTTTGGTTTCTTAAATGGTAGAAATGAAGGTATGTTTGTTGGATTTTTTTCAGGGGTAATGTATGATTTATATTCTACAAATCTTTTTGGCTTTAGTGCTTTAGTATTTATTTATGCTGGCTTTATAGCTGGATTTTTCTACGAAAAGTATGAAAAGTACGAAATTTTAATCCCTGTTGCTATGGTTTTTGTATCGGATTTTATTTATGGCTTCCTTGGCTATATTGGTAATTTCCTATTACATAACAGATTAAATGCAGGATTTTTCATATCTCGTATTATTATGCCAGAAGTGGTATATACATGCATTTGCACTTTTATTTTATATAAAGGACTTGAATATCTTAATGACAAACTCAATATTGTAAACAAAAAGAAAAGAGGTGTGAATTATGATGAAGGAAATATTTGATTATATACTTAGCTTGCTAAAATCAAGAATTTTTCCTCTTGTATTGGTTTTTGTGATTTTAGTTAGCATCCTAATAACTAGATTATTTAATTTACAGATTATTAATGGTAATTCATACGTTTCAAATCTTAATAGTTCTATTCAAAAAGACATGAGTGTTACTGCAACTCGTGGCCGAATTTTTGATAAAAACGGTGTTTTACTTGCTTTTAATGACTTAGCTTATGCTGTAACTATAAGTGATAGTGGTTCTTATAGCAGCGTTTCAGCTAAAAATAAGTCTATTAATTCAAGTATAGATAAGGCTCTTGATATTATTGAGAAAAACAATGATGAATATACTAATGATTTTCCAATTGTATATGAAAATGGTGTTTATTCATATAATGTAGAAGGTACAACACTTCTTCGTTTTATTAGAGATTCTTATGGCGTGGCAAGTATTGCTGCATTAACTGATGAACAAAAGGCTGTATCAGCCAAGGATTTATTTGATTATTATCTTGATAAATACGAAGTTTCTCTTGATGATTATAGTGTTGAACATGCATTAGTTATTGTAAATCTTAGACGTTATATGTCTGCTAATTCATATAATAGATATATGTCATTTACAATTGCTAATGAGGTTTCTGATGCAACAATGGCTGCGATTATGGAAAATTCTGATGAATTAGTCGGCATCCAGGTTGAGGAAAAATACATTAGAAGATACACATATGGCAAGTATGTTTCACAGATTTTAGGCTACACTGGTACAATTTCTTCAACTGAACTTGAAGAAATGGGAGATCAGTATGAAAGTAATGATGTTATTGGTAAGTCCGGTATTGAGGCTTCTCTTGAAAGTGAGTTAGCTGGTACTAAGGGCTCTCAAACTGTTTATGTTGATACTGTAGGTAGAATTACTCAGGTTATTTCTGAAAAAGATGCAACTGCAGGTAATGATGTCTACTTAACTATTGATGTTAATTTACAAAAGGCTACCTATGATGCTATTGAAAATGAATTGGTTTCAATTCTTTCTAGCCATTTAACTTCAGGTACTACAAAGTATTCATATAATTCAAGTGGTGAGGTTAGCAATGTTTTTGTAACTGCTAATGAGGTTTATTATGCTTTTGTTGATAATAATCTTATTTCATTAAATCAGATTGCAAATTCAGATACTGAAACAGCTAAGAATGTTTATAGTGCATTTTTATCAAAGAAAGCTCAGGTCCTTGATTGGATTAGAAGTGAATTAACAACAGGAAATACTGGATACAGTGATTTATCAAAAGAAGAGCAGAGTTATATTTGGTACATTTACACTATGCTTAAGACAGAGGGCGTATTTAATTCTAATAATGTTGATACATCCGATGATGTTTATTCAAGATGGATTGGGGATAATAGTAACGTAAGTCTTCAATCGCTCTTAACTTATGGTATTTCTAAGAACTGGATTGATATGTCTAAGTTAACTGATGAAAAATATACATCTCTTCAGGAATCATATGATGTATTAGTAAATTACATTATTTCAGCTCTTGATACAGATACTTCCTTCTACAAGGAAATGTATGAATACTTGATTTCTGAGGGATCAGTATCTGGACATGATTTGTGCTTATTATTATATGAACAGGGCTATCTAGACCAAAATGCTGATAATTCAAGATATCAGGAATTATTAAATGGCTCTATGTCAGCTTATGACTTTATTTCTTATGTTATAAGCAATAAGGTTATTACACCTGGTGAATTAGCTCTTGAGCCTTGCTCAGGTTCTGCAGTTGTTACAGACCCTAATTCAGGTAATATCCTAGCTTTAGTTTCATACCCAAGTTATGATAACAACAAGCTTTCAGGAACTATTGATTCTAAGTACTACAATCAGCTTGTAACTGATAATGCTAGTCCGCTTCTTAATAGAGCAACACAGTCATTTATAGCTCCTGGTTCAACTTATAAGCTAGTTTCATCAATTGTTGGTTTAAATACTGGACTTATAAGTACATCATCAACATTTTATTGTGGCGGTTCTTTTGACCTAGTAACTCCAGCACCAAAATGTTGGCAGACTTGGGGTCACGGTTCAGAATCAGTAACAGAAGCTATTAGAGATTCATGTAACGTATTCTTTTATAACATTGGATATCAGCTTGCTATGAAAAATGGGTCATATAATAGCACTTATGGTACTAGTATTTTACAAAACTATTCAGATATGCTTGGCCTGTCAACTACAGCAGGTATTGAGATAGAAGAGGGTACACCTCAGGCTTCATCAACAGACTCAATTGCCTCAGCTATTGGTCAGGGTACTCATAAATATTCAACTCTCAACCTTGCAAGATATGTTACAACCCTTGCAACTTCAGGTACTGTTTATAATATGACATTAGTTGATAAGATTACTGATCCTGATGGCAATGTAATAAGAGATAACAGTGCAACTGTGAATAATAAGGTTGAGCTTAATAGCTCGATTTGGGATGCAGTGCATACTGGTATGCAGCTTGCTGGTGCATCTTATTCAGGTGTTAATAGGCTAAATTTAAAAATAGCTGCTAAGACTGGTACAGCACAGGAAAAGAAAACTTCTCCTGACCATGCTCAGATGATTAGTTATGCTCCTTATGATAATCCACAGGTTTGTGTAGCTGTAACAATTCAAAATGGTTATACATCAGGTAATGCAATAGCTCTTTCAGCTGATATTTACAAAGCATACTATGGAATTGAATAAAATTTAAATTCCTATGGTTATTTGTTTGAAATTAGAATATAATAAATAAATGTGGGGATTAAGGGTAAATTTAGGTTTACTTTAAATCTAATAAGATTTTTTATGAGGTGAGACATTGGATAATTCAGTAATTATTAAAGGTGGTAAGAAGGGGATTACTGTCCTTTTGGATAAGAATTGCTCCTTTGAAGATTTAAAAGAAAGACTTGAAGAAAAATTTAGAGATTCAGCGAAATTCTTCAAAGAGGCTAATTTGGCTATTACTTTTGAGGGCCGTAATTTAACTTCTGCTCAGGAAAATGAGCTTGTTGATGTTATACGTAGAGTTTCTGACTTTAATATTGTTTGTGTAATTAATAAGAATAACGAGTCTTCTAGAATGATTGAAGATGGCATTAGCAAAATAGTTGATGATGCCATTCAATCAAGACTTGATTTAATTGATAAGCCTTGTCATTTTTACAAGGGCACATTAAGATCAGGTCAGGTTTTTGAAACTGAAGGTAGTGCTGTAATCCTTGGAGATGTTAATCCAGGAGGTAAGGTTATTGCTGGTGATAATGTAGTGATTTTAGGTTCCCTAAAGGGATATATTACAGCTGGATGCAATGAGAATCCTGGCTCATTTGTATATGCTTTAGAAATGAAGCCTATGCAGATCCAAATTGGTGAAATTATTGCTAGAAGTCAGGATAATGAAGATACTTTTAGAAAAGGCAGAAAAACTAAGAAAGACATTGTTATTGAACCTAAGATTGCTTATGTTTATGATAATAACATTTATATTGAAGAATTTTCACAGGATGTTTTATCAGATATTCAATTTTAATTTTACTAAAATGCTTGAAAAAACATCTGTTTTCTTGCATAATTATATGTGTTAAACAACGTGGTATTTTGATGTCAGAGGGGCATACGAAATAAATAGAATCTATTTTAATAATTTTTTCTTAGGGAGGAAATAAAGAATGAGTGAAGTAATTGTTGTTACATCTGGTAAAGGTGGTGTTGGTAAGACTACAACTACAGCTAATGTTGGTACTGGTCTTGCAAAATTAGGTAAGAAAGTTGTTATGATTGATACTGATACAGGATTAAGAAACCTTGATGTTGTTCTTGGTTTGGAGAATAGAATCGTATACAATCTTGTAGATGTTGCTGAAGGTACTGTTCCAGTTCGTAAGGCTATGATTAGTGATAAGAGATGTCCTAATCTTTACCTTTTACCTACTGCACAGACAAGAGATAAGGATGCTGTTACTCCAGAACAGATGATTAAGGTTTTAGATGAGATTAAGTCTGATCCTGAAAATTTCGATTATATTATCTTAGATTGTCCTGCTGGTATTGAACAGGGCTTTAAGAATGCCATTGCTGGTGCTGATAGAGCTTTAGTAGTTACAACACCAGAATTATCAGCTATTCGTGATGCTGATAGAATTGTTGGCCTTTTAGATTCTAATGGTCTTAGAGGCAAGGAAGATTTAATTGTTAACAGAATTAGAGTTGATATGGTTAAGAATGGCGATATGATGTCTATTGATGATGTTAACGATATTCTTCATCTTAATTTAATCGGTGCAGTTCCTGATGATGAGAATATAGTTGTTGCAACTAATAAGGGACAGCCACTTGTTGGTGATGATTCACTTTCAGGTCAGGCTTACTTTAATATTTGCAAGAGAATACTTGGTGATTCTGTTCCTTTCCTTGATTTAAGCAGCAAGAATGGCTTCTTCAAGAAGTTAGTTTCTGCATTCAAGAAATAAAATTTTTCAAAATTAAAATTAGTGGGAGGGAATATTATGAGTTTATTAGATTTATTCAAGAAGAAGGGTTCTTCTGAAGTGGCAAAAGATAGATTGCAATTTTTATTAGTTTCTGATAGAACTAATTGTTCTCCTGAAACTATGGAAAAAATCAAAAACGAAATAATTGAAGTTATTTCAAAATATATGGATATTGATACAGATGGATTGGATATTCAGATTACATCAACTCCTCTAGAAGGGGATGCGGGTAATGTTCCAACACTATTTGCTAATATTCCTATTAAAGATATGAGAGGCGGTTCTAGAGAATAATATCTTGATGTTTTGAACCTCATGCATTTAAGTGCGCTTCGCGCTGGCATGAGGCTACATTGCAACTGCTTCGCAATTGCAACAAATACTTGAACCTTATGCATTTAAATGCGCTTCGCGCTGGCATGAGGCTACATTGCAACTGCTTCGCAATTGCAACAATTACTAGAATTGTTTCTTGAAATAATTAGAGGTACGCAAATGTTTTTTAAGAAATATCAACTAAGATCTTATAATTTTAGACTTGTAGCATTACTTGTAATTACTAGTATTTACTCACTTCTAGTTGTGAATAGTGCTAATTCATCATATACAACAAGACAGGGCATTGGTATGCTTCTGTCTTTTGTTGTTATGATTGTAGTGTCTTTTATAGATTATAATTGGATCATTAAATATTATTGGTTATGGTACTTAATTTCTACCATACTTCTCTTAGCTGTAAAGCTTGTTGGTGTAAGTGCTAAAGGTGCTAAGAGATGGCTTGGTATTGGCTCATTTACAATTCAGCCATCGGAATTTACTAAGCTTATATTGATTCTTGTTTTGGCAAAACTTATTCAAATGTATAGGGAAAAACTTAATACTTATAAATTTGTTGGAGTATTAGCTGCTACTGCAGGTTTCCAGTTATTGCTTGTTCTTAGCCAGCCGGATTTATCTACTACATTACTTACTTTTTTAATTTGTGTTGTAGTAATTTATTGTGCAGGACTAGAATATAGAATTATTGGTAGAATACTTGCGATTGCAATTCCATTAATTATTCTTGTCCTTGCATATATCATTCTTGATGAAAATCAGGTTATTGTTAAGAAATATCAAAGAAACCGTATTATGACATTTATTAACAGTAACTATGATGTAGGTGATGATGAAGAAGATGAAGTAAGTGAAGATGATACTTATCAGCAAAATTATGCCGTTCAGGCCATTGGATCTGGTCAGTTGTCAGGTAAGGGTCTTAATAATGATGATTCGACTTCACTTAAAAATGCAGGTTACATTGCCGAAGCGCAAAATGACTTTATTTTTGCAGTTATTGGTGAAGAATTAGGTTTTATTGGAAGTGTATTTACAATTTTACTTATATTCTTGATTGTTACGGAATGTCTAATTACGGCAGCGAAAGCTCAAAATTTAGCTGGACGACTTATTTGTTGTGGTATTGCAGCCTATATAGGATTCCAAACATTCTTTAATATTGGTGTTGTTACTTGGATTTTGCCTAATACAGGTATTCCTTTGCCATTCTTTAGTGCAGGTATTACTTCACTTATAACTTTATATACATCAATGGGTATCGTATTAAACGTTGGTTTACATACTAAGGTAGAAAGAGATGAAGATTTATTTGCACCTGATTTTAAGGGGTAGTAATTGTTGCAATTACAAAGTCTTTGTAATTGCAATGTAGCCTTGCGTAGCCGAAGGCACTATAATCGCAAGGTTCAAGTATTGTTGCAATTACTATGTAATTGCAATGTAGCCTCATGCTGGCGCGAAGCGCACCTGAATGCATGAGGTTCTAGTTTTGTTGCAACTGCAAAGCAGTTGCAATGTAGTCTTGCGTAGCCGAAGGTACTATAATCGCAAGGTTCTAGTTTTGTTGCAATTGCTTCGCAATTGCAATGTAGCCTCATGCCAGCGCGAAGCGCACTAAAATGCATGAGGTTCAAGTAATTGTTGCAAATGCGAATCAATTGCAATGCAGCCTCATGCTAGCGCGAAGCGCACTAAAATGCATGAGGTTCAAGTAATTGTAAAAATCACACAAAAAAGGATGAAAATTCTTTCAAAAATTGGTATAATATCTATGTAGAATTTATAAAAAGATGAGGTAGTAATATGAACATTGGTTTAATAGCACATAATTCCAAAAAAAAGCTTATGCAGAATTTTTGCATAGCATATAAGGGGATTTTAAATAAGAATCAACTATTTGCTACAGGTACAACAGGAAGATTAATAGAGGAGGCTACTAACCTTTCGGTTCATAAGTTTTTGGCAGGACATTTAGGTGGAGATCAACAATTGTGCTCACAGATTGAACATAATCAATTGGATTTAGTTATATTTTTAAGAGAGGTAGAGGGTCCGCTTATGCATGAACCAGATCCTAATAATATTTGTGAATTATGCGATATGTATAATATTCCATTAGCAACAAATTTAGCAACAGCTGAATTATTAATAAAGTCTCTTGAACGTGGCGATATGGAATGGAGACAGATATATCAGTAACTGTTGCAATTGCTTCGCAATTGCAATGTAGCCTCATGCTAGCGCGAAGCGCATTTAAATGCATGAGGTTCGGGTAACTGTTGCAATTGCTTCGCAATTGCAATGTAGCCTCATGCTAGCGCGAAGCGCATTTAAATGCATGAGGTTCGGGTAACTGTTGCAATTACAGAGTAATTGCAATGCAGCCTCATGCCAGCGCGAAGCGCATTTAAATGCATGAGGTTCGAGTAATTGTTGCAATTGCTTCGCAATTGCAATGTAGCCTTGCGTAGCCGGAGGCACTATAATCGCAAGGTTCAAGTAACTGTTGCAATTACAAAGTTGCTGTATTTAGTAATACTAAATAGTTAAGGAAATATATACCCCCATGTACATTTGTACATGGGATTTTTTAGATTTTAAATTTATACAAGAATTTTAATATTACGGTAAAATTGTTATATAATACTAGAATTTCCGTAATCACTATCTTCTTTTCTTTTATTGAATTCTTTGTACTACGGTATAATTGTTGTATTGTAGTGGAATTACCGTAATAATAAATTTATAATTATATAGATGTTTATTTTTGTTGCAGAAAAGAAGGTTATTTTAGGACTTTTTCTGTAAAATATATTTTCATGTTTGAATTTAGAAAGGAAACTTTACAGAAAAAAATAATGTTTTGTTGTGTTTTACAGTAAGCTTAAATTACTTGTATTATTTCCAAAATCGCTTTTTACGGTAAAACACAGATTAAGATACTATATTCCGTAATTCTAGAAGATTATATGTTTTCCCACACATTTCTCATGTAGGCAAAACATTAAAATAGTAAGGTTTATTTTTGTTCTTTTCTTAGTCTGACAAGATTTCTTGCTGCACGTTTATTTTCATCTACTAGGTCTGCGTAATGTTTACGAGTAGTATTAACATCTTTATGGCCAAGAACATCTGCAACTAAGTAGATATCGCCACTTTCCTGGTAGAGATTTGTACCATAGGTACTTCTTAATTTATGTGGTGTGATGTGTTTAACAGTTGTTACAGTACGTGAATATTTTTTTACGAGTAATTCAACGGAGCGTACACATAGGCGTTTCTTTACATTAGATAAAAAGAGCGCATTCTCATGTCCTTCTTTAGCTTCAATTTTCTCACGTTCAACTAAATAATCCTGAAGAGCAGATCGAACTTCATCTCCAAAATAAACGAAACTTTCGGCGCCACCTTTTCGATAAATATGGATTCTATCATTGTCAAAATCCACATCGTCAATGTCTAATCCTACACATTCTGAAACACGGATACCAGTACCAAGCATAAGTGTAAGTAAGGCGAGATCTCGTGTTTTAAGTTTTTCATGCTTAGCTAGCTGATTAGAAGTTAATTTGTTGCCTGATTCAACGTTATCGAGAAATTCTGCCACTTCGTTAGGCTCCATACGTACAATTGGCTTTTCATGAATGACTGGCATATCTACTTTTAAGCTAGGATTTGTTTTGATAAATTCATAGCGGAAGTAGTAGTTGTAGAATCTTCTTAAAGCACATAATTTACGTTTTGCTGATGAAGCAGAGTTTTGAACATCTTTACCATGTCTATTATAGGATTTAATGTATCTTAAATAATTAGTTATGTCTTGACCAGTTATTTTATCTAAGTCAGATACAACAAAATCCTTAAGTTTATAGTTGGCAAATCTTTTTGTATCATCAATTAGATATTCAAAAAATCCCTTTATATCTAGAGCATAGGCAATTTTTGTACGTGGTTGTTTATTAAATTCTAAACTATCAAAGTATTCAACACAAAAATCAGGTAATTCATCAAGAAGATTATTGAGTTGTTTAGCGTATTTATTATTCATTGTTTCAACATAATTCTTATTTGCAGCCATAAATCCTCCTAAATGCCCAGTGTGAGACTAGTTAATCAATTACATATAACTTCGCTAAAGTTCAGTTTAACGAAGTTATACTCTAATATTATTATACCATAAGCAAAAATCCTTTACAATACAATATTTGGACAAATGCTTATGGTATCTGTTGCAATTACAGAGTAATTGCAATGCAGCCTTGCGCAGCCGAAGGCATTATAATCGCAAGGTTCAAGTAGTATCTGTTGCAATCAATTGGAATTACAATAAGTGTTGCAATTACTTTGCTACGATCTTTCCCTGATATAATTTTTTAGCTAGCATGTTAATCTTAAATGATTTCTGATAGTTCTTTATTTTATTAGTTTCATTTTCTGTTATTATGGAAATGCATGTTCCAGGATTTCCATTACGTCCACATCTACCTGCTCTGTGAATATATTCTTCATTCTCTTCTGGTAGATTTACATTTATTACTGTATCTATATTATCAATTTGAAGGCCTCTAGCTGCAATATCTGTTGCAATAAGGATATTTACTTTACCTGATTTAAAGTCTTCAATTGAATGTTTTTTCTCAATTGAGCTATTTTTACTTGAAAGACATGCTACGTTGTAATTATGATATTGTAATTTTTGATAGCTTTCTTCTAAATCGTATTTAGAATTAATGAAAACTATGCATTTTTTAGGCTTTGCAGCTTTGATTATCTTTCTTAAATTCTCGATTCTTTCACGTCTATCTGAAAAGAAATATAAATGTTTAATTGTTTTAGGTATTATGCTTTCATTGTTTAAATTAGAATTAATGTCCATATATATTGGATTAAAACAATTATCTTTAGCAAAAGCCTTTGTCTTGTTGTTAATACTTGCGGACGTAAGTATTACTTGAGTCCTTTTCATTAGTGATTTACGTATATTTTCAATTGTATTTATAAATGTCTTATTAAGTAGTTTATCTGATTCATCTAATACTAATGTCTTTACCTCGTGAACTTTAATCTTCTTAGTATGTATTAATTCCTGTAGTCTTGCAGGTGTTGCAATTAATATGCTAGGCTTTGTCTTTTTTAGTGTTTCTATCTGTCTTTTGATATTAGCTTCTCCAACGACAAAATTAGCGTTAAGATTTGGATTCTTTTCTAATAAATCATTAGCAACGGAATTAATCTGTGCAGCTAATTCACCTGTAGGTACTACAATTAAAGCTTGGATATTCTTATTTGAAGGATCTAATTTTGAAATGATTGGTAATAAATAAGCTAAAGTCTTTCCTGTTCCTGTGCTGGAACAAATTATCATATCTTTATTGTTGTAAATATGTTTAAAACTCTGAGCTTGTACTGGAGTCATTTCTGTAATCTTATTAGTATTTAAGTATACTATTATATCATTGTTGATTTCTTTAATTTCATTAAATTGCATAATATTCCTTCTTTATCTTATAATTTAATCTACCCTATAATTTTATCAAAAAAGGCTTAGAAAGTCCATATTATGCGGCTTTAGCTTATGTTATGGAACCTTGCGATTATAGTGCCTTCGGCTACGCAAGGCTACATTGCAATTACAAAGTAATTGCAACAATACGAGAACCTCATGCATCCAAGTGCGCTTCGCGCTGGCATGAGGCTACATTGCAATCACAAGTGTGATTGCAACAAGTTACTCATAATAATAAACAATTAGACTGTGGCCATTAAAGATCTTATCTGAGTTTAAGTTGTTTAGTTGCTTTATGTTCTTTATATAGCTGTCCTTTGATTCAGATCCATTATTATATTTAGTTTCTATGTCCCATAGATTGTCATTAGATTCTATCTCTATGCTTGTGTAATATTTAGTGAGGGGCTTATTTGGCTTAGTAGATGCTTTAGCCTTGATGCTGAATATAGCAATAGTTATACTTAAGGCTAGTGTTAAACATAATAGTAATATTAATACCCCATTCTTATCAGTATTAGTAGTATTCTTGGTAGCAAATCTTCTTGTATTCATAAAACCCTCCTAAATTAAAAAAATCATAGTAATATGTATAGTTATATCTGTAGGAACACCTGTTCTTAATTTGGATTATAGAACTCGAACAGTCGTTTGTCAATAAATTTCGAACAAAAATTTCGAACATTTTTTCCGAATTTCTGTTTGTAAATATTTGGCTAATGTGATAAAATTGTTTTATATAAAAGAAACCTCGTGTACATTATTGCCTATGTTATGGCTAAACGGGGCTAAATTGCAATTGATTATTAATTGTAACATTAACGATAATTTGTTTGAGGAGGTTTATTATGGCATACGGTAGAATTACTGCTAAACAGCAAGAAATACTTGAATATATTAAAAGCCAGATTCTTAATAAGGGTTATCCGCCTTCAGTACGTGATATATGTGCAGCTGTCAATTTAAAATCAACATCTTCTGTTCATGCGCATTTAGAGACTTTAGAAAAGAATGGTTATATTAGACGAGATCCATCTAAGTCAAGAACTATAGAGATTATTGATGATACTTTTAATTTAGTTCGTCGTGAAGTTGTTAATGTTCCATTATTGGGACAGGTTGCTGCAGGACAGCCTTTACTAGCAGTTGAGAATATTACTAACTACTTCCCTATTCCACAGGAATGTCTTCCTAATGAAGAGACATTTATGCTCACTGTTAAAGGTGATAGTATGATTAATATGGGAATTTACGAAGGTGATAAGATCATTGTTAAAAAGCAAACTACTGCTAATAACGGAGAGGTTGTGGTTGCTTTAGTTGACGATTCTGCAACTGTAAAGAGATTTTATAAAGAGAATGGTCATATTAGACTTCAGCCTGAGAATGATTTTATGGATCCAATTATTGTAGATGATTGTGAAATATTAGGTAAGGTAATTGGTCTTCTTAGATTAGGTATTGTGTAATACTATCTATTTAGTAATACTAAGTAGTGCAACAATTAATAATCTGGAACCTCATGCATTTAAATGCGCTTCGCGTTGGCATGAGGCTACATTGCAATCACTTGTGATTGCA
>Ga0247611_10004589_pt1 | contig 19008 bp, 37 predicted proteins | sample 177DNAGHGhighgp2_FD_192422 | JGI IMG/M metagenome (GOLD analysis project Ga0247611, IMG submission 192422) | Sheep rumen microbial communities from Palmerston North, Manawatu-Wanganui, New Zealand - 1770 DNA GHGhigh gp2 | ecosystem: Host-associated > Mammals > Digestive system > Stomach > Rumen... | reverse complement strand
AACCATTGTTTTCTGGATGGACGGTACTAAGACGGTTGTTAAGTGTGGAGAGAATGACTTCTTTGACCCTGAGAAGGGTTTGGCAATGGCAATTGTAAAGAAGGTTATGGCAAACAATAAGGGTAATTATAATAATATTTTCAAGAAGTGGATTAAGGAGGAAGATTATTAATGCGTAAGATTCTTCGCCGCATTGCCCATGCTAATATGGCAAAAAATGGCATTAAGCATCCAAATCGAAAGATGCGTGATGGAAAGAGCTATTTTAGCTGTTATTGGCGAAAGTGGGTGAATGCATGACTGTACAAGAATGGCTTGGCAATAATCAACTTGGTATTGATATTTGGCAGAAGAAATATCAGCGCAATGGGGAAACATTTGATGAATGGATTGACCGTGTAAGTGGTCATGATTCAGATGTTGCTACATTAATTAAAGAAAAGAAGTTTCTTTTTGGTGGTCGAATCCTTTCAAATCGAGGAGTTACAGATGAAAAGGTTACATATAGTAACTGCTATGTAATTGCACCACCTGAGGACAATATTGAATCCATCTATGAGTGTGCAAAGAAGTTAGCACGAACATTTTCATATGGTGGTGGATGTGGAATTGATATTAGCAAGCTTGCACCCGCTGGTGCAAAGGTTAATAATCAAGCGAAGTCAACCTCTGGTGCAGTCTCTTTTATGGATACCTTCTCTCAGGTTACACAGCAAATTGGGCAGAATGGAAGACGGGGTGCGTTAATGATTTCCATTGACTGCACTCACCCAGACCTTGAAAAGTTCATTTCTGTGAAGAATGACTTGAATAAGGTTACTTCTGCTAATATTTCTGTTCGTGTTTCCGATGCTTTTATGAGAGCTGTTGAAAATGACGAGGATTGGGAGCTTTCTTTCAAGCGTGAAGAAACAGGGGAGGAAATTAAAAGGACTGTAAAGGCTAAGGAACTATTTAAACTCCTTTGTAAGAATAATTGGAACTATGCAGAGCCGGGTATCCTATTTTGGGATATGATTGACAAGTACAATATGCTTTGTGATGATGAGGACTTTTCCTATGCTGGTGTAAATCCTTGTGCGGAAGAGCCACTTCCCGCTGGTGGTAGCTGTCTTCTTGGTTCTATTAACCTATCTGCATTTGTAAATGAAAAAGGCGGATTTAATTTTCCTGAGTTTACTAGAGCAGTTAAGATTGCAGTACGAGCATTAAATGATGTTTTGGACGAGGGGTGTGACAAACATCCATTAGAGGAGCAAAGGCAGTCTGTCAGGGATTGGAGACAGATTGGACTTGGTGTAATGGGCATTGCTGATATGCTTATTAAAATGCATATTAAGTATGGCAGTAAGAAATCACTGGATGTTTGTGGTGAAATTGGTTATGCCCTAGCACAAAATGCAGTTACAGAAAGCTTAGATTTAGCTGTTTATAATGGTAGTTTTCCAAAGTGTAACAATAGTGTTATTACAAAGTCTCCATTTATTTATCATAATATTGGTGATAAATTAATTGTTAAGGAGATTGAGCATTACGGGCTGAGAAATAGCCAGCTTTTAACCATTGCACCTACTGGAACATTGTCTACTATGCTTGGAATCAGTGGTGGTATTGAGCCTATCTTTGCAAACAGCTATACAAGAAAGACGCAATCTCTGCATGGTAAGGATACTTTTTATAAGGTTTACACTCCGATTGTAGAGCAGTACATGAAGAAAAATGGTATTTCAGATGAAGCTGATTTACCTGATTATTTTGTTACTGCAAAGGATATTGCACCAAAAGACCGAATTGCAATGCAAGCCATTTGGCAAGAGCACATTGATGCCTCTATTAGTTCTACAATTAATCTTCCAAATTCTGCCACAGTAGAGGATGTTGAGGAAATCTATATGACAGCATGGAAGGAAGGGCTAAAGGGAATTACAGTCTATCGTGCTGGTTGTGCAAGAGAGGGTGTACTGGTTGAAGGTAACAATAAGCCTAAGAAGTCTGAAAAGACAATTGGACTTGAACGACACCTTGTAACTGGCTGTGGAAGTCTTCATGTCTGTGCGTTTTTTAACGAAGATGGAGAACTAAAAAACACTTATCTTTCTAAGGGTTCAACTGGTGGGTGTAATAACTTCATGATTGGGTTGTCTAGAATGATTAGCCTAGCCGCACGAGAGGGCGTTGGAATTAAGGCCATTGTTGACCAACTTATGAGTTCTGGTACTTGTCCAAGTTATGCTGTTAGACGGGCAACAAAGTGTGATACATCCGATGGAAGTTCTTGTCCTGTTGCAGTTGGAAATGCACTCATGGATATGTGGCGTGAGGTTAATCAAACAAATAAGTCAGAAGAGCATAAAACAAGTCATGTTTGTCCTGAATGTGGTGCAGAGCTTGTTGAAGAAATGGGCTGTGTAACTTGCAAGCATTGTGGATATTCAAAGTGTGGATAAGGAGAAATCATGGAAAATATAAAGATTAAGTACTTTGCAGATATTGACCCAATTGAGCAAAAGGAAGGTTCTGACTGGATTGACCTTCGCACGGCTGAGGACACATATATGTATATGTTGGCATACCATCACATTCCTCTTGGCGTTGCAATGGAGCTTCCTGAGGGATATGAGGCCGTTGTAATCCCTCGCAGTTCTACATTTAAGAATTGGAGTATAATTCAAGCAAATAGCTGTGGTCTGATTGACGAATCATACTGTGGTGACAATGACCAGTGGATGTTTCCAGCAATTGCCCTCCGTGACACCTTTATTCCAAAAAATACAAGAATCTGTCAGTTCCGAATTCAGAAGAAACAGCCGAAGATTAATTTTGAAACAGTAGAGGTTCTTGGCAATAAGGACAGGAAGGGATTTGGTTCAACTGGCACGGAGTAAGTTAAATAAGATTGTAAAGATGGTAGAGGAGGCTAGCTCCTCCTCACCATTGGAGAAACAATTTATAGCAGACCTGAATTTCTCAATAGAGAAAACAGATTCATCTATAGAGCATCATCCTAGTAAGACATTTAAGCCATCCTCTATAGGAAGTTGTCCTAGGTCTATATATTATCAGTTAATTGGGGCTAAACAGGATACAGAGAGGCGTTCTTCTGCTACCCTAGTAGGCATTTTGGAAAATGGTACAGATAGGCATATTCGTATTCAAAAGGCCATAGAGGATATGCGTGGTAATGGGATAGACTGTGACTATATAGATGTTGAAACATTTATAAATGAGCGTGGTCTACAAGATGAAATTACAGTTGTTTCTAAGGTCGGCATGGAGACAAAGTGCTATTCTCCAATTTATAATGTTTCTTTTTTAACAGATGGAATTATCCGTTACAAGGGTAAATATTATATTTTGGAAATCAAGACAATGAATGCACAAAAGTTCATTGAGAGCAGGGCAACACGAGAAGAGCATCAGGCACAAGGCATCTTATACTGCATACTGTTTCATTTAGATAAAGTCATGTACCTATATGAAGACAGAAACGGCCTTAATAAAAAGGCATTTGTCTTTGAGGTATCAGATGAAATGAAGCAAGAGCTTATAGACAAGATGAAATACATTACAGATTGCGTAGAAAGGAACACATTACCAGAGATTCCTGAAAATAAAAAATGTACATACTGTGCTTATATGCAATTATGTCAAAATGCACAAAACGAATAGTTAAATTTTGTAATATATCACAGTTGACTATTTTGGTTGACTGTGATATAATGCTATATAGGAGGAAAGATGTTAATATATGCTTGCGACCCCGGAAAAGATGGGGCACTCGTGTTAATAGATGAAAATAGAGTAAGAAAGATTATTCCATTTAATGAAGATGATTATGTCTCTGAAATGCAAAATACTTGTTCAGGTATGTGTGTATTAGAACAAGTTCATGCATTTTCTGGTCAAGGCGTAACAAGTACATTTAATTTCGGCAAAAATTATGGATGGATTCGTGGTGTTCTTGATGGAGCAGATGTTCAAATTATAGATGTCTCTCCACAGAAGTGGAAGGGCTACTTCGGATTATCAAAGGATAAGGGTCAGTCTATTGCATTGTGTAAACAACTGTATCCAGAGGCAAATTTATTTAGAACACCAAGGTGTAAAAAAGAACATGATGGAATCGCAGAGGCAATATTGATAGGACGGTGGTACATTGAGAATCAAAGCAATAAAAACAACGGTAGATGAAAATACACAGCCATTACAGGGCATTGTGGATGAAATTGTTGGAGAGCATTGCAATGTGTTGGATGAATACATGAAGCAAGTTGACGAGGCACTTTGTTCTGACAAACAGCCAACTACAAAGATGCTAGAGGATATGTTGCTTAATATTAACAGCATTCTGTATTGGGCTGGAAATGGCCTTGAAAAAAGCACACTAAAAGAGGGTGTTGCTAAGATGGTTAAAGAGGAGAGATATAATACAGAATATAACGAGGCAACAGGAACAATTGCAGATAAGACAGCATATGCTAAGTTGGAATCTCAGGAAGAAGAGCTTGTTAGACAATGTTTTACTGCGGCTGTTAAGCTTTATCAGCATAAAATTGATAGAGCGTCAGAAATGGCATCATCCTTGAAGAAGATTATTACACATAGAATTAGTGAAATGGAATTGAGTAGGAGTGTGATTTAATGACAATTAAAGAAATGAATGATAAGATTCAAGAGTATTGTACAAGTAAAGATATTGAATATTGTGAAGATTGTCCACTTGGTGAAATTTGTGTGAAAATTTTTGGTGACTATGGGGAGAAGCATCCAGACGAGACTAAGAGTGCATATGAAATCTTAGTTAATGCCTCTAAAGAGACAACAGAGCATGACAATGTAAATCATCCTAAGCATTATTGCCGTGATGGTGGGATGGAATGCATTGATGAAATGCTTCTGATTTTTGGTAAGTCTGCTGTTATGGCGTATTGTCTTCTTAATTCTTGGAAGTATCGGTATCGTGCGGCAGATAAGAACGGGGAAGAGGATTTACATAAGTCTGACTGGTACATCAGAAAGTATAAGGAATTGAAGGAGGAAGTAGATAGTGAGTGAATATACTGTTCCCGATATTTCCTTTATTCAAAATTGCCATATTTATGACCTAGATGAAAGCATTCGTGCTAGTAAGTTTCCTATGTCCACTACAACACTGGTGTCAAATCAAATTACAGATAATACAAGAAAGCTAGGTTCATGTGCAACTGGTACTGGTCATGACAATTTTCTAAATGGAATTAGGGTATCATTTGACTGGACATTTAGTAATAAGCTGTCTGTTGAGCTTGAACGGTATCATTTCTTAGATTTTGTTTCCTCTCAGTCTACAATGCATCGTATTACAAAGTTTAATCTAAAAGAGCAATGCAACAGATATGTGGATTACAGGATTATTGACATAATTCAGGACAAGATTAATGAGTATAATCGACTGTCAAACCTTCCACCCGCTAATAGTGATGCCGCAAGAAAGGCACGGGAGAAGGAAATGGAAGGTCTATATTTATGTATCTTATATAATATCCCATCAGGTTTTAAGCTTACAGCACGGATGACAACTAATTATCGTCAATTAAAGACAATCTATCAGCAAAGAAAGAATCATCGTCTTCCTGAGTGGAGAGAGTTTTGTAAGTGGTGTGAATCCCTTCCACACTTTAAGGAACTTTGCCTTGGGGGTGAAGCTGAATGAGTCTTGAATCCTTATGCAAGGAACTAAATAAAAAAGCAAAGGAAGATATTGTTGGGTATGGGATGAAGGAGTACACTAATCAAGTTATTCCTCTTTCCAGCCCAAGAGCAAATTATTCACTGTATGGTGGTATCCCTCGTGGTAGACTGATTGAGTTCTTTGGGGATGAAGGTAGTGGAAAGACCACAACTGCATTAGACTTATGTGCAAATGCACAAAAGGTATTTGATAAGGAAAATCCTGAAAACCCACAGAAAATCTTGTTTTTAGATGCTGAAAATACCTATGACCCAACTTGGGCAAAGAAACTAGGTGTGGATTCTGATAAGATTGTCTTTATTAAGCCCATGTCACAAACAGCGGAAGAGCTATTTCAGTTCATTTTAGACGCTATTGATACAGGAGAAGTCGGACTGGTAATTATTGACAGCCTAGGAGTTCTAATCTCACAACAGGCATATGACAAAGATATTACAGAGCGTACTTATGGTGGAATTAGCATGGCACTGACAGCCTTTAGTAAAAGGGCTGAAATGCTGTGTCACAAGCATAATTGTACTGTTGTAGGAATTAACCAAATGAGGGACAACCTGTCCTCTATGTATGGTGGAACAGTTACCACTGGTGGACGGGCATGGAGGCATAATTGTTCTCTGAGAATCAAGTTCCAGCGGGGGGATTTCTTTGATGAAAAAGGTACAAAGGTAAATCAAAGTTTTGAGAATCCATCTGGTAATATGGTTCAGATGTCAGTTGTAAAGTCAAAGTGCTTCCCAAATGATAGAAAAACAGGCTTTTATAGACTTCACTATTACAATGGTATTCTGTCTATTGAGGATACAATTGATGTGGCGTTGAAAAAGGGGATTGTTACTCAGGGCGGAGCATGGTACATTTTGAATAATCCATATACAGGAGAAATGATAGATAAATTTCAGGGCATGGCTAAATTAGTGTCATACCTTAAAGATGAAGAAAATGTTAAACTTTTGGAAGCATTGAAAGAGAAGGTGCTTGATGTTTAATGTTTATACAAATGACCAATTTGACAATCTAATTGCAATTGGAACAGCTAAAACAGAAAATGATATTTTTGTACTCTCCTCTAATTACTTAAAAGAAAGAGGCATTTATCCACACTATTATAGAATGTGGAAAGAACCAGACGGGACAACTGTGATTGACTACGGAAGCCACACAGAATTTATCTATTATCATGAGAGTTAAGTATAAGGATGCCATATTTATGCCACAATTACACATGCCAATGACAAAGAACAAAGAGAGTACAAGATACTATTCAACCCAACAGGAAATAAGTGTAGCACGAGCTATAGATGGAAGGAGGACACCAAATAGTGGTGCTACCTTATTTATCAAGGGTGATGTAGTAACAAAAACATTCTGTATAGAGTGTAAAACACAGATAGAAGAAAAGAAATCCTTTTCTGTAAAAAGAGAGTGGATAGAAAAAATTAAAGAAGAGGCATTTGCATCAAATAAAGATAATTGGGCTATTGCCTTTAATTTTGGAGGAGAAAATCAATCAGAAAACTATTATATAGTTGATGAAAAACTATTTAAGAAATTAGTAAGAGGGGAGGATAGTGATGCAGACTATTAAAGAATTTTTAGCAATGTATGAAGAGGTTTTGTCATTCCGGGAAATCTCAAAGCGAACAGGGTACACAGTAGAAGAGCTACGAAAGATATATGATGAAATGTTTGATTCAGGAGAGCTATTTTCCCTAAAGGAAAAGGTCACTAGTATTATGAATCAAGGTGGTATTGTTCGGATTAACCCATCTACATTTGAATATAAAGTGTATACAAACCGTGCTGATATTACAAAGGACGGATTCTTTGCACAAAATGTAGTTAGGGCTTGTGGCATCCCCGATACTGTTGTGGCTGGATACCTTTGGAGGTATGGAAGTGATATTGACTTAGAAAATGTGGAAGCAGAGCTAAAGGAAGAAGTGCCCAACTTGTTTAGACCGATTATTGCAGAAAATAAAACAGAAAAAGCCACACATAGATTTAATTCAATTATTGATGCTGGTCTGGTTGGGTATGATATTCACATCATAAAAAAGGTTATTAGAGACAACACTAAATATCGTAATATGTATTGGAGATATGAGTAATGGCTGGTAGATATACTAATTTAGTTAATACACTACAAAAGGCACTTGTAAAGAATTTTAACAAACGAATATTTATTGCACAAGAGCAGTTTTATAGCGAAGAGCAGAAACGGTATATTACAATGTATGTTCTACAAGAGCCTATTTGGGATGAATCTCATACTCACTACACTAAACAGCAAGTTCTCAAAACGGCAAGTCAGATTGATGTAGCAAAATATTTGGGAAATTTACATAAACAGTTAATGCAAGAGAAAGAATTAGGACTTGACAAAGAGGAAGAAATGTGATATAATAGGGAGTAACGATGGTAGAAAATAGACATACTTTTGAAAATACTGAGGTGTTTCTCCCTAATTATTGGACTAAGTGGGGCATACCTGAGGTACATGGAATTGATTATGTTCCAGAGGGAATGAATTTTCTCAATTCAGAATATGCACTAAGAGTAAAGGACGCAGAAGAGCGCAAAAAGACATGGTGTATGTTCTATGAGTGGGACTGGAAGTTTGATAGATTTTGGCAATATCCCAAAAGGTATGCAAAGTGGTTACAGACACTAGGCGGGGCTACTACACCACAGTTTAGTGTGTTTGCAAATATGCCTCTAGCAATACAGATGTATTCTGTATATAGGTCAAGATGGCTTGGTGCATATTGGGAATCTCTTGGGATACCTGTAATACCAGATGTTTGTTGGGGAACACCATCTAGTTATGATTTTTGTTTTGATGGTCTTCCAGAAAATGCCACATTGTCAATTGGCGGAAGGTACGGGTGCGGAAAAGAGTTAAAAGAATCTTCTGAGTTTTACTTTAGACTAGGATTTGCAGAACTTATAAAGAGAAAGCACCCAGCTAATATTCTGTATTATGGTAAAAGGAAAACAGCCCCAGTAAGTGATAAGACAAATATTATAATAATAGGAGAGTTAGAGAATGGCAACAATTAAAATGTCAAGTGGTGTTATGGAACGTATTTCTCGCAAGCAAGGAAGAGACTGGCTTGGTGAGGTCAAAGCAAGTGGTGGAAAACTTCTGGCTGGTGAAATGATGCACATTATGCGAAGAAATGGCACTGTTGAGGAATATGATTCATCCTCTGATATGTCAAAGGTGAGTTCCTATGGTATTGAGGGCATTGCATACTTAACTAAAGGTGGAATCGGTATTTCTGGTGCTGGCTTTAAATTCAAGGCCGATAGTCCTGACGAGGAGACTGTTAAACTAGTTAATAGACTAAATCAAGTAAACCTTCGCAGTGGAAGTGCTAGTACAGATTCCTTTGGAAAGTTTGATGCAGAAAAAGCTGGAAAGGTTCGTGTCATTGTTGATAAGGAATGGCAAGATAAGAGAAAAAATAATAAGAAGTAATGGCTAATATAAATCGTGGGATGAATAACCTCAATTTAAGGTCATTTATAGGAACAGGAAATTGGGATATTCCAGAGGTTAAAAGCTGTAAAGAAATCCACACAACAGAATTTATCCCTTTTAATTCGGCAAAAACAGAAAAGAATCCATCTAATAAGGGCATTTTGACCTTTGTAGATGATTACCAAATTGACAGGATTTGGAATTATCCAGAACGCTATATAGAAATGTTTAAGCGTTTTGATTGTGTCATGTCTCCTGATTATTCACTCTATACTGACTATCCGCTTGCGATGCAAATGTGGGCACACTACAAAAAGATGTGGATAACAGCATATATGCAAGAGTACGGAGTAAACATGATTCCTGTTGCTTGTTGGTCTGATGAACGGAGTTTTGATTTTTGTTTTGATGGAATGCCACTTGCAGACAGCATCATTGCAGTAAGCAATGTTGGGTGCATAAAGGGAGACAGGCAAAAGTATTACTTCCAAGAGGGGTATAGAAGGATGCTAAAAGAAATAGCACCAAAGCATATCCTATTCTATGGACAGCCACCTGAGTGGCTAGACATGAGTAATGTTACTCTTATAGGCAAACCACATGATAGATTTTCTAGTGTAGATAGCTACACAGATGGGGAAGGTGATGATTAATGGGTGGAAGAGGAAGTGCAATGAATGTAACAACATTCGGCACTAAATATGGAACAAGGATGACCCCCACTCAGTACAAGGAAGCTGTTAATGCAAAGGCTAACTTCATATTTGGTGAACTTGAACGGAATGATGCCATTCAGATTATTCTAAAGAGGAGCTTCAAAAATGGTGTTCCAGTCATTGAGGTCTCTTCTGACGGAATTAATATAATAGTAGAGCGTGGGCTACAGAATGCCGTTATTAAAGAGCTACAGACCCTTGCAGACCAGTTTAATCAAGATAAGAATAGTGCCCTAAAAGCCATGCACGGCACTAAGACATGGAGTGAATATGATGAACAGAGGGCACAGAGACAGGCTTCACTACAAGCATTTAGAACACTAAAGGAAGCCATTGAGCTATTAAAGAAGAGACGGTAATTTGTAGAGGATGTACAAAACATCCTCTATATTTTTGTCTATTTTGCCAGTTGACTTTTATATTATTTAGCGTTATAATAAAGGCACAAAATCGAAAGAGAGGAAAATAAAAATGAAAAATCTGTATGCCATGTCTAAAATTTGTTTGGATGAACTTCACACCATTGGAATCTTTCCCAATCGCATTTCCGATTATAATGTTAATTATCGTGCGAAGCATAGATGGGGACAGTGCAAGCTTTCAAACGGCAAGTACACCATTAATATTAGTTATAAGCTGTTGGAAGATGATGTCCCTGAGAGGGCATTGAAGGATACCCTGATTCATGAACTGCTTCATGCTGTTGATGGATGTATGAATCACGGGGATAAATGGCAGAGACTTGCTGACAAGGTAAACAAGGCTTATGGCTATGATATTAAGCGTTGTACAAGCCAAGAAGAAAAAGGCGTAGAGCTTTGCAATGATAAGGACTATCACTACATCATCACTTGTCAGGGCTGTAATACCACATGGAAGTATATGAGGCACAGCAAGATTGTGAAGTGCTGTCAGAACAACACGGCAAAGTGTTCTTGCGGTAGTAAAAAATTTATTGTAATTTCTCAATAAAAGTATTGACAGATACAAAACTATGTGATATAATAGCTACAGTAAGAAAGAGAAACACAGCGAACAAAAGGAGGAACAAAAATGTATTACAATGTTATCTGCACTAATGGTAAGCAGTTTACCATGTTTGGGAGAAACAACTATGTGGCATATCACAAGTCTGACCTTCCCGCCTCTCTCCGTCCTTTTCTTGGTCATACATTCTTCTATGGGGAGAGTGAACCTGATGATTGGAAGTCCTTCCAGCGGAAGTATAAGAATGCTATCAAGAAGATGCTTCCTGATGGATGGGAAATTGTTAGCTGGAATGGAAAATGGTTCACCATGTCAGGCATGATTAAGACAGCGGATGACAGATATGTGTATATGTCTGTTTCTGATGTTCGCTATGAACCGCATGGATGGATTGGTGATATTCTTATCCGTACTGCAAAGAATGACCATGACTGGACAGGAGGAAGCAATCATTTCACTAGCCTGTTTGAGTTTAGTGAAGATGTACAAAAGCTGTATAGATAATTTGTAGAATTTAACTGTTGACAAACATAAGATTATTTGGTATAATAACACCGTAAGCTAAAGGAAACAACTTCGACAAATAATGGAGGAAATGAAAATGACTAATAACAATACTAAGATTCTTGACCTGACCAACCGCTTCCCTTCTTGGGAGAACATTGGTGAAAATGTTTCTAAGTGCAAGACCCTTGACGATGTGATTTCCAAGGCTGGCCTTGACTACACCGTGGAGAAGAAGAACCTGACCGTGGCTGGAACTGATATCATTATTCCTAATAAGATGGTGACTGTCAATTCTCTGACCAATCATCCCTTTGGTGTAGTCTCTGACAAGTACCAGATTGTTCAGAATGCTGATGCTTTTGACTTCGTGAACTATATCAACGGTGACCTTGAATTTGTCAAGGCTGGGCAGACTGAGACTGGCATGGTATATATCATTGCCAAGCTTCCTGACCAGTATGTGATTGATGACAAGTTTACCCCGTATGTCATCTTCCGTAACAGCTTTAATGGTCGTTACCCCATTCAGGCCGCTATCTGCCCCCTTCGCATTGTGTGTCAGAATCAGTTTACTATGGCCTTTAAAAACGCTGACAACACCGTTTCTATCCGTCATAGCCGCAATGCTGAGGTGAAGATGCGGGAGGCACAGGAAGTCCTCAGACAGACCGCAAACCACATGAATACGCTGTCTGACATGGCTGAGAAGTATGCAGTGGAGAAGATTACCGATGTTCAGTTTGCTGATATTCTGAATCAGTTTATCCCCCTGAATACTGAGGAAATGACCCCCCGTCAGATTACGGGTGCTGAGACTGACCGTATGAACTTTATGACGGCCTACAATGCCGATGATAATGCTAATTATCGTGGAACTAAGTGGGGTGTACTGAATGCCTTTGCTGACTTCCAGACCCATCGCCCGTCCCTTCGTCAGACCAGCAAGGGTGATGAGAACCGCTTCATGAGCGTCAGCTTTGACCCCGTGGCAATGTACAACTTCATCAACATTGTCAATCGTGCGGCCTAATAGAAGGGGAGAAATCCCCTTCTAAATAAGGAGGAATTATAATGCTAATATCTATTGGTATTTTTGTTATAGCAATTTATACTCTTGTATGCCTGATATTTCTTCGATTGGGTGATATAAAGGACATTCTTGAAAGTATCCGTGATGATTTGAGAAAGGAGAAAGAGGAATGAAGTTTTCTTATAGCTTTGCTTCTGATTGGCAAGTAGAAGATAGGCACATTGAAATTAATAGCCTAGATGAACTAAAGGAGTTTTATCAAAATGTAGCTGGTAAGGATAGCCTTATCATTGATTTTGATAGAATGCATATTCTTATCTACAATGATTATATCGAGTAAGGAGGAAAAAATTTTTTGAAGAAAATTAAATATAAGTATTGACATTTATAAAAATGTATGGTATAATACAAGTACAGTAAGAGAGAAACAACCGAACCGAAAGAGGAGGAACAAAAATGACTAACACCACTATTAATCTGATGAACAAGCTGAACACCAAGCACAACGGCACTTTCTTTAAGGTGTCCATCAAGTCCAAGCTTCCCTTGAAGGGATGCGGATATAGTGACACGGTTGAGAAGGTTGTCACCATGACAGTCCGTAAGGGCATTGATTACAAGGCACAGAAGAGTGTCAAGGAGAAGGTTGAGAGCGGGAAGGTGCTGACCCATAACCTTCCTTGGGGAAAGTGGATTGAGGGCTTTGAGGGGCTGTTTGTCGAGCATAACGGTAATGAGTATGTCCGTCTGTATTGTAGCCCTAACAAGTCTGAGGCTAAGTACTTCTTGAATGGCAAGGAAGTGAAGAAGGAGGCCATTGAGTGGATGGTGCGTCCTAGCTATTGGAAGCATGGAGACAAGCCTGATGCTATAACCGTTCGGACTGAAAATGTGGAGGTGCTGTAATGAAGAAGGTTAGATTTGAAGATGTCCCTGTTGGGGGGATGTTCTATTTCAATGTTATGGATGGCCTTGGAAAAAGGCATAGATTCATGAAGGTAAAGGATTCCTTTGGTGGTGAAGCAAATGCAGTGTGGATGACTAAAAATCGAGGGTTTCTGTGTCATTTTTATGACGATGATGTTGTAGAATTGGAGGGAGAATAATGGGACTGTTGAAGTGGATTTTCCCAATCCTTGACAATGAGCGGGATGAAGAAGAACTGGAAGAAGAAATCAGCATGATGGAAGAAGAGGAGGACTACTAATGACTACCATGATGTACAGGGGTTTGGAGTGGAAGAAATGCCCCTTCTGTGGCAATGCTGATAATCTGTACATTGACAGTGAATCCTTGTTTAACACAGTAAAGGAAAAACATGAAGAGTCTGCCTTATCTATTTGCTGTAGATGCGGGGTGCAGATGTGGGCATATCCTCGTGAGACCAAAGAGAACACCTACAGCGATACCATGAAAGTGCTGAATAAGAAGTGGAATAGAAGAATCAATAAGAAGTAAGGAGGATTAAAATAATGACTAATAAGTTTAAGGTTGGAGACCGTGCAAAGATGACTGAAACGACTGGTGGCTATGATTTTAGCGAAGATGCAATCACTGGATATGTCACTGTGTATGCGATTTTTAACTCCCATGTTTATCTGTGTACTGTAGAGGGCTATGATGACGATGTGCCACTGTGTTTCTATGAGGATGAGCTTCTTCCTATCGAGGAAGGGAAGGAGAAGGAAGAGGAACAGCCAAAGAAGCCCATCTACAAGGTTGGTGATGTTGTCAAGATGAATGACAAACAGCCGTATTGTTTTAATGGCTTTGATGTGGACGGAACGATGACAGTAAAGCAAATCAATGGAGAGCTTTATCTCTGTGAGGTAAATGGGTACAATGATGTGCTTTGGCTGAATTTCAGGGAAGAGTGGATTGATGGCTATGCTGATAAGAGCTTTAAGCCCGGTGACATTGTAACCATCCACGGGGATGAAGAAGAGGGAACAGGATTCCTAGATGGAAAGCGTGGAATTGTCATTCAGGTAGATGAAGAGGATTCATTTGTAGCAATCTACAATGAACACCACAATGACATTGACCAGTGGTGGTGCTGGAATAAGAATCTGACCAAGAGCTAAAAATTCAAAGGGGAGGCGGGGGAAAGAAAAAGAGTACCCTGTCTCCTCTATATAGAAAATCTCCTCTTGACAAATAATAAATAGTGTGGTATAATAAAATAAAGATGAATGAGATAGCTACACAAGTGAGTGCTGAACTTTGTGGTTATTTTTTCTGCACTTTTTTAACACTATGATAAGCCAATTTTCAAAAAATTTTGGCGGGGCGGGAGGAGAAAAAATGCCTAGTATAATAGAACAAAAAATGACTAAACCTATTGAAAATAAAGGACTTACATATAAACAAATAAGATTTATAGATGAGTATATGATATGTGGTGTAATAATAGAGGCAGTAAAGAGAGCAGGGTATAAAGGAACAGAGGAAAGATTACAAGTTGTTGGTTCAGGCTTGATGAACAACAAAAAGGTGAGGGATGAAATAGAGCGCAGAAAAGCTGAAATCCATTCTGCCGCAATACTTTCAGCCAATGAACTGATGGAATTATATTCCAAAATTGCCCGTGGAGAAGTGCTTGACCAATTCGGTTTGGATGCTAGTTTGAAGGACAGAATTGCCGCCATGAAGGAGTTAGCCAAGTATCAGATTGAAATGCCTATGAAATTAGCCGAAAAACAACAGCAAGATAACCAATTAACAGTTAAATTGATTAGGGATTAATTCCCCACTTGACCCTCAAAAACGACTGTTTTTAGGTATTCATTCCCCACTTTGATATATTTTTCCCCTAAGGTAATTCAAACAATTCCCCACTTTGCTTATTTTGGCAGGGTGGGGATTTACTTTAGCACTTTAAACGGATAAAGTGGGAGGTGGCCTACACATAGAAACACACATGGCTTTTGTGCAAAATATACAAATGACCCCCTAGTGAAAATACACCCTCTTTTGTGCAAAATGCACAAAAATAGATAATTTTCCATTTTCCTATTGACAATTGCTTTCTTATTTGGTATAATCTAATCAGAAAATAGGAAAGGGGATACATAAGATGACAAACACGATTCACTACACAAGAGACCGCTCACAAAGAAAAGCTTTCATTGAAGCCAACATTGGATATGGGAAGCCTATTCAGATTGAGATTGTAGACAAAGGGCACAAGAATGGAAAAGAGTTCCATGTTCTTACTTCCACGGGCATCATTGAAGTATACAACTATTTCACCCATAAGCACATCACAGACATGGTAGCAAGGCCGGGACAAATCAAAAGGGAGTTTGATGACTACCCTGTATCAGTCCTACATAGGGCAAGATATAATGTTAGTATGGGTTACAATTACGTTTGATACATAGCGATAGCTACACACTTGAAAAATCGAAAGGAGAAGACAAAAATGAAACTGAGTGATATGGTATCTAACATGACTATTCAGGGAAACATCAGGATTTCTGTATGGGCAAAGGATTTGGCTGGATTTGAAAATGAGCGGGTTCTGTTTGAACAGAAAAATGTAGATAGTCTGTCATGGTCTGACCTTGATGAAAAGTGGGAGGATTGGGAAGTAAACTACTTGTTTACCCCCGGTGATGGATACTTGCACATTGAACTGACGGAGGAGGACTAACAGATGGATTACTTCATTCAGATATTCAGTGGTGGATGGATAGTCCGGGATATGGATGGGAAAATCATGGTAAAGTGCCACACAGAGGAAGAGGCACGAGCATGGATACAGGAACAGGAAGAAATTTCCAGCATGAAGCACTGGTACAGGGAACACTTTTAGACTGTAGTGTGATAAAGTGGGATGGGTGGATGCCTGTCCCACTTTTATTGTTTAGTGCGCTAAAGTGTCCACATCCATGTGTAGGCCACACTCATTTGTGCCCATTGTGCAAAATGACAAAATGTTCCGTCAAAATAACTAAATGTATAAAAAGGGCTTGCAAATTAGGTTACATAGGTATATACTATAGACAATCCCGAAAGGGAAATAAAACCGAAAGAGGTAAAAGAAAATGAAAATCACATTGTCCACAGGCAACAAAAAGCTCATGGCTACCGATACGGTGAAATTCCTCATTTGGAATATCCCGGCACAAATTACTTGCCCCTTTGCAACAAAACATTGTGAAAAGCTGTGCTACGCTAAAAAGGCTGAAAGACTGTATCCGCAAGTGCTACCTTGCCGCATGGCAAACCTTGAGAGCAGTAAATCCGCTGATTTTGTGGAAAACATGAAAAATGAAATTGCACACTATATCGGCAAAAGAACATGGAAAGACAAGACTATTTACTTCCGCATTCATGAAAGCGGCGATTTCTATAATCAAGAGTACTTTGATAAATGGGTAGACATTGCAACAGCTTTTCCCGGTGTGCGTTTCCTTGCTTATACTAAATCCATTAAATACGTTTTGAACACTGAAAAAGCTATTCCCGCTAATCTGATTATTAGATATTCCCTGTGGGATGATAGCCCCGAAAACGACAAGGAAACAGCTTGCAAAAGCTTTCCTACCTATACAGCGGACTATTTGAGCGGTGAACAAATAAAGGCCCTAGGGGATAGATATTGTGAATGTAAAGATTGTGGGACTTGTGGAAAGTGCTACAATACAGAAGTCAAAGACATTGTATGCCAAATCCACTAATAAAGAGCCGGGGAGAAATCCCCGGTTTTCTTTTGCTTTAACACTTTAGCACTTTAAACCGTAACACTTTAAATTGGTGAAGTGTAGGCCAGCATACCAAGTGGCACTTTATAACGCTAAAGTACGAAAAACTTTAAAAATATTTAGAAAAATGCTTGCAATTCTGAAAGAAGTATGGTAGTATATTAGTGTCAGATAAGGGTTGCGACCTACCGCAGAAAGGAGATAAGGACATGGCTAGAGGAATTAGAAAGTACATCATCAAGTCCACAAGTGAGGCTCTTGACAAGATTCGCAAGATTGGGGCAGAGAACATCACGAGCGTGTCTGGAATCCATGAGGCATGGAATCCTGAGACACATGAGACCACCCCATACTACACGGTACACTACAATCAGAGAGCAGAGTTTGAAATCTCTGTACCTGTTATGGATTGGTTCGTCAAGAAAGGAATCTTTCAGATTGATGAATAAGAGAGGGGGAGAAATCCCCCTTTTCTTTTTAGCCCTCATACTTTAGCACAGTAGTACTTTAGCGTAGTAAAGTAAACATGGGCAAGTGTAGGCTCTCATTGTATGTGGCACTTTATCACATTAAAGCGTTAATAGTCAATGTGTACAAAAAAGATTTTTATATTTGTGCATTATTTTACTTGACATATGCTACCAGCTATGCTACTATATAGACAATAAAGGACAGCCGATAGTCCAAAAAACGGAGAAAGGTCTACATCATGAAGAAGCTCAACAACTATTTCCCGGAGACCACTTCCATCAAGGTCGAGAACCTTGCCTCCCGCCGCTCTGGTGAGCCTGTGCGTAATCAGTTCTGCATCTATGACAGAACCAACTACACCCGCATTTTTCAGTCGTATGAGACTGTATGCCTCAAATATGACTGGATGTGCAAAGTGCTGACGGTCTATCCCGCCGCCTTTGGCTACAGCATGACAACGAGCAAATACAGCAAGGTCTTCCTCGAAGACTATTGCAGTTTTACCCCTGAGGAGGTCGAAGAGGTAAAGAAGCTTGCCAAGTCTGAAAGCTTTGGTGATGACTGCCCCTTGTACATCCAGCGATAAGAGTTAAGCCCCTACGGGGGCTTTTCTTTATGCTTTCACACTTTAGCGATTTAGCGTAGTAAAGTGAGATATGTCATGTGTAGACCAACTGTGATTGCACTTCATCACATTAAAGTGCTAAAGAAAAATAATTTTAAAAATATTTAAAGAAGTACTTGACAAATGCTTTCCGTTGTGGTAATCTATAATCAGAAAGGGAAAGGAAAATCCCAAACACCAGAAAGGAAACGCTCATGAAAAGATTCACAGTGCAAGAGCTTTGGGCTTTTGTGAACAGAGCCAACACCCACGAAAAAATCCAGATTGCCGCAGATTTCATTACAAGGCAAGAATATCTTGATATTGATGTCTACGATGACATGATGGACGCTCTAGCATTCAAGAGCAGAGAGCTGTATCACAGAGTTTGAGAAAAATCCCGCCCCGGAGGTTACGAGGGCAGAAAGGTGTATATAGATGTTCTACTACATAATGGCTATATGTACAGCGTACCTACTGACAAAGGGCTTTATGAGGCTTTTAAATGGCTTAGAAAGGGGGGCATAAAGATGTATCTATACAGAGAAAGAGTAAACGGTTATACATGGCCTGAGTATGTGGAGCACCTAATGTATATGGGGTACTCAGAGGAGGAGGCAGAAGACATAGCAAATAATGCTTTTGATGTAGAGGAGTGATATATAAATGAGGGCTTGTATAAGCCCTCATTCATTTTACACTATCACTTTAATGCTTTAATGTGATGATGTACCATATGGGGGGGGGTACGGTGGGGGTGCAGTCGGTT
>Ga0247611_10004588_pt1 | contig 19009 bp, 9 predicted proteins | sample 177DNAGHGhighgp2_FD_192422 | JGI IMG/M metagenome (GOLD analysis project Ga0247611, IMG submission 192422) | Sheep rumen microbial communities from Palmerston North, Manawatu-Wanganui, New Zealand - 1770 DNA GHGhigh gp2 | ecosystem: Host-associated > Mammals > Digestive system > Stomach > Rumen ... | reverse complement strand
CTGGAACTCATGGTATTTGCAGTCGGCGGTGAGATAGACGTCGGCGCCTTGCTCAATCGCGGACTCGATGAACTCTGCGCCGCTACCGCCGCACAGGGCGATGGTTTGGATCTTCTCCGTACGCGGGCGCGTGTAACGCACATACGTACAATCTAAGGTGTCGTGTACGCGTGCGATGAAATCGGAGTAAGCCATAAGATTTCCTAGTTTCCCTAGGACTCCTAGGCCCCTAGTACCTTCCGGATTACTCGGAATAAGAATTTTGTAGTCGGTGATGCCGAGTTTGTCGGCCAGGCGGGTGTTGATGCCGCCGATGACGGAGTCGAGGGAGGTATGCGCGGAGTAGATCGCGATGTTATGCTTGATCGCCATCTCTACGACGCGCGCCTGCGGCGTTTGGCCGCATACTTGTTTGAGTCCGTGAAAAAGGAGAGGATGATGAGAGATGATCAGTTGGCATCCACGCTCAATGGCTTCAGTGACCACGGCTTCGGTAATATCCGTTGTCAAGAGGACAGATTGAATATCCCGTCCCGTGTCACCCACCTGCATTCCCGAGTTATCCCATTCTTCCTGGGCACTCCGTGGCGCTACAGATTCTATGCTATTGATGATTGCTCGTAAGAGCACTTATTGTTGCTCCTCGTCGTCCTTCACCGTGAAATCGGTGATGCCGGCATTGATGAGGATATTGTACCACTGTATCAATTTGCGGATGTCGGATGGATAAACGCGGTCGCGGTCCCAGTTCGGCAGTACTTCGTCAAACCAAGCCTGCAACTCCGCGTTCGAAGCTTTCTTCGGATCCATCGTCACTGCTTTCAGACCTTCTTTCTTACCGGCGCTGGTGAGTACTTCGCTCAGCGCGATATCATCTGCGTCCGTAAACATAGACACATCGCTCAGGGCAACGATCTTGTCGCGCGCATACGTCGGCATACGTTTTCCGTCCACCAGCGATTCAACAATCAGCATGTTGTTGCCGCGACTAACCAATTTGTACAGACCCGGTTTACCGGTGATTGCAAGAATGTTCTTTAGCATAGTAGCGGGACCCAGGATTGAACTGGGGACCTCATGATTATGAATCATGCGCTCTAACCAGCTGAGCTATCCCGCCGCGCATTCGGGTCTAGAACCCAAAAGCGGGTGCAAAAGTACTGCTTTTTTTTGATATACACAAATATTTTTGCACTTTTTTGTCAAAAATCGTCAATTTAGCCTACTGCAGCGCCGTTTTTGACTGGTGTAGAGACGGTAGTAACGACGAGTTTGCCATCTGCATCGACCGCAGAGAGGATCATTCCTTGCGATTCGATACCCATCATCTTACGCGGTGGGAAATTGGCGATAAAGAGCACTTGCTTGCCGATGAGTACCGACGGATCGGGATAACTCTGCGCGATACCGGAGAGGATTGTTCGGCTTCCCATTCCGTCGTCCAGCGTGAACTGCAGCAGTCGCTCGGATTTCTTGACGGGTTGGCAGTCCAGGACGGTAGCTACGCGGATATCCATCTTATCGAACTCATCAATGGTGGTGGGTTCTTTGATCGGCTCCGGACGCCAATTCTTGAGGGCTTCCGCTTGCGCAGCCGCTTCATTCTCCTTTTTAATACGCGCAAGGCGATCCAACTGAGCCTGAATAGCCGCATCTTCGATTTTCTCAAAGAGCAGACTTACTTCGCCGAGCGAATGGCCGGCAGGCAGCAGGTCGATACGACCGAGATCGGTCCATCCGATCGCAGCATCGAGGCTGAGCATCTTCTTTAATTTCTCCGATGAAAACGGCAAGAATGGCTCAAAAGCGATGGCTAAGTTCGCGGCGATCTGCAGCGACAGGTGCAGGATGGTTGCCGTGCGTGTCATGTCGGTCTTGGCGAGCTTCCAAGGCTCGGTATCCGCCAGGTATTTGTTTCCGATACGGGCGAGGTTCATCGCCTCTTTGAGCGCATCGCGGAACCGGAAGTTATCGAGTAACTGCTCGAGGGTCGCTTTGACGTTCTTGAACTCCTCGATCGTCTGCTTGTCGTATTCCGTCAGTTCGCCACATGCCGGCACTTTACCTTCGAAATATTTTCCCGTTAAAACCAAGGCGCGGTTGACGAAGTTGCCATAAATGGCAACCAACTCGTTGTTGTTACGCGCTTGGAAGTCCGCCCAAGTAAAGTCGTTGTCTTTCGTCTCCGGCGCATTAGCGGTGAGCACATAGCGCAACACATCCTGTTTGCCCGGGAAATCCGTCAGGTATTCGTTCAACCAAACAGCCCAGTTGCGGCTTGTCGAGATCTTGTCGCCCTCGAGGTTGAGGAACTCGTTCGACGGCACATTATCCGGCAGGTTATAACCTTGCGCTTTGAGCATCACGGGGAAGACGATACAGTGGAAAACGATGTTATCTTTTCCGATGAAATGGATCATTCTTGTATCTTCCTGCTTCCACCATTTTTCCCATTTTCCGTATTTCTCCGGCTGGGCGTCGCAGAGCTCTTTGGTGTTGGATATATATCCGATCGGGGCGTCGAACCATACGTATAGCACTTTGCCTTCCGCCCCTTCTACCGGCACAGGAATACCCCACTCGAGGTCGCGGGTCACCGCACGCGGCTTGAGTCCGCCGTCCAGCCACGACTTACACTGGCCGTACACGTTCGGACGCCACTCTTTATGGTTATTCAGGATCCAATCCTCAAGCCATGCTTGGTATTGGTCCAGCGGCAGATACCAGTGCTTGGTCTCTTTCTTGGCCAGCGCATTGCCGGTCTCCGCGTTATAGGGATTGATCAGCTCGTCCGGCGAGAGGGTAGCGCCGCATTTCTCGCATTGGTCTCCGTACGCGCCGAGCGAATGGCAGCGCGGACACTCACCGCGGATATTACGGTCGGTAAGGAAATGTCCGGTCTCGGGATCGTAGAACTGCTCGGATGTCTCTTCTACAAACTGGCCGGCATCATACATCGCGCGGAAATAGTCCGCCGCGAACTTATGATGAATAGGCGAGGTAGTACGCGAGTAGATATCATAACTGATACCGAATTGCTCGAACGAAGACTTGATAAGTTCGTGATAGCGATCGACCACTTGCTGGGTGGTGATACCTTCTTTACGGGCGCGGATAGTTACCGGAACGCCATGCTCGTCACTTCCGCCGACGAAAAGGACTTCTTGTCCTTTGAGGCGCAGATAGCGGGCGTAAATATCCGCCGGAACATAGACACCGGCCAAGTGGCCGATATGAACCGGACCATTGGCGTAGGGCAGCGCAGCCGTGATTAAAGTACGATTAAATGCCATATTTTGTGTATTTTTTATACTAAATGTAAAAAAAATGTTCTAAAACCTTGCGTATATCAAAAAAAATCCGTACTTTTGCAGCCGCAAAAGACCGCATGTACCTTTTCTTCGAGAACGAAATCGGGTGCAAAGGTACAACAAAAAAATGAAAAATACAAATTATTCTGTGAAAAATCGTCACTCATATGGAATAATGCTGCTTGCGCTGCTGCTTTGCGGTAGTGTGAGCGCGAAGGTGACCAATTTTATTGGTGCGTCTGCTAATGTCGGAGAATGGTCGATGCTTCCGTCCGGCAGTAAATATACCGGTAGTCTCGGTGTGGCCGGTGGAGTAGGTTTTGTATATGAGTTGCGCGCCGGAGAGACGTATGGTACGACGCATTTTCTCTTTGATGTAGGTGTAGGCGCTTGGGGCGGTATGACGAGTTTCATGCAGTCAGCGGATTTGTCTGCGACTTTGAGGGACCAAGAGGATTTGCAGGGCGTGAAATTCGATTATGTGTATGAGTTAAAAGGCCGTAAGGACCGCTATAATAACATTGCTGCGCAAGTGCCGTTGATGGTCGGTTTCCAGCATAGACGCTTCTATATGTTGGTCGGCGCGAAGCTGAATGCCAATGTCTGGACCAAGACGCAAACGGTTGCGACGCTCAATACCTACGGTGACTATACGCGCTACGGTCAAGGAGAGTTCCGCGATATGCCGGAGTACCAGTTCTTTAAGGATAAGAGCGTCAAGGGCGGCGTACAGACGAACCTGAATTTAGACGTGGATCTGAGTCTGGAAATCGGTGGCCGTGTAGGCGGTATTGTGACGGATGCGGTAGGCTTTGACGTGCCGAAAGATCGCGTGGAGTATCGTCTGGCTGCGTTTGTGGACTACGGCTTGTTTGACCTGCACAAACAGGGCTCGAACCCTATGTTGAATATCACGGCGACGTATGATACCAATCCGAATTCGGAGGATTATGTCTATAATCCGGATGGCAAGAACGAGTCGATGATTCGTCCGGACCGGTTGATCATGAACGATATCATGTCCACGACGGAATTTGCCACTGCGGTAAAGAACCTGATGGTGGGATTGAAGTTCACGATCCTCTTCCGGATGCCGGAGCCCGGTAAGTGCGTCATCTGTCGCGACGCATACGGATCAAGTATTGGGAACAGCGTCCGCAGCGGTGGAGTGAAGTACGAGGAATAACTCATCGGCGCTCACTTCCCGAATCGTGCCTTCCTTGGTTACGGAAATGGCACCAGTCTCTTCCGACACCACGATACATGTGGCGTCGGATTTTTCTGTTATACCGAGCGCTGCGCGGTGACGAAGTCCGTAATGTTGCGGGATCTCTTGGTTCTTGCTGACCGGCAGGATACAAGCCGCAGCGATGATGCGTCCTTCGCGAATGACTACGGCGCCATCGTGGAGAGGGGTGTTCTTAAAGAAGATGTTCTCCAATAGGCGCGCGGACACCTGTGCATCCAGGCGCTCGCCCGTATCTACTATCTCTTTGAGGTTCGCTTCGCCGGCAAGGACGATGAGTGCGCCGGTCTTGGTAGAAGCCATATGACGGCAAGCCTGCGTGATCTCCAGTACCTGCTGACGCGAAGCCGTCTCATTCTCATTGCGGCGGAACAGTTGCCAGGACGAGAAACGCGCGCCGATACGGAAGAAGAACATACGTATCTGGTCTTGGAAGATGACGATGAGGGCGATGGCGCCGACGGAGATGATACGGTCGAAGAGCGCACCTGTCAGGTCGAGTTGGAACACAAACGACACGAGGAACCATACTACGACAAAGGCCAGAATACCCCAGAAGAGGTTGGAAGCGCCCGTCTTGCGAAGCAAGCGGTACATCTCATACATGATACAAGCGACCAATAGGATATCGATCACATCCTTGAAGCTGAACGAAAAAGCTAAAAATTGCATAGTCTTATAAACTAGGATACTAGGGCCCTAGGAAACTAGGATCCTAGGAGGTTAAACAACTTAATGGTCTGTGCGGTCTCTTTGACATCGTGTGTCCGCAGGATCGTTGCTCCTTGCTCGAGGGCGTAGAGCTGTAGCGCTTGCGTCGCTTCGAGACAGGTCTCGGGCGTCAGGCCTAAGGGCCGCCACACCATCGACTTACGACTCACGCCGACCAGTATCGGCAGGTTGTATGCGCGCAGGCGATGCATGTTACGCATGCACTCGTAATCCGCTTCGGTACTACCGATAAACCCGAATCCCGGATCGAGGATGAGGTCGATGTTGCGCAACTCAGGCATGCGGGCGGGGAGGTCGAGATCGCCGCGCAGCGTCCATATATAGGGCACGCGCGCCTGACGAACAACGTCGTACATCGCTTCGCAGCCGCCGGAGATATCGTTGATGATCAGCGACCCGAACTGCTCGATCGCGCGACGGGCTATCTCCGGGCGGAAGGTGTCGACCGACAGTCGGACTTCCGGCAAGGCGCTACGTAAAGCCGCCAGGGCGGGTTCCAGACGACGCCATTCCTCTTCTTCGGAAGCCGGAGTACTGCCCGGGCGAGTGGAGCACGCGCCGATATCCAGGATGTCTGCGCCATCGGCCAGCGCCTGCTGCGCCCAAGCCACTACGGCGTCCGTAGAGCCCAACCGCGAAGCCGCATAGAAACTATCCGGCGTCACATTACCTATCGCCATTATCTGCGCTTTCACGCTGCGGAATGATGCTTTTGCGGGTGCAAAGATAGTAAAAATTGCCGAAATATGCAAAAAAATCGAAAAAAAGTAATGAAAATTTTGCGTATATGGAAAAAAAGCAGTACATTTGCAAGCTGAATTACGTACGCATGTGCTGACGCGCGCAATTCGCGTACGGGGGAAATAGATATAGAAACATATAAAACTTTTAATAACTATATGAAAAACGTATTTAAGTATCTCTTGATCGTTTCGGTGGCAATGGCTGCTGTGTCGTGTAACCAGCGTGAGTTGAATACGCGCGTTAGTAACACCACCGGTTGGAATTATTTTGACCGAAAGACTACGAATTTTGAGGCCAATGAAGGTGTGGGCAATGTGAACCCGGTAGGTATGCTGCCTATTCAGGGTGGTTCGTTCACGGTGGGAGAGAAGGATGAGTTCCTGACCGCTCCGCGTAACAACGAGACCCGTACGCTGACCGTTAGTTCGTTCTACATGGACAAGTATGAGATCACGAACCTCAACTGGAATGAGTACCTGCACTGGTTGGAATTCGTTTTCGGCGCAGTAGCTCCGGAGTTGGTGGACAAGGCTCGTCCGGACCACAAGGTATGGCGTGAGGACTTGGCGTACAACGATCCGTATGAGGACAACTATTTCGAGCACCCTGCTTTCTCTTTCTATCCGGTAGTAGGTGTTACGTGGGAGCAAGCGATGGCTTACTGCCAGTGGCGTACCGACCGTGTGAATGAGATGGCGCTTATCAATATCGGCGCTATCGTCGTTCCGCCGTTTGCTGATCTTCAGCCGACGGATGACGAGGCTTACAAAGATGAGTGGGAGCAGCAGACAGGTTATGAGATGTTCTCTTATGAAGAGGTAAGTCCGGAGGATCCGGAGCAGACGGTAACGATGTATCGTCCGAGCTTCGAGTGGATCCGCGATAAGTTTGTGTTCAATACCGAGAAGTACCTGATGGATGCTACCTATATGCCGGAGTACGGCCGTCGTCCGAAACGCGACAGCTACGGCGCAGAGCGTAAGGTGAATATTGCTGATGGTATTTTCGTAACCGGTTATCGTCTGCCGACGGAGTCGGAGTGGGAGTTTGCGGCTTACGCACCTGTTGCCGGCGAGGATGGTCTGACGATTGAGGGTAAGGTTTATCCGTGGTCGGGTTATCATCCGCGCGAGATGAGCAAGCAGAACCTCGGTATGATGCAGGCGAACTTCGTTCGTGGTCGTGGCGATATGATGGGTGTCAGCGGTGCGCTGAACGACCGTCGCGTGATCACCAACCCGGTGGATGAGTTTGCGCCGAACGATTTCGGTCTGTATAACATGGCGGGTAACGTCAACGAGTGGGTACTGGATGTATACCGCGAGACGACCTTTCAGGAGACGAGCGAGTACAACTCCTTCCGCGGAAATATCTACAGCCGTCCGGTATTGGATGACAACGGTAAGTTCGAGATGGATTCGACCGGTTGCATCAAGATCACCTGGGGCCGTGAGGATGATAAGCGCGACGTACTCGATGGCGATTTCGCAAGCTTGTTCGACACCGACTATCCGCTGGATACCGTAGGTATCGAGAACCTCGCCGCTATCAAGACCGACCCGACGGACATCCTTGCTCCGCGTATCACCAAGAAGAGCCGCGTTTACAAAGGTGGTTCTTGGGCTGACCGTATCTATTGGCTGAACCCGTCTACGCGTCGTTACCTCGACCAAGACAAGTGTTCGTCGAAGATCGGTTTCCGCTGCGCGATGTCTACGCTGGGTGACCAGATTCCGGGCACGCCGGTAGTTCGCAAATAAAATTATAAATCATAAATTTGAAATCATAAATGAACTTCCCTGATAATCTTCGCTATACAAGCGAGCATGAATGGATTCGCGTAGAGGGTGATGAGGCGTTTGTCGGCATCACGGACTATGCGCAGTCGGAATTAGGCGAGATCGTCTTCATCGACGTTCCTACGGTAGGTGAGACGGTAGGCCAGGGTGAGGTATTCGGTTCGGTAGAAGCCGTTAAGACGGTGAGTGACCTCAACATGCCTGTTACGGGCGAGGTACTGGAGCTGAACGAGGAGTTGGACGCAGCGCCGGAGTTGGTAAACAACGACCCGTATGGCAAGGGATGGATCATCCGCATTGCCATCAAGGACGCTGCTGAACTCGACAGCCTCATGGATGCAAAAGCATACGAAGCAAGTCTTTAATGCTGGTATTTACCTGGTAATCCTAGACTTTAGTCCTGGTAAAGTGCTGATCAAGTGCTGGTAATTACCTGGTAATATGCTGTACACTTTTTAGGGTCGCCCATTCGGCGGCCCTATTTTTTGTAGGATTATACTTAGCGCCCATCCAAAAAAGAAAATAAAACCAAATAAACACTTTAAAATGATTAAAAGCTATACTTTTTTTGTATTAATTGCTTACTTAAAACTCCTTACAAATAAATTTGTAGGTAGTTTTCACCATCAATTAATAACTCTACGAGTTAATCATTTTAAAGAGATAAACATAAATTAACTTGACTATTTCATAAACACAGCAAGTCTATCAATAATATATTATGGAACGTGCGCGCGGGCATGCGTATATGCGTAAAATGGCCATTTTGCTAAGTATAGTTAGCAAAATTGGTGATAATTTTCCATTTTTACTCAATTTATGCACATTTATGTTGTAAAAAAGCAGTACCTTTGTAGCCGAATCTTTTACGTACCTGCGTATTCACGTATACGTACATGAAAAACAAGTAAACAAAAAACACAAGATATCATGAAAACAAATTTACTTAACGATTTGTCTAATGTAGTGAAAAAAGGAACAAGCTTGGCGGGTTGTGCTTGGCGTCAGATTGGGCGGATGTCGGGAGGAGGAGCCATTGAGCACCCATTGAGCACCCATTCAGCACCCTTTGGAATCAGGTGGAAACCAGCAGGAAATAAGTACTCAATATCTATGCACTCGTTTACACGTCTGGCGGCAATGGTAACATTGCTGCTCACTTTGGCGTGCGGTAATGTGTGGGGTACGAGCGTGGAGTTTGTTGCAGGAACATCATCGGGACAATTTAATCAAACCGATACGGTAACATCTTCACCAGTAACAGTAATAACAAATGCGACAGGTTCCAATGCGAGCAATCAGCAAATATGGAAGAGCGGAAGTACTGCTAAAAAAGAAACGGCAATACAACTTTCTCAAAGTGCAGATGGCGACCCAACATCTAAGTATGTCGAAATTAAAGTGGCTGCCGGATATAAAATAACCGGTCTTACCGTGAGAGGTGCTGCTGCGGGGAGTACTGCGTATACGTGTCCTGTTTATTGTTGGGCAAAGTCATTTCGTACCACCGCCGACACAGTAATCGGTACGGGATCTTTAGCTTTTCCTAACTATAACGGTAGTTCTGATGGCGCGAATGTTACGATGACGGGTCTTGTTAGTGGTACAAGAACGCTTCGTTTCTATAAGCGAGTTAAATATAATTCCAGTACTCATACTATAGGAGATGGATCCAATAATCCTGGAACTGGACAGACTCTGAATATTGCTAAAATCACAGTAACTTATGAGGCTCTGCCGACCTATTCTGTTACTTATAAGGCGAATGGAGGAACGGGTGATGATGTAAATCATACCATTGCTTACGCAGAAAGCAATGCAACGGTTGGCTTTACGGCTCCAGGTCACAAAGTATTGGCAGGGTGGAATACGGAAGCGGATGGAAGCGGAACGCCGTATGAAATAGAAGACGTGGTGACAGCTAATGTTACGCTATACGCTCAGTGGGAGATGCCGACAGATTTGTATATTTGGGAGTCAAAAGCCAGTTATGGCGGAGCCTCCTTATGTGTATCTTCAACGGAAGCAGCCGGAGCAGTTAATGTAAATGCTTCTCCTAAAGCGTTAGCCAACTCTTCATTAACTACTACGGGACTTTCATATATGGGTCGTCCCAGTAGTAATGGTACTGTCTGTACGTTAACTTTTACGGTTGATGATGGTTTATATATTTCGTCTATCTGTACATATGGTAAGTTTGAAGAAACAGCAGGTGGTGAATATTCGTGGGACGGAGGAGACAATTGGACTTCACAAGCCAAGTACACGTCTCAAGCAAAGAAAGTATTTAGTGCGCCGGATGCGACATATCCGAGCACTTTCATGTTCCGATTTACGGGTGCTAGTACAGAAACTGGTGGTTTGTGGTGGCGCAATGCACTAGTAACCTATGAGGAAGCTCCTGTTGGGACTTGTCCGTCGGCGTACTCATTCCATTACGGTCCGGCAGTGGGAGATTGGGAGACACCAATTTGCTTTACTAAGGTAGGCGAGACGAATGAGTGGAGAATTGAAGACTTTACTATTCCAAGTCATACGAATGGTGAGTTCTGGGTTGGTCACCATGGTGTGACTAATGGTCAGTCGGCTACTAAGAGATGGACAGATGGACTTTCTGATACGGGTAGTGGAATCATGAATGGTGCAATGGTGTTGCTGCCAACAAACGGTTCGATTGTAGGTCAAGCTTCAGGTGCAACTGGTACACTTTCTATTTGGGATAATAGTTCTTCTAAAAACCAGTACGTAGGTTTCAAGCCTGATGGTTATGCCATTATGTATGGAGGCAATAATTATGCCTTCAGTACTACGGCTACGGCAAATATGTTAGAGACCGATGTAGTAACGCTTCCTAACGTAAGTAGTACTACCTACCAAATGGGTATCAAGACAGCAAGTTCTTATACAACTTGTGCGCACTCTTCATCCGCAGAGAACATCAATGCGATGGGAGTAACAACGGTAGATGGAGGTCTGAGAAAGATTTGGTTGTACTCTACAGCTGATAGTTGGATTGGAAGTAGCGCTAAAATGGCTATTTGGGATGCAACAAATAGTAAATGGGGCGATGACACCGACGCACATAAATTCATGACCAAAGTAAATGATAATCTTTGGTATGGATATGTTCCAACGAGTGCCAGCACAATTATTTTAGTCCGTGTAAATCCTTCTAACGATGATCCGGCATGGGGCTGGGGACAATCATGGAATATTATACCGGGCGATTTGAACAACTATGTTACTATTACCGGAAGTTGGTCTAACGATAAGGATGATGATAATAAATCGAAAGCGGAATATACGATCAGTTCTACCCACCCCGCGACAGGCGATAAGGGAAAATTCCGTATGTGGGATAACTCTAATGCAAGTAACTGGTATGTTCATTGGATTCCGTATTATGTACTGACCTATGATAAGAACGATGAAGGGGCAAGCGGTACGACGACACAGACAGAGCGGAATAGCGAGAGTTCAACGCTGACTGTAAGTGTGGCATCGAATGGATTTACTGCTCCGACGGGATATACGTTTGATAGTTGGAATACAGCAGTAGGCGGAGGCGGAGACTCGTATGCAGCAGGTGATAGTTACACATTGACGGCTAATGGTACATTGTATGCTCAATGGAGTCCGATAACATACACAATCACTTTGGCGAAGGGTGATCATGGAGCAGCTAATCAGTCGGCAACGGTGGCTTATGATGCTACTGCTGTGACGTCTATCACACATGTGACATCTACAGGTTATGACCTGCAAGGATACTATGATGGAGAGACAAAGGTGCTCAATGCGGATGGTACATTCGCTGGATCTAGTGTGTCGGGTTATATCACTTCAAGTAAATGGAGTAAGGCGGATAACTGTACATTGACGGCTAAATGGCAAGCTAAGACGACGACTGTGACCATAAATGCTAATACATCTAATCATGGTAGTACCGCTCCGTCGAGCTTTACCGCGACTTATGGAAGTGCGTTGCCTTCGTTCACGGCGGCTACCGGTGAGGCTGGTTATGCCTTAAAGGGTTATTATACAGACGCAACAGGCGGTACAAAAGTCATAGATGCTGATGGTACATTTAGTGCTAATAGTGGAATCTGGAATCGTACGGATGGTGCGACGCTTACTTTGTATGCGCAATACGAGGATGCCAGTTACACTGTGACACACACTTTGACAAATGTAACCAAATCCAGTGGAGAAACTACCGCTACGCACGGAACGAATTATACGGCTGAGTTTGCTGCGAGCAGCGGATATGAGTTACCGGACGCTATTACTGTGACAATTGGTGGTTCCACCAAGACGGCCGATACCGAATATACGTGGGATTCTTCGACCGGAGAGGTGGCGATAGGTGGTTCGTATATCACCGGTGCGATAGTTATTACGGTAACGGGTGAGGCTGCTGCGACGACTTACTCTGTGACATATAGTAAGGGAGACGCAACGGGAGGAACGGCACCGAGTGATGCCACGGCGTATGATTCCGGTGATGAGGTGACGGTAGCAGATACGACAGGCTGTAAGTTTGTTTATGCAGGTCACACTTTCCGCGGATGGACTGACGAAACTACGTTCTATCAGGTTGGCGATAAATTTAATATGCCGGAAGAGAATGTGACGCTAACGGCTGTGTGGGAGAATAACAGTGCAGGTAGTACAACGTATTATTATGGTTCGGTGGCTATTTCTGCCGGTGCATTGGTTAAAGGAATGTCCGGGGCTGCCATACAATTCTTTACTTATTCATCAAGTACATTTGCAAATTCGACAGATATATCGCTAACCACAGCACCTTCTGCTGCAGCATTTTACTGTGAATCTAATAATGTGTCAAATTGGACTAGCACATCCAACTGGACGACGTCTTCGAGTTCTAATAGATATATCAGTGGTGTAGATTTTGTGAAGGATGGATCTTATACTTTAGCTTTAGGAACAAAAGTCGCATCTTCAATTACATTTATAGGATACTCTAATCAAAGTGGAGACCGAACGATGACAATTGGAGGTGTGGAGTTTACACAAAGTACCCAAAGTACATTTTATTCCCATGAATATACCAAGACTGGAGGGTTTACAGGTAATGTAACAATTACAGAAACCGGATCGTTCAGAGGAATATTGATTATAACTTGCGGAAGCGCAGCATCTAACTTCACTGTTTCGTTTGAGGATGGAAATGTGACGCCAGCAAGTCATACAACTTGGCCGGATGATATAGAAGGTGTGCCGAGCGGCAAGAAGATCGTTCAGCCGGCAGATCCGGAAACTGATGGGTATGACTTTGGCGGTTGGTACAGCGACGCGGCATGTACGAGTGCATTTAGTTTCGCGGGAACGATTACTAAGGATACCACTATTTATGCAAAGTGGTGTGTTCCTCATACCGTTGCATGGGTAGTAAATGGCGAAACATATACTACCGGCACTCCGACGACAAACACGAATGAGTGCGATGGTATCACTACAATGCCTACTGCCCCGGCTGATAATACGCTGTCTGGCTGCGCTAACTCCTTCCGCGGATGGTCTGCAACGAATCTGTATGGACAAGCGACGAATACACAACCGGCAGATTTGTTCGTTACCGCAGCAGACGCTCCGACGATTAACGCTGATAAGACCTTCTATGCTGTATTTGGAACAGCAACGTCTGCCGCCTATGTAGGAACAGTGCTTTGGAGTGAGGATTGGACAGGAGCAGCTAATAACTCTACGCCAACAAGCCCTACGGCCAGTGGTTCTGTAGTTTATGGCGGCGCGTCTGTTTCCTACGCGTGGACAGATGGAGTCGGCACGAATGCAGTGGCATCCAAGGTTACTACTTCAGATTTAGGTGCTGGAGGAGTATCTCCTGAGGCGCAAATTGGCAAGAAAGGATCCGGAGATGGCGCTGCGGGTGGTTATTTGACAGTTAGCGGAATACCTCTAGGTGGTGCAAAGACTGTCACAGTGGAATATCTTAAAAATAATAGGACAATAGATGTGTCATACTATCTGGATGATGATTATACCGGACATGCTAGTGTGACAAGTGCTACTTCTGGTAGTTTTGATATTAATTGTAGCGGGAAATCTACCCTAAAGTTAAAATTTGAAGCTACGACAACTAATACTGTCCGTCTTGACAATATCGTTGTTAAGATTAAAGAGGACGGCGCGACGAACTACCGTTGTATCTGTCCGTCGTTGAGTGTGACGCCGAAACTGGTAACAGCAAGTACACCGATATTTATTACTTCGGCGGCAAGCAAGACTGTTCGTTCACAGGATAGTTTGGTTATCGTAGGTAGCGGTTTGAAAAAGAGCGCTACACTCAGCCTATCGGGCGTAGGAACCAAGTTTGCGCTTAAGAGCGGAAAGAACGGAGCCCTCACAACGGACGCAACGGGTTCTATTGATACCGTAGCGTATATCTACTACACCCCAGCAGTTGGCGACACGGATGATGGGCTTGATAAGAACAATAGTTTCACCGTGAGTGACGGCATAAACACAGAAACGGTTAGTACCGCGCTTATCGGTCGTCACTTACCGGCAGACTTCGTAATTGCTGCGAAGAGTGGTGACAAGTGGTATGCCCTGCCGGCAAATATGGGACAAGGTGATGCGGCGTCCACTAGAACACCTGTTGAAATAACGGTTGACGACTCGACAACACCCACCCTTGCTACAACTTCTCAACTGAATGTCTATTCGATGATAGATGTTCCAACGGCGGTGCAAAACCGAGATAGTGGCGCGTATGTTATTCTTTGGATGCATGCACAAGACAGGCCGTTATATGGCAATCAGAACACCCCACCTGTAGGTAGTAGTAATAAATATGTGATAAATAATTTGGATAAAGATTACTGGTGGGCATTGACGCAAAAGAATACAAGCATCACCAATGCGGCCGATGCTACGTATAATATCTCCGTAGCTAATGGAAATACGAACAACCCGTTAAAGATTTGGTTAAATGCCGGAGGCGAAGGTAAGCCTTATTGGGGACTTTATAGTAGCGCATCTAATATAATTACCGAGATTCGTCTTATTCCTCGGAATTGTTCTGATCCGTCAGAGCCGACGATTAGCGGTGAGACGGAGTATGCAGTAGGACAAACTATCTCATTAACGGCGACTTGTGCGTCGGGCACAGAGGAAGGAACGACCTATACATGGTACAAAGGCGCGACTTGGGAAGCGGCAAAGGCTACAACTCCGGTTAAGTCAACATCCGTCAGCGGTGCAACGTTCACTAAGATAGCAAAAGTTTCTGATGCCGGCACATACTGGTGCGAAGTTGCGAACGGTACCAACTGTAAGGAGCATAACTCCACCGGTTATACCATTGATGTACCGCTGGGAGATGACCATGTGCTGATTTGGAATATGACGTTTACCAGCAACGCAAGTTCTTTATACAACACGCATAGCGAAAGTTCGACCTCTTCTTATTTGACGAGTCAAACTACTCTGGCAGTGACCGGCATAACTTTGGGATCTGATGGAGCGAGCGAAGCGACACCGAAGTTGGAGAATTCCACTTCTGAGGATAATTCAAAATGCGCATATGTGACGTTTGCAGTCGAAAGCGGATATCAATTTATTCCGGACTCGGTAATCTTGTCCACTACGGCTGTTGCTAATGCAAAGAATATTGTTGTAGAATTAGGACGCAACAAGCAAACATGGGCACAATCGAAGAGTGAAAGTTCAACACCAACCAAACATAATTATACCTTCAGTTCGCCGAAGGCTTGTACGGGAACCGTCACCTTGAAAATTCATGCTTATAATGCAAGTTATGACGATAAGTTCCGTATCGGTACTCCGATAAAGATTTATGGTACAGTAGAGGCTATTACCGGTTATACCGTAACGTATGAAGATGGCGGTGCAACAAGCGGTAGTGTGCCGGAAGATGCAAGTTCGCCGTATGATGAAGGAGCAACGGTAACGGTGCTTGGTAATACGGGTAGTTTGGCGCGGAACGGTTATGAGTTCAATGGGTGGAGCGATGGAGTTAATACTTATTCAGCAGGAAATACCTTCACTATGCCGGATGACGATGTAACTCTCACCGCTGTTTGGACTCCGAACACGTATGGTATTACCTATCACCTGAACGGTGCAAGTTGGGCGAGCGCGTATGACGCACCTGCGACATATACAGTAGGTACGGGCGCGACGTTGCCGGTGGCTGGCAATATGACCAATACAGGTTATACGTTCAATGGTTGGTATGATAATAGCAGTTTAACCGGATCGTCAATTTCTGCGATCAGTACTTCCGACTACGGCAACAAAGAGTTCTGGGCAAAGTGGACGGAGAATACGTACACAATCACCTATAAGAAAAATGGTGATGGAGCTGGTAACGATGGTGATGTAACAGGTTCGACTTCATCGACGAATGGTCACTATGTAACCGTAGCTGATAACGGATTTGCGTTGGCAAGTCACGTCTTTGCCGGCTGGAATACGGCGGCCAATGGAAGTGGTGAGTCATACAGTGAAGGTGAAGAGATTGAGTTGACGGATGATATGACGCTGTATGCTATTTGGGCCGATGACTACAATGTTACTTGGGGCGATGTGCAGATTGGCGGTGCAGGTGATGCCGTAACTCCGAATCTCGGCGGTAAGAACTATACGATTACGGCTACGATAGCAACTTGGACAGGCGATGTGACGGACATAGAGTTAGGTGATGTAACATCCGGTGTAACAGCTTCTATAACCGGCACAACAAGTTCGCCGAGTAAGGCCGTGACAATCACCTTTGCCGTAGGAACAGATGTGGCGGGCGAAGAAATTGAACTCTCTATCAACATCCCTGCTCATGGCGACTATGGAGCTAAGACCAGCACAGAAGAGATTGATATTGAGCGATGTGAAGGATCCGGCTCAACGACGGTATTCTCGCTTACTAGTATAACCGGAGTAGGAGGTAACTTGTCAACTTCAGGAAAAGGTGTGGGAGCATCCTATGACGCTTCATCATTATGTACACTTAATAGTGGAAGTGACGGGGTCTATGTATGTGCATGTTCGTCGTCAGGATCTTTGTCCGGCAAGAATTTGTCTTATGGTTCGACAAATAAAACATGGTCGTTTGGTAGTAACAATGTTTATCTTGCTCTATATAGTGCTACAGGATTTGCTGCCGGCGATGTAATTACTTGGGTTGAAGGCGAAAATAAATCCACTTCTCCAAGTTTTGCAAAAGCAGCAGCATCAACCCTTGACGGATTGAAGGCCACGGATTATTATGCGGCAAAGGGAACCTATCAGTTGACGATGTCCAGTGTAACGACTCCTGGTTCGGGAAATAGTTTTACATATACCGGAACTATTCCTACCGGCTTTGTTAGCAGCAATTGGTTGATAGTCTTCCGTGATGGCTCAAGTTTCGCTGTTAAGTCTATAACGGTTACCCGCCCGGATGATTCAGAACTCATTTCCCCGACCTTGACGTGGTCGCCTCTGGTATCCAGTGATGCAGCTTGGGATGGCGTCAATAGCCGCTTGAACAAAAATACGAGTGATGCGGACTTCACGTTCACTGCAACGCAGAATAAGAACAGCCTTGGTGCAATCACATACGCAAGTAGTAACACGAGTGTAGTAACCGTTAATGCCACGACGGGTAAGGTGCACGTTGAAGGCGCTGGTGATGCAACGATTACGGCTACTTTGGCTGAATCAGGCTGTTACAATAAGGCTACAGCAATCTATGCAATCCACGTAGTAGACGACTGCGATGACGAAGCCGGAACGATTAGTACGGAGGATTTGGGTTGCGATGGTATCCGAATGACGGTAACCGGTCATACGACATCCGGCGAAACGGTAAATTATCAGTGGTACAAAGACGGAGTATCTCTGGGTTCTGCATCAGGCGCTCAGACTGCAACTTATACTGCTACTACAGCCGGCGAGTATTACGTAATAGTAACGAATACCGGTGATCGTCACTGCGCGAAGACTTCGACGAATACCGTGGTTATAGCAGCTAAGGCGGCTGTGACGGCATCGAAAATTGTGGATAGTTGGTACGTGAAGAATCGTCGTCGCACTCCGGATATCGCGTTGGTTCAGACCACCAATACGACGGACTTTACGGTAGCGTTTAAGGGAAGTACGACGATTTGGGATCCGACGAACTCTGTTTCTACCGGTTTTGGCGGATGTCCGTTCCGTTTGGGCGCTGACGGCATCATCTATCTGGATGGTCAGTCGGCAGCAGGTGAAGCACCGACGGGAATGACGGTAGGCGACACCACGATTACAATTACCGCGAAGGGATGCGGCGCGGGTAATGAACTATCGGTAGATATCAAACTGCATGTACAGGCCGCAACTGATCGTAAGAGCGTAGCCTTCGTAGTAGATGGTACAGAGAAAGGAAGGTTTGATCAACCGAATGCAGATCACTCTACCAACTCGGCATTGTATCAGTTCCTGGATTATACACTCTCCGGTGGCAGTGGCCACTTTGACCTGACGGCGCAGAATATCTACAGCTCCGTAGATGAGAAAGAGATTCGTGAGCATTTCTCTCAGTTCGATGGCATCATCATCACCGACGATCCGAATACCGGTAAGAAGAAAGATGGTAAGAGTTATGTCAATGCCTTCGGTACGATGATTGACGTTCGTCCGATACTGACGATGGAGGCCTTCGTAAGTAAGTTGGCCAACTGGAAAGCAAAAGGTATCAATGGTAACCCCGAGTCTCCGAATCCTCGCCAGTATGCGATGACGCTGCAATGTAAGGACCACGAGATATTCTTCGGTATAGACCCGACATCTCCTAATGTGGCGCATGAAGAGATAGACGGTGTGGATTACTGGACCGTGACGATGGTAGATAAGAACAAATCGCCGTATGCCGGCAAGTCGGATACGGAAGATACAGACGGAACACCGGCATTGCAAGGCTTCTCGGCAAGCGACGTGAGCGGTCTGTTGCTGTTAGGCGAGATAATGAACGGCGACAAGATCATGTACACGGGCGTAGAGCGTCAGAAAGAACCGGCAGCGCGTCTGATGTTGCTCGGTATTCAGAACAAGGCCCTGCCGAATGCCCTGACGACCGAAGGTAAGACCATTATCGAGAACGCCGTAGAATACCTGCTGAAGACCAACATGGAGGAGGTGGACGACTGCTC
>Ga0247611_10004586_pt1 | contig 19016 bp, 21 predicted proteins | sample 177DNAGHGhighgp2_FD_192422 | JGI IMG/M metagenome (GOLD analysis project Ga0247611, IMG submission 192422) | Sheep rumen microbial communities from Palmerston North, Manawatu-Wanganui, New Zealand - 1770 DNA GHGhigh gp2 | ecosystem: Host-associated > Mammals > Digestive system > Stomach > Rumen... | reverse complement strand
TTCAAGATACCGGCAATTTTTCTCATTGCTTTAGACATTAATCTAGCTTGTAAACCAACGGAGCTATCACCCATTTCACCATCGAGTTCAGCTTGTGGTACTAAAGCGGCAACAGAGTCAACAATGATTAATGAGATACTACCAGAGTTAGCGAGCATCTCAACGATTTCAAGAGCTTGTTCACCGTTATCTGGTTGAGAGAGGATAAGTTCATTAATATCCACTCCTAAGTTTTTTGCATAGATTGGATCAATCGCGTGTTCAGCATCGATAAATGCCGCACGGCCACCCATCTTTTGACATTCAGCAATGGCGTGAAGAGCAAGGGTTGTTTTACCACTGCTTTCAGGACCAAAGATTTCAATTATTCTTCCCTTTGGATAACCACCAACACCTAAGGCATCGTCAAGTAGTAAAGAACCTGATGGAATCGCATCAACATCAACGGCTTCTCTTTCACCTAAGCGCATGACTGCGCCCTTACCAAATAATTTTTGAATTTGCTTCAGCGTTTCATCTAACGCATCGGCGGAAATGTTTTCTTTTTCTTTTGCCATAGAAATTCTCCTTCTACTTTTACCTATAGGGAAGTTTTTTGAAAAAAGTTCAGTTTTTTTAATTATTTTCTAAAATTTTTTGCTCTAATAATTTTAAGGCGTTGTTAACGCCTTCGTTTTGTATTGTATCACGGTCGCCAGATAAATGAAATTCATATACTTCAACTTTATCGTAAATGGCGATGCCGATATAAATTAAGCCGACTGGTTTACCTTCCATGGCGGTTGGACCAGCATTACCAGTAAAAGAAACGCAATAATCAACATTGAGTAATTTTTGTCCGTTACTAGCCATTTGAGCGGCTACTTCTTTACTGACTACTCCATATTCATCAATAACGTCATATGAGATACCAAGGATTCTATTTTTTTCTTCACTAGCGTAAGTCACTAAAGCACCTTTAAAGAAGTGAGAGGCACCACTTACTTTAGTTATTTCTCTAGCAAAAAGACCACCAGTAAAAGATTCAACAGAACCTAAAGTACGGCCATATTCTCTGAAGAGCTTATTAATTGTTACTACGTTCATCTTTATCACTCTTTTCTAAGAAAACATGTTTATTTTGAATGACGTAAATAATACCTGAAATTAAAGACGCTAATGTGGCTAAATAAACTAAGATATCAGAAATATGTAAGCCAACTGGCCAACCCTTATCAAAATATCTAAATGGGAAATCGTTAAGAAGGACCGCACCAATAGCAACCATTTCTAAAACGGTTTTGAGTTTACCAAATATATTAGCGGCAATGACTTTACCTTTTGCAGCGCCAATAAATCTAAGAGCGTCCACAACAATATCGCGAGCCACTAAGATAATCGCGCACCACATATTGAATCCCACTACTGGGCCACAGCTTTCTGGGATATAAGGTGAAAAAATACTTGGGGCGATTAAGAAAATAACTAAAGAATTAATTAAGAGTTTATCGGCTACTGGATCTAAGAATTTACCTAAATCAGTCACTTGATTATTCTTTCTTGCTAAATAGCCATCTAAGTGGTCCGTATAGCAAGCAATAACAAATAAAACAAAGACGATTAAATAGACTAAATTAATACCCGTGTTAGCGATTTCGATTGTTTTAAAGCCAGGAATAACGCTTAAAACGAATAAAGAAATAAGCATTAATACGACAGCGATTATTCTAGTTACTGTAATCTTTGTTGGTGTGTTCATTGTTTCTCCTAAGTGAGTATCCGGTCCTATAAGCCATGTTCTGTTTTGACAACCATTTATCTAGGCAATGCCTATAAGGATCAATTCAATTCTCTTTCCTTATCTCCCCTACCAAATTTGGGTTTCTCGCTTGTGGGGTTTACCGCGTTCCACTTTATTATTTCTAATAAACTACGTCACTGTGGCACTTTCAGGGTCTTAACCATGGTTACCTTTAGGTTAAGGATCCCGCCGTTACGTACTCCTACGTACCTAGCGTTATTTTTTCCGCTAGCGCAATCACTACGGACATCGCAGTCCGTGCGAGCATGGACTTTCCTCTACTAATGCAGCGATTGTCCAGACCGGATTATTTTATTTAATTGTGTCAGGATTGAATCCATGCGCCCACAAGAATCTTTCAAGCGTATTGATTCGACTGATATACTCGATATTGTCAGTTGTGACATTATCGTCTGACTTGATGTTAGCAAACTTTGTTTTATATTTTTCTAATTCCACTTCTAATCTTCTTTTCTCTGCTTCTAAAGTGCGATATTTAGAGGTCAATAATTCATATTCTTTAGTGTTAACAATCGTATTAGCTTCCACTAAACGATAATCTTGGATAATAACATCTAAGAATTTATCGACTTCACTCGCATCATAAGCGTTTTTACTAATGATAGAAAAGACGTGATCAAGGATGGTTTTTGAGTTTAAAAAAAGTTTAACTGCCATATTTAATATATTAAAGGAGAAAGAGACTAAATTCAATCTTTTTTCTTTTGAAAAAAGAGAAATATATGCTATAATAACCAAGATTTTATGAAGAAATTTGAAAGATTACTTAAAGGCCATAAATCACTAGTCTTCTTAGACTTTGAAGGAACACAGTTCTCTCATGAAATGATCGCCATTGGAGCGATGCATGTTTCTATCGATAGAAATGGCTATATCAAAAAACATAAAAAACCATTTAGAATTTACGTTAAAGCGCATAACCGTGTTGGTAAAATCGTGACTGATTTAACCGGCATTACTGATGATATGCTGAAGCAAAAAGGCGTTTCTTTCTTTACCGCGATGAGCGAACTAAAGAAATACGTTGGTTTATCATTTAGAAAATCATCATTCATTACTTTTGGTAGTCACGATATGAAGATTCTTTCTTCTTCCATTTCTTATAGTTTTGATTTTCCAAAAGAAACTGTGCAAGCCATTCAACAAAACTACATTGATTTCAGTGCATTCATCGCTGAATTCATGAAAGATGATAAGGGCAATCCACTATCACTTATTAGATATTGCGACGCCTTTGGTGTTAAACAAGCTGGACCAGCGCATGATCCCGCTGTTGACGCTGAAAATTTAGCGTGGTTATATGACGCTACCATGAGAAATAGCCATTTATTGCTTGAAGAATATAAGAAAGTTCTTAAAAACTTTAATCACTTCCCACTTCCAGTTTCTGGAGTCATTAAGAAATTAGCTAATGATGAAGATGTCACCGCTAAAGAATTTGAAGAAGAGATTAAAAAATATATCGCCTAATGAGATATCCTAACGGTAAAAAATACGTCGCTAATAAAGAAGAGGTGTCTAGTAAAAAAGAACACCGTACTCTTTTAAGTGCTGCTAACCGTGGTATGTCTTTAGAAGAAGATATCAATTTATCTAATGAATATTATCGTGATAATCAAATCGCTTTAATTCATAAAAGACCAACACCTATTAATATTGTAAAAGTTGATTATAGTAAAGGCGCTAGAATTACCGATGCCTATTTTGAAAAGCAAAGTACTACTGACTATAACGGTGTATATAAAGGTAAATATATTGATTTTGAAGCCAAGAACACTAAAAGCAATTCCGCTTTTCCGTTAAGTAATATTTCTGAACATCAAATCGTTCATCTTAAAAATGTTTTATATCATGGAGGCATCGCTTTCTTTATCATTTCATTTCAAATGAAAGATGAAATCTATCTTTTAGATGCTTCTTTTGTCATTGATTTTTATGAACACGGAAGTAGAAAATCTATTCCTTATGAAGTGTTTAAAAAAGAGGGTGTCTTGATTAGACAAGATTACTCCCCTCGTTTACATTATATTGAAGCCGTTGATGCTTTATATTTTAAATAATTATTTCTTAAAATAAGCGCACATGTCCTTTATTTTGCACTCACTACACTTTGGTGAACGAGCGGTACAAAAGTAGCGGCCAAAATGAATTAATTGATGATGTGACTTAATCCATCTCTCTTCCGGGATGATTTTTTTAAGTTTTCTTTCAACATCAATTGGTTCATCATCCTTTTTAGCGAGTTTTAATCTTTTAGATATTCTTAAGATATGAGTGTCCACTGGTAAATCGGGAATGTTAAATATTTCCGCACGAATGACACCGGCAGTTTTATTTCCAACACCTGGCAAAGTTTGAAGTAAATCTTTATCACTTGGAACTTGATAATTAAATCTTTCGATCAAATCTTTAACGATACCTTTTAAGTTTTTGGCTTTATTTTTATATAAACCAATTTGTTTAATGATTTCTTCAATGTCTTCTATTGGGGCGGCATTGAGTTCATCTAAAGATTGATATTTATTAAATAAAACTTTAGTAACGGCATTAACGGACTTATCGGTTGTTTGCGCGCTTAACATGACCGCGATAACAAGTTCGTAATCTTTAGAATAAAAAAGTTCACATCTAGCGGATGGGAACAGTTCATCTAAATAATTAAGTAAAGAAGTGATGTTAGTCTTCATCATCATCTAACCAAGGTGTTTTAGCGATTCTAATTGTTTCTTCTAAATTCTTAGTCCAATCATCATCAATTGGGGTTTTGCCTTCAGACTCTAAATCTTCTCTTTTAGCCCAGCTTAATAAAATCTTATCAACACTTCTAAGAGATTTTTTACCTTGACTTAAAGCTTCTTTTAAAGCATTAATAATCATTTCATCACTATAACCGAGTTCAACCCATTCTCTAATTAAAGAAAATTCCATGGCTTGAAGAGGTCTATTTAGTTCCGACTCAAAAGTCGCATAGATATTAGAAAGAACTTCTTCTTTATTCTTTTTATTTTCGACTTCTTTAGAAACAGACATTTGGAATTCTCTAAATAATTTCTCTTTTAAAGGATTTAAAGAAGTAACAGTCTTACCGTTTAAAGTAGCATATTCAATAAAACCACGTGTTAATAAATCAGCGATTAAAGCATCGATATCTTTAATATCTAAGCTCATCTTCAAGCTTAAAAGATCAGCGGTAATAAAAGGATTACCTTGACTGACTAAATGATCAATCATAAAAATAATCGCTAATTCGTTTTCGCTGATTTTAAGTTTTTTATAGTTTTCTAAAAGAAGAAAACGGAAATCAATAGCTTCACTAATCATCGTATTATTACTTTATCACACCTTGTAAGTTTGCTATATCAAATTGTTCAAATATGTCTTTTTTCTTGTACACATCGATATCGTCATGTAAGCCAATCTTATCGAGTTCTTGTCTAATTTTAGCGTCGGTGATGTTGTTTAATAAATAAAATCTATCGGTCATTGCTTCTTTAAGCTTTTTATCAAATTCAAGATTAAAGACTAAATAGAATCTAATGGCTCTAAGAATACGAAGTGGGTCTTCTTTTAATCTTTTATCTGGATCCCCCACCATTCTTAGGATATGGTTTGCTAAATCTTTTTGACCGTTACAATAATCAATAATATTTAAATTTGAATCCATATACATGGCGTTAATCGTAAAGTCTCTTCTTTTATAATCAATAGCTAAATCTTTTACAAAAGTGATTTGACTTGGATGACGAGAATCTAAATAAGCACTTTCTTCTCTTAATGTAGTGATATCAAATTTAACACCATCAGGGGACTTATATTTTAAAGAACCTAAATGAGCGAATGTCGTATCAACATTAGCTAAAAAAGTCACTACTTCGATTGGAGTAGCGTCAGTAACAGCGTCCATATCCGTTAATTCTTTACCTAATAAATAGTCTCTAACTGTACCACCCACGAGATAAAGGTTATAACCATGACTTTTGAAGATGTTTGCTAATTCTTGAAATTCTTTAATTTTATTCATGCTTAATCTATATTACATCTTTTTATAAAAAAGGCATAAAAAAAATCAGCGGTTAGGCTGATTATTTTTCTTATTGGTTAATGTTGCCTTTAAGTTGCTTAGAAAGTCTGAATGAGACTGAGCGTTTTTCTTTAATAACAATACGCTTATGGCTCTTTGGATCAGTGCCGTCTCTTTGCTTTCTCATCTTTGGTTCAAAAACACCAAAGTTTGTGATGTTAACTTCTTGACCATTCACTAATGCTTCCGCGATATGGTCGAAAATAACATCAACTGTATGACGGGCTTCTTTTTTAGAAAGATGACCTTCTTCCGCGACTAAATCAACTAAGTCTTTTCTATTTATTTTTTTCATCGTGTAAATCTCCTGCTTTTTATTGTAAAGCATTTTCTAAATGTTATAAAGTACTAATTTTTATAACAGTTTAATTATTTATCGATTTAGTGCGCTTTTTTAAGACAATTCTGATTGGAGTTCCGTCAAAATTGAAGGTTTCTCTTAATCTATTTTTAATATATCTCTCGTATGAGAAATGCATATATTCTGGATCGTTAACAAATAAAACAATGGTTGGAGGGGCGGTACTAACTTGCGAGGCGTATAAAATTTTAAGACGACCACCATTGAAGTTAGGAGCTTGATTCATGATTTGGGCATCTTGCATCACTTCATTTAATAATGATGTTTTCACACGTGTGTAATAGGCCTGATGCACCATATCTAAAGTTTCAAATAAGGTATCTAGTCTTTGTTTCTTTAAAGCAGAAAGGAAAACGACTGGAGCGTACGCTAAAAATTTATATTCTTCTCTAATGATTTTTGTATAATCGGACATGGTATTAGTTTGTTTGTCCACTAAATCCCATTTATTAACAACGATAATAATGGCTTTATGTAAGTCAGTAGCGTATTGAATGACGTGTTTATCTTGTTCAGTAATACCTTCTTTACCATCTAAAACAAGTAAAACAATTTCACTTCTTTCAATCGCTTTAAGCGCTCTAATCGCGGAATATTTATCGATTGATTCGTAAATCTTGCCGCGTTTTTTAAGACCCGCTGTATCGATAACTAAATAGTTCTGATCTCCTCTTTTAAAAGGAGTATCAATCGAATCTCTAGTAGTACCAGAAATATTGCTAACGATAACACGGTCTTGATTTAAGATAGCGTTAGTTAAAGAAGATTTGCCAACATTAGGTCTACCCACAACGCAGAATGTAATTTTATCTTCTTCAAGGTCATCATCATTATCAGGAAGATACTTCACTATTTCATTTAAAATATCGCCAATTCCAATACCATGTGCCCCAGAAACGATATGAGGTTCGCCTAAACCTAAACCATAAAATTCATGAGCGTCCGCCATATGGGAACCTTCATCAATCTTATTAACGGCTAAGATAATTGGTTTATTTACTTTTCTTAAAATACCAGTGACTACTCTATCATCGGTGGTAATTCCAAGTTTTCCATCTACTACAAAAACGATAACATCAGCTTCGTTAATAGCGATTTCAGCTTGCATTCTAATCTGTTCTTGGAATGGTCTATTTTTAATTTCGATACCACCTGTATCAATTAAAGAAAATTTACGACCAAGCCATTCACATGTGCCGTATAGTCTATCTCTCGTAATACCGAGTTCATCATCGACAATGGCGCGTCTTTCGCCAATCATACGATTAAAAATCGTCGATTTACCGACGTTAGGGGAACCAACGATGGCAACAATTCCTTGTGGCATTATTTTTTCTCCGCGAGTTTTTGATCGATGATTTTATTAACAGCATCCACCACTTCATCAATGGTTAAATCAGAAGTATCTAAGTGGATAGCGTCAGGTGCTGGTTTAAGAGGAGCAAAGGCACGATGAGAATCGATATAATCTCTTTTTTGCACATCAGCAACGATGTCTTCAAATGTACAAGGTATGCCTTTTTCTTGGTTTTCTTTATATCGACGTTCCGCTCTTTTTTCCACAGATGCAATTTGGTAAATCTTGACATCAGCATTAGGAAGAACGTATGTACCGATATCTCTACCATCCATAATAACGGAATCTTTTTCCGCCATTTTTCTTTGGAGTTCGACTAAAGCTAAACGGATATCTTTATATGAAGCAATATAGGAAACATTACCGCTGACATCAGTTCCTCTAATTGGTTTAGAAACATCGACCCCGTTACATAAAACGACATAACCTGGTTTAAGTTCGATGTTCACTTCTGGAATTAAAGCAACGCAAGCTTTTTCATCTTGGCAGTCCACTCCCTTTTGAAGGCAATACCAAGTAAAAGCACGATACATCGCACCTGTATCAATATAAGTAAAGCCTCTAATTAAAGCGACTTTCTTAGCGATAGTTGATTTTCCAGCAGCGGCTGGACCGTCAATAGCAATAGCTAATTTCATTAGTTATTTCCTCCAAAAGCGATCATAGCGAATATAATAGCGCCAGCAATAATTAGGATGCCGACAATAATAAGTAGAGCAATTTTAATTCTTTTGGCATTTAAAATACGAGTGGACACCATTTCTTCACGGTCATCAATCTTGCCTAAAACTTCTTCTAACGGAAGAGTGGAAGTTGTATTGTTCGTGTCAGTAATAGTATTCCTTATACGAATAGTGTCGGCCTCAGGGCCTTTACTATTAAGTTTCACTTCGTTTAAAGATTCACGATATCTTTTGTATTTCTCTGTTCTTGTTTCTGCCATAAAAATCGACCATAACTATTCTAATAAAATTAGAAAGTCTTTTGAATAAAATTATGAAATTTTTAAAAATTGTAGTCATTTTATTGAATATTGTGCCGTTTCATAGTTATAATTTCTATATACTAATCCAAGGAGGCATTACTCATGGCTAAAAAAAGAGTAAAAATTGATGCTAGCGCTTGCATTATGTGCGGTGCATGTGTTGGTTCTTTCCCAGAAGATTTCCAATTCTCCGATGAAGGCCCAGCCACTCCAATCACAGGCGAAGCAGATGAAGACGCGATTGGCGTTTGCCCAGTTGGTGCAATCTCTGAAGAAGAGTAAAATACAACAAAAAACTAGGCCTTGATTGACCTAGTTTTTTTGTGCATCGATTTTCTTAAATAAGTTTCTTAATCGTTTATAGAGCAATACAGTAACAATAACCACTATTGCATCTTTTAACGCGTTAAACGGTATACCAACCATTAATAGGAACGGCCAAGTTAAGTCAGTAACAGCAGGATTAATCTTTTGGCACATATTTAAGATCACGGCTTTTGGTAAATGATATAACATTGAATACATATCAAGCATGATAAATGTGGTGCCAAAAGAGGCCACTAAGATTTGAATAACTGTGGAAATAAGTAAAGAAGCAAGAGCGCCTTTTAAACTATGGTGTTTTTTATATATAAGTGCGGCTGGAACAACAAACGCAGCACTATAAATAAAATCGGCTAACTCACCCACCCCAGCGGTATTTGTTAAAGGTAATTTTACTAATGTTTTAACTAAAACCACTAAGAAGCCACTAAGTGGACCATAGGCGAATCCTGCCATAAATGCTGGAATTTCATCTAAGTGGATTTCTAAAAATGCCGGGAATATTGGTAGAGCAAATTTTAAAAATGGAACGGTATAAAGAATAATGGAGAACGCTGAGAATACAGCAGTTCTAGCAATGAATTTTGCAGTCATTGGTTTACTCTTAAAGAAAGTCCTGAAGAATAAGGCAATGGCCACTACTACAAAGATTAATGCAATGATGAATCGAACAAGAGAATAGGCATCCATAAAAATAAAAGACCTTTCCCAAGGCCTAAAAAAGTTTACTTCTTTCATCCAGACTTTACTGTCGCCACTTGAATCTCACAAGTTCCTGCCTATTGGCTCGCGGGGTATACCGCCGGTCGCTTTTCGCTGCCCTGAAGTGTTTTCTATTATATACCTTTATATAAAATAATAAAGATATAAGCTACTATAATGGTTTATTTTTTATTTCCCCAAATGAACGAGGATATTTTTTAGGGGTTGGCCCCATCTTTTTAATATAGACAAATGAACGGAATTCTTTGCTTTCAGGAAGTTGATCTTCATAGATGTGCTCAACACAACAATTAAGTTTTGCTAAAGCACCTTGAGCATCACGAATTTCCGCATTATAATCTGGACCTTTCATAGCGATGAGATAGCCACCCACTTGAAGCATCGGCATTGCAAGTTCCACTAAGATTCTTAAAGAGGCAACCGCTCGAGCAGTGACGATTGGATATTGATCTCGATGTTCATTAGCGTATTCTTCCGCTCTAACACTAATACCAGTAACGTTAATATTGTTTTCTTTAGCAAAGTTATTGATAAAATCAATTTTCTTACTTGTGCTATCTAAAGCAATAACATGTAAAGTAGGAGCAAGAATAGCAATTACCATGCTTGGGAAACCCGCTCCAGCACCAATATCCACAACTTCTAAATTTTCATATCTTTGATTGTTAAGAAAGATTGCACTATCAAAAATCATTTTTTCAACAAATGCATCTTCATCTTTAATAGCGGTCAAATTGAACTTTTCATTTGTTTCTAAAACATGATGCATGAACTTCCAAAGAAGATCTAATTGCTCTCTAGAACAGGGGATGGCACGACGATTAAGTTCTAATAAAAAATCTACTCTATTCATGCTTAGCTTTCCTCACATTAAAAATCAAAACGGTAATATCACTTGGATTAACCCCAGATATACGAGATGCTTGACCAATAGTTAATGGTCTAACTTTATCTAGTTTTTGTCTTGCTTCAAGGGCAAGTCCATCCATATTGATATAATCAAAATCAGAAGGTATTTTCATCTCTTCTAATTTAGCCATATTCTTAGCTTCTCTAATTTGCTTAATAATATAGCCTTCATATTTAGCGATGATTTCCACTTCTTCAATAGCGAATTCATCTAACTCAACATTATCTAATTCAGGTAAAAATTTCTTAATTTCGATATAAGAAACATTTGGTCTTTTCAATAATTCAAAAGCTTGAATACCACCTGTCAATTCGTTTGATTCAATACTTCTTAAATAAGAATTAACATCTTCTCTTGCACCGAGATAATTAGCTTTTAAAATATCGATTGCTTTATTAATATTATTAACTTTGTTAATAAATCTATTATATCTATCTTCTTTAATTAAACCAATTTCATGACCTATCTCAGTTAATCTTAAATCAGCATTATCGTGACGAAGAATTAAACGGAACTCCGCTCTTGAAGACATGAGTCGATATGGTTCTTCTGTGCCTTTAGTGACAAGGTCATCAATCATGACGCCAATATATGCTTGATCTCTTCTTAAAATTAAAGGTTCTAACCCATCAATTTTTCTGCTAGCATTAATACCTGCCATAAGACCTAAAGCTGCAGCTTCTTCATAACCAGAAGTACCACAGATTTGGCCGCCGATAAATAGTCCAGGCCATTTTTTAATTTCTAAAGATGGACCATATTCTTCTGTTCGAATAGCATCATATTCAATAGCATAAGCGTATTTAAGGAAGACAGCATTTTCAAAACCAGGTAAAGAATGGACCATTTCTTCTTGTACGTCTACAGGCATGGATGTAGAAAAACCTTGTAAATAAATAGAATCAGTATATCTAGATTCAGGTTCTAAGAATAATTGGTGTCTTTCTTTATCCGCAAATGTGACGATTTTAGATTCAATTGATGGACAATATCTTGGACCAACACCAGTCACTAAACCACTAAATAAAGCGGAGTCTTTTAAGTGTGCTCTAATGATTTCGTGTGTCTTTGGTGTAGTATAAACAAGATAACATAATTCTTGTTCATCAATTGGGATGAATTCAGTAGTGTCATATGAGAAAGCTAAACGTCTTGGGGTACCTGGTTGAACGCTTGCTTTACTAAAATCAATGGAGTCTCTTTTAATACGTGGAGGAGTGCCTGTTTTAAGTCTAAAAGTCTCAATGCCAATGCTTCTTAAATATGGGGATAAACCAAGTGAAGGTTTCTCTCCATCTGGGCCTTCATCCTTAACATCATGCCCTCTAAAGATTTGGCTCTGCATATATGTTCCAGTAGTCAAAATTACGCATTTTGAACTGAGTTTTGCGCCGTTTTCTAAAACAACACCAGCTATTTGACCGTTTTCTGTGATTAAAGAGACAACCATCCCTTCTTTCACTGTTAAATGTGGAGTGTTTAAGGCAAGCTCTTGTAAATAAGCTGGATATTCTAATTTATCTTGTTGCGCTCTTAAGCATTGGACGCCAGGTCCTTTGCCAGTATTGAGCATCTTCATTTGGAGATAATGATGGTCAGCAGCTTTGCCCATCATGCCACCTAAAGCGTCGATCTCTCTAACAACAATTCCTTTAGCAGATCCACCGATAGAAGGGTTACATGGCATGTTACCCATCATCTTAATATTTAAGGTTAAAAGCAAAGTTTCTTTATTTAGATGTGCACAAGCAAAAGCAGCCTCTAATCCGGCATGACCTCCACCAACGACAATGACATCAAAATCTTTCATTAACCAACACTACCTTCCATATCCATTTTAATAAGTTGATTTAACTCAACAGCATATTCCATTGGTAGTTCTCTACTGAATGGTTCAATGAAACCCATAATAATCATTTGGGTTGCATCGTGTTCTGAAATACCACGAGACATCAAATAGAAGAGTTGTTCTTCTGAGATCTTACTCACTGTTGCTTCGTGTTCAATATATGAAGTGTTATTTTTAACTTCGTTGTTTGGAATAGTATCGCTTTTAGATAAATTGTCTAAAATCAAAGTATCACATTCAACGTGACTACGACAGTTTTGAGCATTTTTATGATGTCTAACTGTGCCACGATAATTGGCCACACCACCATTTTTAACAATTGATTTTGAAATGATAGTGGACGAAGTATTACTGGCAAGATGAATCATTCTAGCACCAGCATCTTGGAATTGGCCTTTACCTGCAACCGCAATAGAGATACAGGTGCCTTTGGCACCTTCCCCAGCTAAAATACAAGCAGGATATTTCATATTTACTTGAGAACCAATATTGCCATCAATCCAATCCATTGATGCATTTTCATAGCAAATTGCTCTCTTAGTAACTAAGTTAACAATATTTGTACTCCAGTTTTGCACTGTTGAATAACGGCATTTACCACCTTTCAAAACGATAATCTCCACTACCGCGGCATGCAAAGATTCTTTGCTGTAAGTAGGAGCTGTGCAACCTTCGACATAGTGGACATCGGCACCTTCATCAACAATAATCAAAGTTCTTTCAAATTGACCAGACTTTTCATTATTGATTCTAAAATAGCTTTGTAGAGGCTTTTCTAAATGAACGCCTTTAGGAACATAGATAAACGATCCTCCGGACCACACAGCGCCGTTTAAAGCGGAAAACTTATTATCTGCAAACGGCACAACAGTACCGAAATATTTTTTAAATAAATCAGGATAAAGTTTTAATGCCATATCAGTGGATAAAAAGATGACACCTTTTTCTTCTACTTCCTTAAGCATGTTGTGATAAACAACTTCCGACTCATACTGAGTCGAGACACCTGCTAAATACTTTTGTTCAGCTTCAGGAATGCCTAATTTATCAAAAGTGTTTTTAACAGTTTCTGGAACTTCATCCCATGATTGAGTTTCTTTGTTTGATAAACGTGTAAAGTAAGTATAAGTATCATAATCTAAAGATGATAAATCAGGACCAAAATTAGGAAGAGGAAGCTTCTTAAAAGCTTTATAGCTCTTCAAACGATATTCGAGCATCCATTCTGGTTCGTTTTTAAGTTTGGAAATTTGACGAACAATGTCCTCGTTTAAACCGATGTCCGTTTTTAAAATAGAGACATCTTTATCTTTAAATCCATATTTATAATCTTCTTGGAACTTTACATCATCTTTTGACATACTATTTGTCCTTTAAAATTTCATCCGCTGCATTCCAGCCAATTGTGGCACATCTAATACGAGCGGCTTGTTTACTTGTGTTGATAAAAACGATGGCTTCTTCTAAGACACCTTCATCAAACTTTTCTTCATGAATCATATGTTGGAATTGTTCGATAATATTTCTTCCTTCTTCAATGTCTTTATCCTTTAACAAATCACACATGATATCGGTAGAAGAAGTAGAGATTGTACAAGCGACTCCATCAAAACAAGCATCAATAATTTTGCCATCTTTTACTAATAAGAAAATGTCTAAATCATCAATGCAATTATCACTATGCATATGAACTTTTTCATAACCTTCTTTTGGAGGTTGGTGTTTGTTTTGTGGATTTGAATAATGATCCATGATGATTTGTCTCATCATAGCGTTAGTCATTAAAATAGGCATCTAAAATGTCACCTCCATTAATAAGTGCATCAACAAATGCATCGATATCTTTTTTGTTTGTATATAAATAAGTAGACATACGACATGTCGCTTTTGTTTTCAAAAATGAATGAAGCATCTTAGCACAGTGCTCACCAGAACGAATGGCAATACCTTTATAATTTAATAAGGTTGCTTCATCTTGAGAAAAAACTCCTTTGATGTTAAAAGTAAGGATACCGTTATCACATAATGGATTAAGAATTTCAATTTTATCGAAATCTTTTAATTTATCCTTGCAGTATTGAAGAAGAGCGACATCGTGCATATGAATTTGCTCAATTCCAATGCTCATAATGAATTCAACTGCCTTACCAAAGCCAATAATAGCGGCAATGTTAAGTGTGCCAGCTTCAAATTTAGCAGGAGGAAGTCTATAATTCACAGCACCCGTGTTATCGAATGTGGAGTTATTACCACCTCCAACAATATATGGATTCATCTTATCCAATAATTCATATTTACCAATAAGCGCACCAATACCAGTTGGGCCACACATCTTATGAGCTGAAAAGGCTAAAAAGTCACAATCAAGATCTTTAAAATCAGTCTTCATATGAGGTACAGATTGAGCCCCATCAACAACCATAATCGCACCAAATTTATGAGCAATTTTGCCCATTGATTTAACATCAGTGGTATATCCTAAAACGTTTCCAACATTAGCAATAGAAACAATTTTTGTATTTTTCGAAATAACCTTCAATAGATTATCAGGAGTAAGTCTTCCACATTCATCAAATGGAATATATTTGACAATAGCGCCAGTTAATTTCGCGACCTCAAACCAAGGCAAAATATTTGATGCATGTTCTGCTTCACTAATAATTATTTCATCGCCTTTTTTAAGAAATTTTAAGCCATAACCAAAAGCTACTAAATTAAGACTTGCAGTTGCCCCTGAAGTGAAGACAACTTCATTTTTATCACAGTTAAGAAAACGAGAAATTGCTTCTCTTGTTTCTTCGATTTTAGTGTCCATCTCAACGGAAAGATCATAATCCCCACGATGAGAGTTACTGGTGGTTTTTTGATAATATTCCATTTCAGCATCAATCACGCATTGAGGCTTGAAAGTTGTTGAACAATTATCAAGAAAGACAAGAGGTTTATTTTGCATCTTGATATCGCCTGTTAACATTGGAAATTGTTTTCTGATACTTTCTACATCGTACATATTACATTCTCCTTTCAATTAAAGAAGAAATATAGGAACGAACTTTTTCGTCGTTGAAACCGCCTAAAATTGGCTTTAGATAACCAAGGGTAATTAGCTGTTTAGCATCAGCTTCAGAAATGCCCCTAGACGTTAAATAGAAAAGGTGTTCGTCATTAATCTTTCCAACGACTGCAGCATGGCTCGCTTCAACATCATTTTCATCAATTTTTAAGATAGGTTTTGCGATGGCATTGCTAGCTTCATCGAAGACCATAATTCGAGCATTTTGTTGGGTCTTGGATTTGATCGATTTATTCAAAATATAAGAAGTGCCCGCAAACAATAATCTGCCATTATCTTTGCACACTCCATAATTGTCAACTTTACCATATGTTTTAGGTGAAATGTGGTTCACAGAAATGCTAATATTTTTGTCATCATTTTGAGCGGCAAGAGAAGCAAGCTTTACTACTGCATTTGCACCCATTTTTAATAAATTTATATTACCATTTATTTGTAGGTTAGTTCTCGAAAACTCTGCTATATATGCTTCTAAAGAAGCATTTTCATAGACATTTATTTCAAATTCGAGATTCTTATTAACTTCATCAAATAGTAAAGATAAAGTGAGTTTTGAACCGTCTTTCAGGTCAATTTTTAAGTGCTCTAAATCACCCATATTTTTTACAAGAATAACATATTCAGAATTAACCTCTGTTTCAATAACAAAAATTTGAGTTTTAAGCTCAGAAAAATCTAAAATATTGTCTCCAACTTTTAAAATGTAAGCGTTATTTGAACTCATATTTTTTCCTTTATTTGATAGCATCTTTAACAGCACAAGAACCGATAGAAACTTTGTTCATTTCTGGCTCTTCTTTTTCGATTTCAATACCTAGTTCAGTTTTGATGAATTCGTAGCCATGTTGGTCGATCCTTTTGAACACTTCTGGACCTCCATCAACGACGATTCTACCGTTAATCATAACCACAGCTCGAGTAGGTAAAATGAGGTCATAAAGTCTGGCATAATGGGAGATCACGAGGAAGCCTCTTCCGTTAGATTGTTCCTTACGAATGACATCAGCAACGACTTGCATCGCATCAACATCAAGGCCTGAATCAATCTCATCTAAAAGAGCGATTTTTGGTTGAAGAAGTTCTAATTGAAGAATCTCATTACGTTTCTTTTCGCCACCAGAAAAGCCTTCATTTAAAGACCTAGTTGCTAGGTCAAAAGGCATCTTTAATTCTTTTGTGGCATTATCTAATAATTTATAGAAGTTATAGGTAGAAATTGGCTTTTCCCTACGAGCATTAACGGCGGCTTTTAAAAAGTCAGAGTTAATTACGCCTGGGATTTCGCTTGGTAATTGCATTCCTAAAAATAAACCTAATTTTGATCTCTCATCAGTTGGTAAAGATAAAACATCGACATCATCAAAATAAATAGAGCCTTCTGTGACCTGATATCTTGGATGTCCCATAATAACATTTAATAAAGTAGATTTACCGTGCCCATTAGGACCAAGTAACGCGACAGTTTCACCTTCACTTATAGTGAGGTTCACGCCTTTTAATATTTCTTTGCCTTCAACTGAAGCGTGTAAGTTAGTAATTTTTAAGACTGACATACCTTTTACCTCAAATTCCGGAGTTATTCTACAAAAGTGCATATTCTATAGCAAATAATACGATAATTTTTCTTTAATGGTTGTTTTTTAGAACAGTTTGAAAAAGCCATTTGTAAACAAACTTGTTGCATTAAAAAAATAGAATATTTATAATATTCGCGCTGTTATTTGAAAAAGGAGAGTTAAAAATGAAGAAAAGTAAACTATCAATAACACTAGTTACTAGCTTCATTGCGGCAATGGCATTGACCGCGTGTAACGAAGTTACAGCATCTAAAGAGGCTCTTGTTACCTTTACTCCATATGGATCTAAAGAAGCAATCTCACTCATTACAGATGATGTTTATCAAGCTTACCGTGGTACATCCAGTGGCGTTACCAAGTTCTATGACAAGATCTTAGAAGTTTTAATTCGTTATCAATTCAAAGAAAACAACTTTGATAAAGGCGAATTAAAATATTCCGAAATTGAAAGTTGGGCCAAAAACCAAGTTCAAGAACAAAAGGATAAAGCCAAAGCCAACGCAAAAAGCAATGGAACTAAATACGATGATGAATGGAAATCTATCCTCGATTCTCACAATGTTGACGATGCGGATGGTTTAAAAGAACATTTCATCTATGACAAAGAAAAAGAAGTTATCACTAACTGGTATGCTGATAATACCGATAACGCAGAAGCTCTTAAGAACGAATTCTTAGGTATCGACGCTAACGGCCAAAAAGTCGATAGCAAAGTCAAAGCTGCTATGCCTTATCACATCCGTCATATCTTAGTTAAAGTTGATGAAGCTGGAAACGCTCAAGAAAAATTCTACAAAGGAACAATTTCTGAAGCTCAAGCTAAATTATTAGCCGACACAGTTTCTACATTAGCCTCTGGCAAATATACATTCTCCCAAGTCGCGAGTATGTATAGTGAAGATGGCTCCGCCTCCTCTGGTGGTGACGTTGGTATCATGACTAACGCTGCAACAAGTGGTAGCTTAGGCATGGTCAACGAATTCCAATTAGGTTTATATGCCTATGATAACCTTTATGATGCTGCTAACGTTTCTGATGGCGCTGCTGCAGCTATTAAAGAAGGTTTAGGAATTACTGACGATGTGAAAAACGCTTTACCAGCCAATGTTGTCGAAGTTCCTTATGAAGCATTCGTCAAAATCGGTGAAGCCGCTAAAGTTACTGCCGATAAAGAAGGTAATAAATTAGCTAATGGTAGCACAGCTGTTTATCCAAGAAATATTCTTTGGAATAAATACTTGAACTTACATAACGTTTTCGTTATCAAAAACGCTAAAGTTGGCGCTAGCAAATTCGGTGCCTCTGATGCCGCTGATGAATTCGACAATTTATGTGGTTCTGGTGAATATGATGCAAGCTTAGCTAACTTCGATCCAAACGGCTACTTATGCGATGAAAACGGTAACACAATTATCGGTGTCCGTAGCCAATATGGTATCCACTTCATGATTATTGAAAAGTCCATGTATGACTATGCAGATTTAGCCACATATTACAGCACCAAATTACCAGGTGATGAAGGTTACTCTGCTGATTCATACGTCGGTTATATCGTTTCTCAATCTAAAGAAGATTATAAGAAACGTGCGGATGACGTGAAGAGCAAAATCACATCCTTCGATTCCACATATGATTATCGTTTATACCAATACCTCAACACACAAGTGACTGTTAAGTTCTCTGGTGCCGCTGAAGGTTTAGGTGAAGAAATCGATGCTTATATCGAAAAAACACAAGAAAATAACGCCTTCAAACAAGAAGACGGTTTAAACAAAGTTTGGAGAACTTACACTGAATTATTAGGTGCTCAAGAAGCCGACCGTGACAGAATGTTTGACACAGTCAACGCTCAAGGTGACACCCAATCTAATTTAACACGTTTAGTCTCCGAAGCAGTCGCTGATGACTTCATGAAATTATATGAAGGTCTTGGCGATGCTACAACCTATGCAAAATTCGCGGAAGGAGGTTTGTA
>Ga0247611_10004585_pt1 | contig 19017 bp, 14 predicted proteins | sample 177DNAGHGhighgp2_FD_192422 | JGI IMG/M metagenome (GOLD analysis project Ga0247611, IMG submission 192422) | Sheep rumen microbial communities from Palmerston North, Manawatu-Wanganui, New Zealand - 1770 DNA GHGhigh gp2 | ecosystem: Host-associated > Mammals > Digestive system > Stomach > Rumen... | reverse complement strand
CTTGGCAAGACCCGGCAGGCCTTCCAGCAGCACGTGACCGTCGGCCAGAATACCCGTCAGAATGCTTTCGACCAGAGCCTTCTGGCCAATCACCGTTCCTTCCACTTCACGCAGCAAATTCATGCAGAATGCGCTCTGCTGGCGCACCTTTTCCGAAAGTTCCTGAATATCCATTTAGTTAACCTCTATGATTTTTACGGACATTAAAATACAAAAATTGCCCCGAAAAAAGCAAATCTGCGAAAAATAGACTGTAGAAAGTAGGCAGAATTGCACAATCTTACCTTTTTGGGGCCCTAATCATCAGAATCAAATGCGTAGTTTACCATAAAATAAAAGCGATTTCTCGGTTCATCAATTTCCCGACCATACCGAAACTCTGCTGAAAAATCCTTATACGCCAAATAAATTCCGGTACCAAACTCATGATAAAAACCCGTAGCCGGAGAACCTAAACCAGCTTCATTCTTATCTACACCGTGGGCATTACGCGAAATGTGTTCACTTAGCCCCACTCTAAGATTTTTACTTACAGGATATTCTTCGATCAACATCAATCCGCCGTAAATAGGGACTTGCTTGTCAACCACTAAAACAGACATACCGAACCAGCCTTGAACGCCTACGTATTCCCCTCGGGAACCAGCAAGGCCGCTTATCGAATAAAGATTTTCCGAATAAAGTCCCAGAACCAAATGGCTGTATCTAAACAAAAGAGAAACATCTAAATCACCAAAGAGTTCTACATCAGAATAGTCTCTCTGCAACCGATTCTTGCCTCGATGGAGGTCACCGACTTTAGCAGTCCCTCCGATAACAATAGCAGTTCCGTCTTCTTTCACATTCATAAACTGCGCTGCAGAAGGCGGATGACTTGAGCACCCCGCAAGCAGCAGGGCGCACGCCATTAACACAATCCATAAAATTCCGCGAGCCATTATTTATAAAATAGAATATCTAGGCAAAAACCGAATTCATTCCATCTGCCAATTCGCGGACTTCATCAAACAAAACAAACCTACAAATACAGTCCAAATCGGATGTCGCACTTGACGCCGGCAAAATCGGCGTAGTTCATCCAGACGGCGCAACCGGCGCTCACCCCGTTAATCAGCACGTCCTCGTCTTCGATGATATTCTTGCGGTTCTGCAATGTATGTTCGTAGCGCACGCCCACTGAATAATGGTACAAGGGTTCAACACGATCCTCGCTATCGAACGGCCTATAAGATGTCACGCCTATACCAACTTCGGGCGCGATTTTCCAGATGCCGTTCATGTCGATTGGCGGTCTGTAAAAGATGTTTCCATCGACAAATGCCATCGATAAATTAGTACCGCCACCAAACGACATAAAAAGCTCTCCAAACCGAGAAACTACTCCCCAAACAAGTTCCGCACCGCCCGCCACATCTTCCTCTTCAGCAAAGAAAGGCATAGTCAACGCAATTCCCAAGTAGCCCGTCTTGTACTTTCGATTCTTCTCGCGCCATTTTTTCTGATTCTCTTTGGCTCGTCGCGCATTCTCCTCATTTTCGCGCTTGTGATACTCACCTTCGCGCTTTTTGCAATCATAATCGTCGTCCCTGCACGAAGTCACCATATCGACAACACCCCAAATCACCTCCAGCACAGTAGGCGCATCGTCATCACTGCGCGCATTCGAAGGGCCCGCCCACGCAGGGAAAACAAGCATGCACACGCATGCCAGAATCATCCGCAAATTTTGCTTCGGCAAGAACATACACAACCCCCATATTCATGAAGATATATTATCGCGCCTAAAAAAGAGCGTAGGTTATCAGCAAATTCAGTGCGCTCGTCGGAATTATTTATTGCAAGAAGATGCCGCATCAAGTGCGGCATGACGTTGCGCAAGCCGGAGATGACAATCCGTCGTTTACTTTTTCTTCTTCGGAGCGGGGAGTTCAGGCAGCATCGCGTCGAGCATACGCACCAAGAGACCGTTGTTCTCGATCTGCTCGTTGGTCACGCGGAGCATGGGCTTTGCACCTTCGTAGGGCAATTGCTTCTTTGCACCAGGGAGCATCGCCAAGGCCGCAGCCACGGGTTTTACCAGCAGGCGGTCATCGTAAATCCCGCCGAAGATCTTCCCGTCGGCATACAGGATGTACTCGCCCATCATCTTGCGGGTCGTTACGCGCAGTTCACCCTTGAACTGCTGCAAAACGTGGTCACGGAACTTTTCGGAACTCGGCATAGATTCCTCTCTTTCCCCCATAATATAAAAATTAATTTGTATATTCTCCCTATGCTCAACTACGTATTCCTTATCCTCGCCATTGTGGCAGAAGCCGCCGGCACCACGCTCCTCAAGATGTCGGAGCAGTTCACCAAGCTCGTCCCGTCCATCGCCTCGCTCGTGTGCTACGTGGCATCGCTCTACCTGTTGAGCCTCTGCCTGCGCACCATCCCTATCGGCATCGCGTACGCCACCTGGTCGGCACTCGGCATAGCCCTTATAACCATCAGCGGCATCTTCTTTTTCAAGCAGACGCCCGACCTGGGCGCCATCGTGGGGCTCATCCTGATTGTCTCCGGCGTGGCCGTACTGAATCTATTTTCAAAGATGGATATCCACTAGGCTCACTGGGCCTCTTAATTTTTTTATTAATCTTTATTAAGATAAACCGAAATGGAGGCCCCCATGGCACTGATGATTATCCAGCTCCTAGTCGTACTTCTCGCACTTTACGTGGGTTCCCGCTACGGGAGTCTCGCCCTCGGTGCCATTTCCGGAATCGGCCTTGCGATTCTCGTGCTCGGCTTCGGCCTGCAGCCGGGCAAGCCCCCTACCGACGTCATCTACATCATCATCGCGGCCGTGACCTGTGCCGGCATACTGCAGGCATCGGGCGGCATGGATTGGCTCATCCAGATTGCGGAAAGGCTATTGCGCAAGCACCCGAACCACATCACGATTCTCGCCCCGCTCTGCACGTTCTTCCTCACGGTACTCGTGGGCACCGGCCACGTCGTGTACACCCTCATGCCGATTATCTGCGATATTTCGCTCAAGAAGGGCATCCGCCCGGAACGCCCCTGCGGTGTCGCCTCCGTCGCCTCGCAGGTCGGCATCACCTGCTCGCCCATCGCCGCCGCGGTCGCATCGTTCGTAATCATCTCGAACGCGAACGGCTTCGAAGTCAACAACCTCCAGGTCATCGCCATTACAATCCCCGCCTGCCTTTGCGGGCTCATGGCCGCCGCCGCGGTCTCTTACAGGCGCGGGCTCGACCTCGACAAGGATCCTGCCTTCCAGGCCCGTCTCAAGGATCCGCAGATGAAGGAATACATGTACGGGAGTACCGCCTCCGTGCTCGACAAGGAAGTCTCCAAGGAAGCGAAGCGCGCCGTGTTCATTTTCCTCGGCGCCCTCGCCGTCATCGTGTTCTTCTCCATCATGCAGATTGCGGGCCACGACATTCGCCCCAAGTTCCCTACAGGTAAAGTAATTGACGGCGTGGCGCAAATGAAGCCGCTCGCCATGAACATCATCATCCAGATCGTGATGATTGCTGCGGCCGCGTTCATGGTTATTTTCTGCAAGGCGGCCCCCAAGAAGGCCGTATCTGGCGCCGTGTGGCAGAGCGGCATGGTGGCCGTTGTCGCCATCTATGGCATCGCCTGGCTTGCCGACACCTACTTCGCGAACTACATGGACGTGATGCAGGGCGGCCTCAAGGACATCGTGCAGCATTACCCGTGGGCAATCGCGTTCGCGTTCTTCGCGGTGAGCGTGCTCATCAACTCGCAGGGTGCCGTAGTGGTTGCCATGCTCCCGCTTGCCTATAGCCTCGGCATCGAAGGCCCCGTGCTTCTGGGCGTACTCCCGAGCGTCTACGGCTACTTCTTTATTCCGAATTACCCCTCGGACATTGCGACCGTGAATTTCGACCGTTCGGGCACAACCGTCATCGGCAAGTATCTGCTGAACCACAGCTTCATGCGGCCGGGCATGGTGAGCGTCATCGTCTCAACCATCGTCGGGACGGTGCTCGTGAAAATTTTCTACTAGGCTTACAGAACCTTTTCCATATACACGCACTCGAACGTGTCATGATGGGCCTTGCCGCTCTCGTTGAAGCGGTAGCCCATTTTTTCATAGAAGCCAGCGGCATTCACGCGGCTCGAAATTTCGACCTTCCTGAAGCCCGCCTCGCGCATCCACTTCTCGGCCTCGGCGACAACGGCCTGGCCCAAGTGCTGACCGCGGTATTCCGGCAACACCACGACGCGCCCGATCTCGGCGACTTCTTCGCGAACTTCGAACCATCGGCAAGTGGCCACCGGGTAGATATCGTCCAGCGCAAGGATGTAGTGGCAGTTTTCGCCGTCATGCGCATCGATTTCGGCATCGAGCGGAATCTGGTGCTTGCGCATCATCGCCTGGATGCGCACATAATAGGCGCCCGCACGTTCACTTTCCTTTTCGACCCGGATAAACTTCATATACCTACTTCACGGCAATGCGCTGGCTGAAATTCTTCCAGAAGTTCCTGATATAGCCGTCACCCAGGCGCAGGCGCTGCGGCAAGGTGGGAGTACGGTCGTAGAGCATCTGGATGTATTCATCCCTGTTCTCGCCGAAGTCCAGGATCTCGAACGTGTACACGCTCGGGACATTCTCGCTGCACGAATGACGGATAGAGACGACAGTTCCCTTGAGCTTAAAACGGTAATGCTTCTTGATTATCTCGAGTTGGGCAGCCTCACCCAGATAGAGAACATCCATCTCGTCGGTAAAGATATCGACGGAATGTTCCGTTAACTTGGTCGTAATACCCTCGAAACGTTGCCCGTCATTTTTCGTGAGCGCAATGCCTTCGGCGGCGAACACCTTCACGTTTTCGCCATCGGTATCGCGGCCGAGCCCGAGGAACAGGCACATCGTCAGGTAGTACGCATTGCGCAACAGCCAGAACATTACCGCGAGCACGCCGACATACTCCAGCACGGTGAGCATATACGTCATACGGACAAGGCCGGCAAGGGTAAGTGCCAACAGAATGAGGAACGGAACAAGGCTCCGCTTGTCGATGCTCCTCCTTGCGCCGGGTTTGTCCTTCCTGGTCACCTTGAACGTAGAAAGCGATATGCCCAGGGTTTCCTTGACAATGGGCAATAACAGGAACGGCATCACCGAAGTCTCGTAAATGCCGCTCCAGCGGGCGCAAATCTTGCCCTGGCTGCTCACCCTGAGGGCGACCATCTGCAGCAAGTGCATCGGCAACCAAAAGAGCGCAAGGTCAATCAGTGTGCACTTGAAAATCGGGATGCAGAATACAGCAAACATCAGCGGCGAAACGAGATAGACCAGGTTCTTGACCGGGGAGAACCAGTAGACAACCGAATTCAGGTAGCTCAACTTTTGCGAAAGGTTCAGCTTGCGGTTGCGCAGGAACTTCAACTGCTTCGCGGTCGCAATCACGCCGCGGCCCCAGCGGGTGCGCTGCTGCACGTGTTCGCGGAAAGACGAAGGCGCGATGCCCGAAGCGAGCGGTTCCGAAAGCCCGAGGCTCACGAAGCCCGCCGATTCTATCAGCATGCCTGTCGCGAAATCTTCGGTAATGGATTTCGTGTAGAAGCCGCCAATCGCCTCGAGCGCCTTGCGCGAAATGACTGTATTGGAACCGCCGTAGATGACGCTGTTGGTAGAGGTCTTCGCGGCCTCGATCACGTCGTAGAAATAGTCCTGCTCGTTGGGGACGTTCTTTTCGGCATAGAGGTTATGCTGGAACACGTCGGGCGTGTAGAAACTCTGCGGAGTCTGGATAAAGCCGAGCGGACGGCGGCGTTCTTCGGGCAGGGTCGCATTGATGCGTTCCGCATCCACAAAATACGGGATAGTCTTGAGCAGGAACTTGCGCTGCGGAATCATGTCGGCATCGAACGTGACCACGTAAGGCGAACTGCTGCGGGCCAGCGCCGCATTCAGGTTACCCGCCTTCGCGCCCTCGTTATCGGGCCTGTCGAAATAGTTCACGCCGAGTTCCTCGGCCAGCGCGCGCATCTCGGGCCGGCGATGGTCATCGCACAGGTAGATATGTACCTTCGACTTGTCCGGGTAATCCATGTGCTTGCAACCGACAAGCGTCTTGCGCAGGAGTTCCGTGGGCTCGTTGTAGGTCGAAACGAACACGTCCACATCCGGGAAGTCCGCATCTTCGATATGCGGGAGCGGATGTTCGCGCAACTTGAGGATGGCGCTATTGTGGATGAGCGATTCGATAAAACCGAGAATCTCGACCACCAGCAATACGATACTCCCGGCCACCGCAATCCAGCCGTAAGCATACGGGATGGAGCAGGTTACACGCCAGCAGAGGTATATCAGGGTCGCGAACGCACTCAAGAACAAAAGCAAGTCGCCGAAAATGACCCGCCCCGGCTTGGAGTTAAACCGCGCAGCACCTTCGTTGTTGCTATATCGCAACAGATGGTCGTATGTCCGGATATGCTTCTGCTTGAGCCGCTTCTTGATTTTCTGCACCGCGAATATGATAAACAGCAAAATAAATACCGGAGCCGCAAATATGCACCAGGCAATATACGGCCTACTGCGGGCGATAATCTTGAAATCCGTCGCGGGCGTATAGACAAGCGAAATCTCTGCAATGTCCTTGCCCTGGAAGATATGTTTAGCAAACTGACCCGAGAGCGTGAGGTCTTCGTCCGTCAGGAATTCTTCCGCCGGCGAATCGTCCTTCACCATCGCGGATTCTTCTTCCTTGTTCGAGAGGCTCCAAATTGTATAACTCAGGTGGAGCGAATCGAGCAGCGCATACCAGATCTTCACGCTCTCGAAATCGATCTTGCCGTCGCCCGAGGCTTCGCAGAGGCCACTTTCGGTAATAAAGATCGGGGTGCCGCTCCCTACGACTTCTCGCAACTTCGCGCGGTAATCTTCCTTGTGCGAGGTCGCATAGAAATGGAACGAGTACATCACGTTCTCGAACTCCACCGGGTCCTTCGCCGGGAACTGAATTTCACGGTCAAAATTCGGCGTGCCGATAAGGACCAGCGCATCGGGCTTGTGCCTGCGGATAACGGGAATGATGATGTTCGAATATTCCTTGATATCTTCCCAGGTACAGTCGCCGTTGGGCTCGTTGCAGATTTCAAAAATCACGTTCGGGACATCCGCATATTCCTTCGCCATCTGGTTAAAGAACGCAATCGCCTCGGCCAGATTCTCGTTGGGGTTGTTGTCCGTAAGGATATGCCAGTCCACCATCACGTACATGTCGCTCGCAATCGCGTACTCCACGCCCCTGCGCAGGATTTCCAGGTTCTTTTCGCGGTCGCCGTTCACGTAGTCGTCGGAATACATCGCAAGCCTTATCAGGTTCGTATTCCATTCCGTACTCAGCTGGTGGAAAAGCTTCTTGTTCACAAACTGCGGGTACCATGTCAGGCCATGCGTACTCGGCCCCCGGAGCATCACGAGCTTACCGTTCTCGTCGTAGAGTTCCGTGCCCACTACATGCAACTTGCCGCTCGTCGAGGGGCGAGCGACCGGGTTCCCCGCAAACGCAAAGGACGAAAGCGCCAGGAACAGGGCTAAAAAAGCAACAAGAGATTTTGAAGAGACCATATCTGAAAGATATGAAATTTACAGGATTCCAGGTCAGTTGTATTTTAGGGAGTACTTGTAAATCTTGAGGGGCATGCCCTTGTTCTTCTTCGGGTCCGGCAGTTCGTAAGTGCTCTGGACGACGTTTCCGGAGGCATCAAGCTCTATGCGGGCCACCAGGCGGATTTTCCCACCGTAGTCGAAATACTCCTCGCGCTGCAGCAGGCCATCGGCATATACCTCCTGGCGCTTGATTCCGCCAGATTCCACGGTCAACGTGCTGCCACTTTCATTGTAGGTGTATTTCACGTGCTCGTTGTCCATCGTGATATCATCCGAGTAATACAGTTCCACGACCTTCCCTGCCGAATTGTACTTCTCGAGCTTGTAGCTATAGAGCTTGCCATCAAAAGTCACAGACGTCTCCATCGGCTTGTGCACAACGGGGTCGTAACTGAACTCGACATGATAGGCCCTAGGACTTGCCTGCAGAGCAATCAGGGTCAGGGAATCACTCTGGTCGTAGGTAAAGTCCATTTCCTGCCTGAAGGGGAAGAAAATACCCCCGCGGTCCATGTTCCCCTTTTCTCCCAGATGGAAGTTTACGCGGTAGTCTTCCAGGACAAGACTGCCCTCCTTATTTACCAGCCGGTATTCGCGAACAGGCGAGCCGTCGTCATCCTTCTTTTCCATCTGGAGGCTAGAGCTCTTTTTCCCGTACACGACATTCCTTTCGACAAGGTAGCCGTCCTCCGTACGGCTATTCCGCGAATAGAGCACCTTGCCCGAAGAATCCCTCATCTCGTTCCGGATCTCGACCCCGCCCTTGTCCCAGCATTTCTCCATCGTCCTGTAAAGGACCATCGAGCCTGAGTTCGTGTCGGCGACAAAAAGCTCGCACGAGACGCATTCCACGTCCCCGTTCAATATACGTTGTTCAAAGTCGCTTTTCGGGTGGACCTTCCAGCGGCCCGTCTTGTCGAGGTTAGAAAAGAAAGCAAGCGCACTTGCCCCCTGCATGGAAAAGCACCCCTGCAGGATCAACGGCAGCGCGACAAGCAATACTTTATACTTTACCATAGAGCGGGAGTATTGAACCTATACCCATATTCGAAGTAGATAGCCGGAATGCACTGGATCGGCGAGAGGGCCAGACCCAGTTCGAAGCGCTGGAAAGAACCGAACACAAGGCTGGTCTTGGAAGTCATGTACTTCATGTCGGCATTTATCGGGATATCGATTGCCTCGCGGAGGCTGATGGCCATTTTCGTCTTGAAGTAGTACTCGCCATACACCTTTATGTTGTCCGTAGAAATGACATCTTCACTAACAGAAGGGTGATAGTAGTAGCCTTCGTCATCGTCCTTGGAACCGACAAAGTAGTTCTTGGCATAGCCGGCTCCAAACCCGAAGCAACGACCGGAAGACATACAATGGACCGTACCGATAGCAAAATCGATCATGGGGCTCAAGCCGATGGAATAATTTTCGACAGTCGAATCCTTGTTCCAGCCATTATCCTCGTACATCTCGTCCGTGTAGGCAAAGTAAAAACCGAGGCCCGCCGAAATGGACAACAGGAGAGACCAGGACTTGCCATTATGGCCCCTGGCGATACCGTTAAAGCCTTCCTGAATGAACGTAAAGTTTCCGTTCGCCACTTCCTCACCGACATTGTCGATCTTCCATACCCTCGGCGAGGGGGTGTACGCCATATCGTTTTCATAGACATAGAACGGCGAGAAATACCTCACGTTATCATTGTAGTCCTTCTTGAACGAGAAACTGTACGAATCGTCTGACCAGGGGAGAAGGGGGACTCCATTCTTGAAGAAATCCCATGTCAAGACCTTGCCCTGATAGAAGTACTGGAATCGCTTATAGTGGGGCGGAGTGACATCGATGCTATTCAGGAGCCCGTTCTGGAACGTCACCCTGACGAAATACGGTTCCTTCTGTTCGCCGGAGCCTGCGGAACCCGAAGAGGAACCCTGCTGGGCCCGCCTGGCCTCGAGACCCTTCTTGATACGATCTTCTACGACCTTCTGCAGCGGCGAGGCGCGGAGGAATTCCGGCGAATAGCGCTTCCTGTCGAAGAGGTCGCCACAGTCTGCCACCCACTTCTTGCCCATCTCGTCCGTCGCGGCAACAGCCGCCTCGTCGAAATACAGCTCGACACCGGAACCGTTGAACTTGGACCGGATTATCTTCTGGGGATTGTAGTCTTCGGAGAAGAAGGAGAACAGGTAGTCCAGGCATTCTCCGGCATGGGTTTCGAGCATCTTGTAGTTCTTGTCGCTAGCGCAGGCAAAGGCTACAGCGAAGGAGAGTATAAAAATTATCTTTTTCATTTGTCCAAAAAAGATAATAAATAACCTAATCTTCTTCGGAGATTCCCATGAGCTTCATGGCGGTTTTCCAGGTTTCCCTGTTTTCGAAGCCGTCACGCTTGCCGCCGCCGTAGCGGGCATGCGCGAATTCCTCCACGAGGCCTTCCCAGCCCTCGAGCTTGCCGTCCTTTACCAAGTTGTCGAGATTGACCGCGGAGGCGGCGGAATCGCCTTCACCAGAGCCACCGCACTCAAGCCCGAGACGCTGCGCGACAAATTCCTTGCAGACGCCTTCCAGCTCCAGCAGCCACTCGCGGCTATCAGCCGTATTCACGCGCTGCTTCAGGACCACCATCTTTTCGCGCAGGGCACTTTGTGCCGCGTTCCTCGCGGCAACGGCAGCCTTCGACGCCGCCCGCCGTTTTGCGCGCCACAGGCCCGCACAGAGCACACAGACAGCCACAACCAGGCCCACCACGAGCGGGAGCGGGTTAAAGGGCTCGTTCACGCGCACATCCACGCTCTCGCTCCGCAAATCGAGCGGCTGCCCCATTTGCGTCGGAATCTCGAACCGCATGGCGGGAATATGCAAATTGCCCGTATCGGCCGCCAGGATCTTGTAAGTGAAGGTAATCGAGGCCACCTCGGCGCCGTCCTTCACGGACCGCGCCGACTCCTGCGACATGGCCACCTGCGTAAGGCCCTTCGCGTTCGCGGAGCCTGCGGGCACCACCAAAAGGGCGCTACCCTGCACGCTCCAGCTCACCGTAACCGGAAATTCAAACGTATCGCCCACCGTAACCGCGGGCATGCCGCCCTCGGGCCCGGCCTTCACCGTAATGCCCAGCTGCTCGGGCGTAGGCATGTTCATCGCCGGCGCAGCGCTATCCGGCATGTTCGCCGCGCCATCCGGCACAGCATTTGCAGAATCGTTCAACACGGTTTCCGTATTCAAAGAATCATTTTCCATACATGCAAATCTACAAAAAAACGCCCCGCAAGGTTGCGGAGCGTTAAATGCCTATGAAAGCCGACCGTTACAGCGGGAGCAGGTCGGGCTTGATGAAGTAGCCGTTCAGCAGTTCGCCAAACATCGTCATGAGGATGTGCGGGAAGTAGCTGAACCCGCTGATGGTCTTCTGGTTGAACGCCTGGGTACAAGCACTCACCCAAGCCTGGTTGACACCCATACCCGTGAGGCACCATGCGCCATGGAAATGCGGCTGCAGGTTCGCGCTCTTGAGCGTACTGTCCGGCATGCCCGTCACCGCAGAGTAGATCATCGCACCCGCAGTGGTCGGGAGGTTGTCCGGATTGCCATTTGTCTTGCCCACAATGAAGTCGTTCATGCCCTTGAGCAATTGCAGAGCACGCGGGTCCTGCGTCCAGTAGTAGTCCCACGCAATACGCCACGGCACGCGCACGGCTTCGTGGAAGAACCTGTAGTAAGTAAAGGGAGCACTGCCGTTCTTCGGGTCAACAGCGTTGCCATTCGCATCGCTCCAGTCCGGAAGAAGCCCAGGGCCCTTCGCCTGCACGCCCAGCATGTAGTTGTACATCGTGTTGAGCACGCCCGTCCAGTCGTGAGACTTGTCCACAAGGGCGAACAGCCTAAGCGCAATCGGTGAGAAATAGCTCGGGTTGTACGCGCTCCCGTCCTTTTTCCACGTCGCCATGTTGCCGGAATAGATCAATCCCGTCGGGCTGATTTCATATTGCCAGATGGAGCCTGCAATCAGGAGGGCATCGGAGAGGTACATCTCGTTACCCGTCTTGTAATAGGCGAGAATCAAGGCCGTCGCAATGTCCAGGTCAGCATCCGTCGCCGACGAAGCGTTGGCCGGCATCACGAGGGATTCATAGGAATACGTACCCACCTTCCACGGAGTCAGATTCGGGCCGGCCTGATATTCGCGATAGCCCTTGCTGTAGTACCAGAGGGAATTGAGGGCGTCCATATCGCCCATAAAGAACGCAAGCAGCATGCCGTAGCCGATACCTTCAGACACGGTACATCCGCGCTTCTTGTAGCCGTTCGTGCACTCGTCTATGAGGCAGTAGGAATCGTTCTGCGTATCCCAAACGATACGGGCCGGGTACATGCCGGCAGCGATGTAGTTGCCGAAAACGACATTCCAGTCGTTCGCGAGCTTGGGGTAAAGCGCAGCCTCTTCCGGGAGAGTCTTGTAGTAGATGCCCTTCCAGACGCCGTACCAGGTGTAGGCGGCATTGGGGTCCGCCGTCGTGGGCAGGGTTCCGTAAGGGGTCTGTACGGTGCCACCGCCACCGGCAGACGAAGTAGGCACGGGAACAACGGCACTACTTGCCGGGGGAACTGGAGCAGGAGTCGGCGAAGAAGGATCATCGCCACAAGCAGAAAGCATCACGGCGGCGCCGATAGCAAGCGCCGGGAAAAGCCAATTTTTCTTCATCTGAGAATTCCTCGTCATTTTTCCCATAATATACCTTTCTATTCGGCATTTATCTACGAAATAAACAAAAAAAAAGCCCGGAGCACACGCTCCGGGCCCTCTATGTGAACGAAATCACCCGATTATTTCAGCACAATCTTCTTTGTCATCGAAACCCCTTGACCTACAACGCGGACCATGTAGGCACCGGCATCGAGATTCGAGAGGTCTGCCGAAGCGCCGACGTCGAAGGATTTCACGACCTGGCCGCGGAGGTTGACCACCTGGGCCTTGCCGGAAGTGACACCCTCGAACGAGAGCGTACGACCGGAGAGGATCACCTTCGCATCTGCCGCCGGACGGCTCACCGGTTCCACGGCAGCGACTTCGACCGTTTCAGGCTTGTTAATGGCGACTGCATAGCCGTTGTTGATCGACCTGATCTTGGTTATGCGGAAGTCACCAACAGTGCCGGCATGGCCTTCGAACTTGAACTTGATTGCTGCAATGTGCTTAAGGGCAGAAGTCTTGTTAACCGCGAGGCCCCAACCCGTAGAACGCTTGAACTTCGACCAAGGAATCACCAGCTGGCGGACATGGTGGCGGGACTTGGGTGCAGACGCCACGTAGGTACCGTAGTAAGGAGCCTTCTTGTTGTCGTCGGTCACGAGTTCTACAGAGAAGTCGATAGTGGATTCGTATTCAATGACGAGGCCGCCCCAGGCAGAGACATCAACGCCTTCCTGCTCTTCGCTCCAGATGTTGAAGCCGAGGCTTGCATACGGATGGCGAGCACCATTTTTCAGCTTCACACGGCCCTTGACACCGTTATAAGCCTTGACGAGCGGACCGAAGAAGTTACCGTACTCGTCTTCATGGACATTAGCCGGCCATACGAACTTGGAACGACCATGCACGTCTTCGTCGGTTTCCTGGTACCAGTAACCGGAAGTCAGTTCATCCGAACCCGTGCTGACCCTGCCGATATCGTCCTGTGCACCATCCCAGAAGATCGCGTTGGATACAAGTTCCGTTACAATCGGAGTGGGCGGAACAACCGTGCCAGAGCCGCTCGTAATCGACCTGATCTTGGTTATGCGGAAATCAGCCTGCATACCGGCGGTGCCTTCAAACCTGATGCGGATAGCGGCAACACGGGCAAGGGCAGAATCCCTAACATAGTCCGTGCCCCAGCCTCCCTGCTTGAACTTCGACCACGGGAGAACAATCTCGCGAACGGTCGGAGACCTGGGAACAAACGCCAGGAAATTATCGTACGCCAGATCCTTCTCGTTGTCGGTTACAAGTTCAACAGCAAAGCCGTGCGTAGCCTCATATTCCAGCACGATGCCGCCCCAAGAAGCGATGTTCACGCCTTCCTGGTTCTCGCTCCAGATGTTGAATCCGACACCGGCATACGGATAGTCGAAGCCATCACCGAGCGATACCTGACCCTTGACGCCACCATAGGCCTCAACCAGCGGACCGAAGAAGTTACCGTAGGCATTTTCTTCGACATCCGACGGGTATGTAATGGTGGACGTACCGCCATCGTTTACATCGGTAAAATCAAACCAGTAACCGGCAGTCAAGTCATCCGAGCCCGTATTGACACGGCCGTCCATATCCACGGATCCATCCCAGTAGAGCGTATCGGAAGCAAACTGCGATACAGGCGGAATGACCGGCGGGATAACAGGAGGAACGACCCCTGTATCGGGCGGCACAATCTGGGTACCGGGAGTACCCTCGATAGACCTGATGCTGGTTATACGGAAGTCACCGCTCGTACCGGCAATGCCTTCGAACTTCAACCTGATAGTAGAGGCATGAGCAAGGACATAGTTCCAGTCGGCCTCTATGCCCCAGCCACCCTGCTCGAATCTTGCCCAGGGAAGCACCATTTCCTTACCGGACGGGGCCTTGGGCACGACAGCACTGTAACTATCGTATGCCGTTACGTTGCCTTCGTTTTCAACTCCGACTTCGGCACGGAAGCCAATAGTGGATTCATACCCGATTACAATGCCACCCCAAGAAGAGATATCTGCACCGTCCTGGTTTTCGTTCCAGATGTTGAATCCGATACCGGCATACGGATAGTCGTAGCCATCACCGAGCGACACGTGCGCCTTGATGCCACTATAGGCTTCGATAAGCGGCCCGAAGAAATTACCATAGGTATTCGCTTCGACATCTGCCGGGAAAACCAATCTAGATGTACCACCATCATTGTCATCGCTGTAGTTATACCAATAACCGGATGTCAGATCATCTGACCCTGTATTGACACGACCATCAGTATCGATTGCGCCATTCCAATAAAGACCATTGGATACATTCCCTGCGGCAATTGCAGCGGTCGCTGCACAGGCTAATATGCCGAGAGCACTTCTTTTGTTCATAATGAACCTCCCCTGATAAAAAAGTTTAACCCTAGCTCGAATATACATTCGTTTGTTCTAAAAAGAAATTTTATTTTACATACAAAAAAACACCTTGATTCATAAATCAAGGTGTCAAAAAATTGGGACTAGAAAATCACTTGAGGAAAATTTTCTTTGTCTGCAAAAACCCGTGACTTGAAACACGCAATATGTAAATTCCCGCATCGAGGTTTGTGAGATCCATGATAGAGTTGATTGTAGCAGACTCTACAACGCGACCCTGCAGGTCAACCACTTCGGCCTTCGCAAGAGCAACCCCTTCAATAGAGAGCATGCGTCCATTAAGCGACATCTTGACGGAACTGGCCGCCCGGACCGGAACGCTAATCGAAGTATCAGGAGGAAGGCAACATATTTGCCTACACCTAGTACACTGGTTAAGAGAACCAATCTGACAAATGAGGAAATTACCAGAAGTACCGGCGGTGCCTTCGAACTTCAGCTTGATGGCATAAGTCTTGGCAAGAACGTCATCGATAGGAACTTCAGTACCCCAGCCACCCTGGCTGAACTTAGACCATGGGTAGTTGACAGCAAGGCTACTCGGGTGCTTGACAACGGTAGCCTTGTAGTTATCGTAGCCAGTCAAGGTCTTTTCATTTTCAACAGCGAGTTCGATGCCGAAGCTGATGGTGGATTCGTAAGCCAAGCAGATGCCACCCCACTCGGAAATGTCAACACCTTCCTGGTTTTCGCTCCAGATGTTGAAGCCGATACCGGCATACGGATATTGGATGCCCTCGCCCATCATAATGGAAGCCTTGATGCCACCATAGGCTTCAACGAGCGGGCCGTAGAAGTTACCGTAGGAGTTGGCTTCGATTCCAGACGGAAACGTGAAGGCAGAAGAACCACCGTCGCTCTTATCATTGTAATCGTACCAGTAACCGGAAGATTTGGTTTCGGTTGAGCCGGTGATCACCTGGCCCTGGGTGTCAGTAGTACCGTCCCAAAGGAAGGTCGAATCAACAGGACCCTGAGCAAAGATGCTTACGGCCGCAAAAACGAGGCCCCCAAACATAATCCATTTTTTCATAATCGTATTCCTCCCAAAATTGAAAATTCCTCTATGTTAATTTAAATACAATCTATAAAAAACGGTTACCTTATACAAAATTCCTTGATTCCCCTCACGTAAAAAAAACACCCCGACCCGAAGGTCAGGGTGTCGAATTTCTACAGTCAGCAGATTACTTGAGGACAATCTTCTGAGCGAGGTTCACGTTCTTGCCAGCAACGCGGACCATGTAGATGCCAGCGTCGAGGCTGGAGAGGTCCATGGAGGTGCTGACAGTGGCGGACTTCACGACCTGGCCCTGGAGGTTGATCACTTCGGCCTTAGCAGAAGAGATGCCATGGAAGGAGAGGACGCGGCCAGAGAGCTGAGCCTTGACGGAGCTAGCAGCAGCGACAGCCTTGATTCCAACATCCGGTTCAGGTTCGCACTTGGTGCACTTGTTGAGAGAACCGAGCTGGCAGATACGGAAGTTACCGGAAGTACCAGCGGTGCCTTCGAACTTCAACTTGATGGCAGCAGTCTTGGCGAGGACGTCGTCGATAGAGACTTCAGTACCCCAGCCACCCTGGCTGAACTTTGCCCATGCGAAGTTGGCCATGGTTGCGCTCGGGGACTTAGCAACGGTAGCCTTGTAGTTATCGTAGCCAGTCACGTTCTTTTCGTCTTCAACACCGAGTTCGATGCCGAAACCGATGGTGGATTCGTAAGCCAAGCAGATGCCGCCCCATGCGGAAATGTCAACACCTTCCTGGTCTTCGCTCCAAATGTTGAAACCGATACCGGCATACGGATAGTCGTAGCCTTCGCCCATCGTAATGGTAGCCTTGATACCGTAGTAGGCTTCAACGAGCGGGCCGTAGAAGTTACCGTAGGTGTTGGCTACGATTCCGGCAGGGAACGTGAAGGCAGAAGAACCGCCGTCGTTCTTATCGTTGTAATCGTACCAGTAACCAGAAGTCTTGGTATCGGTAGAGCCGGTAATCACCTGACCCTGGGTGTCAGTAGCACCATCCCAAAGGATTTCCGAATCAACGGGACCCACCTGAGCAAAAGCCATTGCAGCGCCGGCAAGAGCAATGAGTGTAGTTTTCTTGTTCATAGTATCTCTCTCTTTTTTATTTGTGAAAGCCCCCCGGAGGGGACATGGTTTAACGCAAATATATCTTTTTTTTTGCGATAAGCAAGAACAAAAAGTAAAAAAAACACTTTTTTCGAAAAACAGTTCGATTCGTCACACTTTTTCAAAGGCAGGCCTCTTCACCCCAAAATAGGGACATTCCGTTCCGAACCACCACTGCCGGTTTCCATTCCGTGCGACCTGCATCACTGTAAAAACATCTTTACAAGGAAAGATTACGAACTATAAATATCTTTTATCCGGGAATAGTTTCGCGGATACGCGAGTAAACAACGAAACTATATTTTACAGCCTGGATGGGTGAACATAATCTATTTTTTTGGCATATAAAGGAGTCTTTTTATGACTAGGATTAGCAATACGATAAAGGCACTGGCCGCAGGCGCGCTCCTCGTGGGCGCGATGGAGGCCAATGCGGCTGCATCCACGGCCAAACCCCTCCGCATAGGTCCCGTTCAGGTCCACGGCGCCCTAGGAACTGACGGCGGCAAGATCGTGGGCCAGAAAAGCGGCAAGGAAGCAATGATCCGCGGCATGAGCATGTTCTGGTCCGATGCTACCGGCATTCAGTACTACAACAAGGAAGTTATCAAGTGGGCCGTCGACAACCTGAAGATCGACGTATTCCGCTACGCCATGGGCATCGAATATTACGACAGTGATGGCGGTACAAGCAACAAGCTCGATGCAGGCTACTCCTATAAGGGTAACCCTGACACGCAGAAGAGCAAGATCGACATCATGGTGGAAGCCGCCATTGAAAACGACATCTATATCATCATCGACTGGCACAGTCATAGAGCCGACTACGAACAAGACCTCGCAAAGTCGTTCTTTACGGAAATGGCTGCAAAATATGCAAACGTCCCCAACATCATCTGGGAAGTGTTTAACGAACCCCGTCAAGGCCAGGACTGGGGCAGTATTAAGAACTACGCTAACGCAGTTATTCCAGGAATCCGCGCAAAGTCCCAAAACCTGGTACTAGTCGGCACACCTAGCTGGTCTCAGCTCGACCAATATGGTGGTGTAAGCGGAACAAACGTTGGTTACGTATTCCACTTCTATGCAGGAACACATACGGTCGGTCAATTTGGTTCTAAGATCACTTCCGCAAAAGGCAGCGGCAACGCCGTATTCATTACCGAATGGGGTACCACTACCGCCGACGGTAAGAGCGAAGCCAACACGAGCGCTTCGTCCGAGTGGACGAGCTTCATGGAAAGCAACAAGATTAGCAACTGCAACTGGAGCCTCCGCCAAAAGGTGACCAAGATTGGAAACGCTTCCGATGAAGGCTCCGCCTTGTTCACCGGCGACAAGGCCCTCACCAAGCAGTCCGAGCTCGCTAGCGCAAGCTACACTGCTTCGGGCAGCTTTGTAAAGAGCTACCTCACCAAGAACGCCACGGACTGGACAAGCCAATTCACCGCGACACTTAAGAGCGGTAGCTGCTCCTTCACTGCGACTACCGTCAAGGAAACCGCAGGCAGCGCCTCCAGCGCATTCAAGTCTGGCTGTACCTACACCTCCAGCGACGAAAGCATCGTGACCTCTGCAGGCGCCGTCAAGAACCCGGGTTTTGTCATCATGACCGGCAACGACGGTTCCCAGTCCATCATCACCGTGACCGCCGAACCGAAGCAGACCATCAGCGACTTCGAAGACTTCAAGTGCTTCATCGGCGGCTCCTGCACCAAGAGCAAGAGCATGAGAGACCTGGACAAGGACGGCACCAAGGACGAAGTTATCGTATCTGCAACTGGTCAGACGGACCAGGGTTCGACCATCACGGTCACATCGCTCAACCCCGAAATCGTCAAGATCAAGAAGGCCAAGTGCTCTAACTCCGCGGCATGCTTCGGCAAGGCTGATGGAGCTACCGTTTACATGTACCAGTTCACCGGCACAATCGGCACCGCAAAAATCGTAGCGACCGCACCGGCAACGACCGGCTACATCGCCATGAACGACACCATCACCGTCGAATACGGCAAGATGATGGACGAACTGGGCAAGAACTTCAGGTCGATGACCGTCGAGAAGGGTTCTAGCACCGAGAACGTGTTCATCGAA
>Ga0247611_10004584_pt1 | contig 19018 bp, 42 predicted proteins | sample 177DNAGHGhighgp2_FD_192422 | JGI IMG/M metagenome (GOLD analysis project Ga0247611, IMG submission 192422) | Sheep rumen microbial communities from Palmerston North, Manawatu-Wanganui, New Zealand - 1770 DNA GHGhigh gp2 | ecosystem: Host-associated > Mammals > Digestive system > Stomach > Rumen... | reverse complement strand
TTAAATTGCTACAAAGTAGGGTAAGTAATAATCATGTTAAATTAATGTTAGGTAAAAATATTACTGAAATAAAAACTAAAGTAGATATTACTTCATTATTTACAAGAATAATACCTGTTGGATTTGATGGGTTAATATTACCAGAAAAGTTTGTTGATTCACCATTAATAAATAATTATCCAACACCTAGAATTATTAAAGTATCATTTAGTGATATTAAGTATGATCCTGAAAGTGAAGAAGAAGGTGTTTATACAAATATTCAAGATGCTTATACTGCTTTAAGAGCAGCTGCACAAGATTTATTTGATAAAGGTGTAGATAAACCAATTATATCTATTGCAGTTGATTGGTTAGAATTAAGTAAAACTGAACAATATAAAACACAATATCAATCATTAGAATCAGTTAAATTAGGTGATACAATTACTGCATCATTATTAGATTTTGATTATACAACTAAAGTTGTAAAAACAATTTATAATGTTTTAACTGATAAAATAGATAAATTTGAAATAGGAACATTACAAAAAAATATTACTAATACAATTAATAAAAACCAATTAGAAATAGAAAAAATACAACCAGATTCAATATTAGAAGAAGCTAAATCTAATGCTACTAATTTAATTAATAATGCATTAGGTGGTTATATTTATTTAGATTATGAAAATGGTAATTTATATATAATGGATACTGATAATCCATCTACTGCTCAAAAAGTATGGAGGTGGAACTTAAATGGTTTAGGATATTCATCAACTGGTATTAATGGTACTTATGGAATTGCTATGACTATGAATGGACAAATAGTTGCAGACTTTATTACAACTGGAACATTAAATACTAATGTTATTCAGGGATATGGAGCATTAAATTTACAAGTTGCTACTAATACATCAGATATATCAACTATTAAAGCTGAAATATCTGATATTGCTGATATAACTACATCAGCTACAAGTGAATCATTATATATTGATTCAACTGATTTACAAAATATAGCAAGTAGTAATCCTATTAGAGTTGAAATACATCCAATAGGAAGTAATATACAAGCATTATATCCAGCAACTAATTTATATCCAGGTATAACATTATATCCAAGAGAAAAAACATTAAGATTTACTAATACAAGTACAAGTGAAGTATTTAATTATGAGTTACCAACTGATTTACTTTATTATGATAGTGAAAATTATGATGAATTTATTGCTGATTATGAAAGTGATTTAATTACTATTAAAAAAAAATGTGGATTAGATGCTAATGGTAATGTAATATTACTTGATAATCCTACAACTACTACATATTCATATACTGATACATTTGCTCCATATTTTGCATTAACTGAAGGTAATTATAGAGTTGAATTAGTTGGATATAATGTAGGTTATTTAATAGTTAGATTAATGGTATTAAATGCATATACAGCTCAATATGCAACTAAAGTAGAATTAAATAGTTCTATAACTCAAACAGCAACTGAAATCAATTTAGAAGTTGCTAAAAAAGTTAATTCAAATGAAATAATATCAGCAATTAATTTATCTCAAGAACAAGCTAAAATTGATTCAGGTAAAGTAGATATTGAAGCTGATGATATTATTGATATTATTGCTGGTAATGAAATTAATTTAACATCTAATAATATATCAATTAATAGTACAAACTTTAGTGTTGATAAAGATGGTAATATGGTTTGTAATTCTGGAACATTTGGTGGAACAATCTCTACTGATGATGATTGTATTGTTGGTGATAATCTTACTATTGGGGCAGATCAATCAAGTGGTAATGATGATATGAAATATATTAAATTATCAGATAATGTAAAATTAAATAGAAAAATATCTTATGGTTTGGAATATTTAGATATACTTGCCCCATATTTAGTTTTAAGAGCAAAAAATGATCTAAATAGTTGGTTTAATGTTCTTGAAGAAAATGAATCATTTACATCATTAGCAAATGGTGTTGGACAATATATTCATTTAGATTATGGATTTATTGAAGCATCATCAAGAATTACAACACCTTCAGATGAAAGATTAAAACAAAACATTGAAAATGTTGATGTTGATTGGATTAATGATTTAAACATTAAACAATTTGAATATAAAAAGTTTCCAGATAAAAAAAATATTGGATTAATTGCTCAAGATTATATTGATAAAGATTATTCTAAATATTTTATTAGTAAAAATAGAGATGGATATTATAGTATTGATTATTCAAGCATTACAAATGCATTAATAAAATATACTCAAGAATTAAATAGAAAAGTTGAAAAACTTGAAAAAGAAATTCAAGAACTTAAAGGAGGTAAATAATGACATATACAAAAACACAATGGGTTAATGGACAAGCTCCAGCAATTAGTGCAGAAAACCTTAATAAAATAGAAAATGAATTAGAATCTTTAGATACAGGATTAAGTAATAAATTAGGTGTTGATAAAGTAGTAAATCAATATAGCACAAGTGAAACTGATGTATATAGTGCAAATTATGTAAATGGAATAATTGAAAGTGGTAGTAATGCTAATGGAAAATATATAAAATATATTGATGGAACTTTGATATGCTATTCAACTAAGACAGGTTCAACTACTGAAAATGTAGATTATTTTGGACATTGTAGAAGAACCGAATGGATTTTAATTACATTCCCATATAATTTTTATTCAACACCAATAATTAATTCTTCTTGTTCGCTTTCTGGTTATGTTGGAGAAGTGGAAGGAAATATAACAACAACAGGATTTGAAGAAAGAATACTTACTGCATCTTCTAATACAGGATTAAGTTATAGTGTTAGTTATATTGCCATTGGTAGATGGAAATAGGATAATAATATGAAAGATTTATTAAAAGTATTATTTTTTTAAAATAGAGGCAACATTATGGAAAATATAACATTAGAAGAAATGATTAAAATTATAGGAATATTAGTTGCTTTTATTAGTTCAATAGAGTTTTTGGCATTTAGAACTAGAAAATATATTAAGAACATTATGAAAGATGAAATTGATCCTATTAAACAAGAATTACATCAAAATTCATTAAATACTATGAAAAATACTATTTGCAATGAAAACATCCCTATAACTGAAAGATTGATTGTTGGTAAAGAATATATTGAAAAAGGTGGAAATGGAGCTGTAAAAATATATTTGCATAAACTTGAAGAAGATTTTGCTAATAAATTAAAAGAAGAAAATTTGACAAAAAATAAATAATTAGTATAATACCTCCTCTTGTGAGGGGGTGTTTATATGTTTAATATGAGTAAAACTAAATATGATTATATTGTTAAGAATGTTATTTTTAATGAACCTAAAAAAGAGAAAGAAATATTTAAGCTGTTAGTTAAAGGATATAATGCAGTTGAAATAGGTGATAAAGTAGGAATGGCAGAAAGAACAATATATAGAAGAAAAGAAAGTATTAAAAAGAAGATACAAAACTTTATTTAATGCTTTTTTTATGCCATATTACTGACAAATTACTGCCAAAGTTATGCCACTTTAAATAGATCATAACTTGTTTTTATATTCTGGTTATATAGAATACACCTCCAAAGAGGTGATTATTATGTTTAAACTAGAGTTTACAAAACAAGAATTTGAAGATATTAAATCTAAAATCTACTTTAGTGATATTCAAGAAAGAATCATTGAATATAGATTAAAAGAATTTAGTATTACTAAAATGGCTCAATTAGAAAATTGTAGTGAAGCTACAATAAACAGAGAAATAAGAAAAATAAAAGATAAGATTAACAAAGTTATATAGAAAGGGTTTTTATTATGACAAAAAAATTTATTAAATGTGCTTTAATTAGAGCAATTAGAACAATGTGCCAAGCTGCAATAGCAACAATAGGAACAAGTGCAATATTAAGTGAAGTTGATTGGTTAATGGTTATTTCAACTTCTATTCTTGCTGGTTTATTAAGTTTATTAAATTCAGTTGCTACTGGTTTACCAGAAGTTGATGAATAATTACGATAAAGAGTAATAACTATGAATATAGAAAAAATTAAGTTTCAATATGCTAAACCAAAAGGAAAACCAAGCAAGACTAAAGGACAATCTTTTATAGTAGAATCAACATGGGAAGAATATTTTAGTGCTATATTTGATAAAAACTACTTTACTGATGATGAATTAGAATTTCTTATAGCACTTAAATTAGATTTAGAACAAGAAATTAAGGAAATAGATAAATCTATAAAGAAATTAACAAAATGCCCTAAAAATTGAAATAAATGGGTAATGAGGTGATATTATGAGTGAAAAAGATAAAGTTATTTTAATTGCAAAAGAACAAGAAGGTTATTTAGAAAAAAAATCTAATAAAGATTTAGATGATAAATTAAAAAATGCTGGAAGTAATAACTATACTAAATTTGCAAGAGATTTAGATAATATTCCAAATTTTTACAATGGTAAGAAACAGGGATATGCTTGGTGTGATGTTTTTGTTGATTGGTGTTTTGTTCAAGCATTTGGTGTAGATAGAGCTAAAGAATTATTATGCCAACCAGATAATAGTTGTGGTGCTGGTGTTGGTTATTCTTGTGATTACTATAAGAAAAAAGGACAATTTTATACTGAACCACAAGTTGCAGATCAAATATTTTTTAAAAATTCTCAAGGCATAAGAACACATACTGGAATTGTTTACAAAGTTGATAGCAATTATGTTTATACCATTGAAGGTAATACATCATCTGAAAGTGGTGTTATTGCTAATGGTGGATGTGTAAGATGTAAAAAATATGCATTAAATTATAAATATATTTATGGTTATGGCAGACCAAAATATAAAGTTGAAGAAACTAAAATTACATCTAAAGATTTTAAACCAAAAGATTATACATTTATTAAATCTAAATATATGAGAAGAACACCAGTTGTTGCTAATAACAAAATTAAATATAAAGATTTAGCATTAGCAACAAGAAATAAATGTAATAAAGATGCTTTAGGTTATGCAAAAACAAAAATAAATTCAGTATTTTATTTATCTAAATTCCAAGATGATTACAAAGGTAATGTATGGGGAATGTATAAAGGTAAATATTCTAATGTTTGGTTTTGTGTATATGATTCAACAGGTTACCAAGTAAAATAACATTCTATTTTTATGATATTAAAAGGATAAGATTGTGATAATCTTATCCTCTTTTTTTGTGGAATAATTTAATTAGAAAGGAAGTTAATTATTTTAAAAAAATAATTAAACTTCTTTTCAAATGGAGGTATTTATGTATAATTCAACTTTTAATTTGGAAAGATTAACAAAAACCAAAGAAGATATTGATAATCTTATTAGAAATTATCAAATACCTATAAATACTCAAAAAGATGAAGTTTTTGTTTTTAAAAAACTAAATGAACAAGATGAAGCTGAAAACATCTTAATTAATTCAGATACTATTTTTATTGGTTCTAATCGTATGCAGATAAAAAAGTTGGATGGAACTATTGAGAAATATAATATTGAAAAATATTATCCAATAGATGAAAAAGATGTAATGATTAGAGAACTAAATAAAAAGGTAGAAGAATTAGAAAGGAAGTTAAATGATGAATCTACAAAATATGCTTTCACAAATAAGCAGATCAACGAATCCATTACAAATGATGATGGGTATGTTGAATCCAAATCAAAAACAACAAACAAATCAATTCCAAAATAAGAGTAAAGAAGAACAAGCACAAATGATAGCAGATATATGTAATCAAAAAGGTATATCTAAAAATGATTTGGCACAAATTATTAATGGTTTAAAAGGGTAAAATCCTTTTAAAATAGAAAGGAGCTATTTTATGAATGGACAATTAAGTGCATCAGATGTAATGGCTTTAACCAAAGATAATGATGGTTTTGGTGGTGTAGGGTTAATTATACTTCTATTCATTTTTCTTATTGGTTTGAGTGGTAATGGTTTTGGATTTGGAAACAATAATAGTGCTGCTACTGCATTAGGACAAAGTGATATTCAAAATTCACTTTATTTCCAAAGTCAAGATGCTGCAATTAGAAATTTAGCAAACGGACAATGTGCCATAACTGATACTATTCTAAACAATAAATATGATAATGCTGTATTAATAAAAGATTTATCAAATCAATTATCTAATAACACAGCAATTATGAGTAATATGATTAACCAACAAACAGCAGCTATTTCCAATATGTTCCAAGAGCAAACTATTGATAGATTAAGAGATCAAGTTTCTGTATTAAGAAATGAAAATTCAAATCTAATGCAAACTGCTCAAATTACTGATAACATATTAGGTAATTTAGCAACAACTGCTCCTAAACCTCCATGTTATTATGGAAGTGGTTGTGGTTGCAATTCCCTTTATTAAAAGGTTGACTTATACAAACTAGACAATATAAGTCTAGTTTTTTTATTAGAAAGGAGCAAATATGAATTGTAATACTATTTATGTATCTAATGCTACAACAACTGATACAACTATTGTTTTAATACCAAATCAAGCAATTAAAACATTAGAAAATTGTGGTTGTTATAGATTAGTAATTTGTTGTAATGCTACTGCTACAAGTAATTTACCAGTATTTATTCAAGTAAATGATATAAGTATTCCAGTTTTATGTAAAGCAGGTAATACTATGTATGCTAATCAATTACAAAAAAGAAGAAATTATAGCATAATGTATGGTAATCAAAATGAAAATTATGTTAATGGACAATTTGTAGTACAAGATAGAGTATGCCCTAGATCATCTTCTATACCAGCTACAACAACAAAAGAAATAAGTGAATAATGAATTTAAGTTTATTGATTGGATTAATATATTTTCTTTTGGTATAGGTTTATATGCTTTATATATAGCTGTTATTAATTTTGAATTAAATGAAAAACAAAGTAATGAATTAAAAGAAATATTACATTATCTTGATACTCATTTACAAGAACAAGATAAACATTTAATATCTCAAGATAAAATATTAGAAAACTTAACGAAGGGAGAGTAGGGTATGGAACATTATGAAGAAATGCAACAAAATGTTGAAGAATTTAAAAAGTATTTAAAAATGACTATGGATTTATTAGTTGATGCTTATAAATGGTTAATGTTATCTGATTATGCAGATACTGATACTGATAAAGCAAAATATAAACAAGTAAGTGATACTTTATTCCAAATGTTTATGGCAGAACACAATAACATTGGTGCTAAATTTAAAAGAGATTAGAATAAACTAATCTCTTATTTATTTACTTCATCAAATTGTTTTATAAAATGATTTAGATATGGATATAATTTATCAATATCATCAACATTACATTTCCACATTGATTCAGTTTTTTTGTTTTGTAAAACAAACAATGGATTATCTATTTCAGCTTTCATATCAGCAATAGACATTCTTATTTTAATCCATTTAGCATTATCAGTATATTTTATTCTTACAATATCACATTGTTTATATTGTAGGGTAGTGTAATCATCTGAATTTGCAACTATTTGTAAATTATCTGGATCACATTCTAATTTTGGTATCATTTTTTCTAATATACTTTTTTCAGATACTTCAATTACTTTTTCTTCATTTGTAATAACTTTTTTCTTTAAAAAATCAAATCCTATTTTAATTCCCATATATATCACCTATAAATTATTATACCAGTTATTTGACTATAAACAATATGTATTGTATTATACTGCATTTTGGAAAGGGGGGAATGCTATGAGATACATGATTATATATCAAAAAAATAATGGTGATATGCTTTATAGATATAACAAAAATAAACCAATTTACAAAAAAGGTGATACTACATCAATGGGGTGGAAGGTTATTGATATAAAAAGAATGGATAATGGAAATATACTATCTCTATCTGATTATAGAGAAAAAGTAGAATCAAGATTAAAATTAAATAGATTGAATTATTTAGTAAATAATTTAGATTTTAATAAATTAATTCAATTAATACTAATTTACATTATTTTTGTAAAAATAAAATTATTTTAATTTAGATATTGATTTTTTAAAATGTGTATTATAAAATGAAAGTACAAAGTAAGAAGGATAAGCAATTCAAATATTGCTTGTTTGGTTTGTATTAAGAAGTTAACATAATATATATTTTAATAAGTTAACAAATACAAACCAAGCAAGAATGCTTGGTTTTTTGCTTTTGTTAGATTGGAGGTATTAATGAAACCAAAGTTGAAATATCCAAATATTGCTGCTGAAATGGCAAAGGTTGGAATGACACAAAAAGATTTAGCAAAAGAATTAGGATTATCTGCTCCAAATGTTCATTATAGATTATATGGTGAAGTTGAATGGAAAGTAAAAGAATGTATTATTGTATGCAATTTATTGAATGCAGATTTTAGATATTTGTTTGAATCAGTTTAGAAAAGAGGATAAAAATGAAAAAGAGATTAGTATTGAAAAAGAAATGGCAAAACTTATTTGAAAATTTAGGATTAATTGGAATATTTGCAGCTGCTTGTATTGAAAGCAATTCAATGATTCCATATCTTCTATTTGCTAGTTTAACAATTCCATATCTTCTATTTATGAAATATATGAAATATGAATAAGCAAGAATTATATAAATATTTAGATGAATGGATATTAGATCAACAATATCAAGAATATTCAGTAAATACTTTAAAACAATATAAAGCAAATGTAAAAAAATTTATTGATTGGTTAGATGATGATTCAGTTATTGATAAATCTACAACTATAAGATTTAAGGAATATTTATATTCTTTAGAACCTAAACCAAAAACAACATCATTAAATACTTGGATAGTTGAATTAAATAAGTTTTTAAAGTTTATTGGTAAACCAGAATTAACTATTAAAAAAATTAAAATGCAAACTAAAGTATCAAATGATGAAGTATTAACCATAGCTGATTATAAAAGATTATTAAGGTTTTCTAAAAGATTAAATATGATGCAATTATATTACATTATTAAAGTTCTTGCTATGACAGGAATAAGAATATCTGAACTTAAATATTTTACAATAGAAAACATTAAAGATAATTACATAGATGGTTATAACAAAGGTAAAGAAAGAAAGATAATAATTAGGCAAGATTTAGCAAGAGAATTAAGAAAATATGCAAGAGAAAATCATATAAAAAGTGGATATATATTTAGGGGTGCAATACCAAATAAAATGCCAGTTGAATCAACTATCTGGAGGCAATTAAAAAAAGTTGCTGGTAAAGCTAGAGTTAATAAAAAGAAAGTTCATGCACATTCATTTAGACATTTATTTGCACAAATATTTCTAGAAACATATCCAGGAAATATAACTGAACTTGCTGATATTTTAGGACATAATTCACTTGAAACAACAAGACTTTATACAAGAACATCTAATAACCAAAAGAAGAATAAAATGGAACAAATGAACTTTAAATAGGAGGATATATGGAAGATAAAGTTTATACATTTTTATTAGAAAATTGTATAGGTAAAAAGAATTTAGTAAAGAATATTACATTAAGAAAATTATTTAACATCAATAGTGATAAATCATTAAGACAAGTAATTCAAAACATAAGAGAAAATAAAAAATATAGAAGAATCATTGGATCAGTATCTGGTAAAAGTGGTGGTTATTATATTTGCAGGACACCAGAAGAAATTAATGAAACAATTAACAACATCAAACATAGAGCAAATCAAATGTTAAGAATGACACACATAATCAAATGGAAGAAGAAATTTAATTATGACATCTGTGAAATGGATTAAAATCACAACTGATATGTTTGATGATGAAAAAATAAAAATAATTCAAGTTATGCCAGAAGGGGATGCACTTTTAGTTATATGGATTAAATTAATAATTTTAGCTGGTAAAACAAATGATGGTGGTTATATTTATATATCAAATAATATACCTTATACAGATGAAATGTTATCAGTAATTATGAATAAACCATTAAATATCATACAACTTGCTATGAATACTTTTATTAAATTAGGAATGATAGAAAGTGATGAAAATGGTATTTATTTAGTTAATTTTGAGAAACATCAAAGTTTAGATAAACTTGAAAAAATGAAAGAACAAAATAGATTAAGAGTTGCAAAATTTAGAGCAAAACAAAAAGAAAAATTATTGATAAACGATAGTAATGAAGATGTAATGTTACAAGTAATGGAAAGTAATGCAATAGATAAGAATAAGAATAGAATAGATAAGAATAGAATAGATAATAAAGAAGAAATAATAAAAGAAGAAAGTAAACCTGTTAAACATAAACTTGGAACTTATAAAAATGTTTTATTAACTGATGAAGAATTACAATCTCTTAAAAGAGATTATGATAATTGTGATGAATTAATTAAATATTTAGATGAATATATTGAAATGAAAGGTTATAAAGCAAAATCACATTATTTATGTATTAAAAAATGGGTTGTAAAAGCTGTTAAACAAAATTGTAAAAAAACTGATATAGATTGGAATAGTGAAGATGAATAGAAAATTATATTCTTTATTATGTGATAACTTTAATAAACAAAAAGATGATGAACATTATCAAATGATAAAAGAAGTATTTGAAGATGAAGATACTTTATTACTTGAAAGAGCTATAAAGAAAATAATAAATGAAGATAGATTTTTTCCATCAGTTGCAAGAATTAAAGAAGTTTTAAATGAACTATCTGATATTCCATTATCAAAAGATGAAAAGTTAAAGAGATGGGAAAAGGAAGGAATAATACCAAGTTGTTTATCTAAAGAACCAGAAGAAACACAAATAAGTGAAGAAGAACTTAAAGAATTAGAAGATTTTTTTGAGGGGTTTAAATGTTAATAGAAATAAATTTAGATTCAGAGGGTTTTGGTTTTTCAAAGGTTGGTAATTTGAATACTCATTTAATTGGAGCAAACAATGGAAGATAAAGAAAGATTTGAAATATCCATTTATGCAAATATTATTAACCATTTGAGAACAAGCAACAAAGATTCTGCATTAAATAAAATTGAAAGTATGGTTGGCAAAATTCAGTTAAAATTTAAAGATTATGAAACTGGATATGAAATATTAATTAATGATTATAAAGATTATCAAACCTTATTAGAAAATTATGAGGTGAAAGATAATGAATCAAGATTTATTCAAAAAGGAATTATTGGCAACAAAGATATTTCAGGAAGAAAAAGATAAAGCAATAGTAAGTATAAATCATTTAAGAAATAAATATATTACTTATGAAGATATTTTAGATTTTAAAAAACTATATATTAAAATTGTTAATTATCAAATAAAAAAATATGGTAAACAAATAGCTGATCCAAATCAAATTGAATACTTTTATTTGAAATACTTAAATTCTCAAGGCAAACAATGGAGGAAAAAAATATGAAAGATATTAAGTATGAGTATGAAATAACAAAAAGAAATGATGGAATGTATGCAGTATGTGAATATAGATGGATGGATCATTCAGTAAATACAAAACAAATATTTGTTAGTTCTAATAGAAAAGAATGTAATGAATTTTTAAAAAGCATTAAAAGAGGTAGAAAATGAAAAAACAAGAATTTTTATTAGGAATAGCAATTATAACATTTTGTGTAACATTATGGACATTAATTGAACCATTACCAAGACATACAACTATTGATGTAAAGATTACTAAAATAACTGAATCAGAAGTTTATAGTGTTACTGATGAGGAAGGAAATGTAGAAGTATATGAGAGATAAACAAATTTATTTTATCTATAAAGTAGGTAAAGTTGAATTTGAAACATCATGTATTGGCATTAAGAAAGTTGCAGAATACCTAAAAAGACCATTAGAAAGTGTTTATGTATCTATGAGTATATTAAGACATAAAAAGGCAAAAGACTTTATATTGAAGGATTATGAAGGTAATAAGCACTTAATTTTAAGTGAATTAGAACTTAAAACTGGTAAATGGTATTCAAATAAAAAGAAAAGAGGATAAAAAATGAAAAGTTTTGAAGAAATTAAAGCAACAAAAAATATTAGAATTAAAGCAGAAGCAGGAGATACAGGATTTGGAGGAAGTTATTACGATTCAATTTCAGGTAAATGGCTTAATTTTATATTTTCTAATCAATTAGGTTGGGAACATTTAAGTATTTCTATGCCAAATAAAACACCAAGTTGGGAGCAAATGTGTAGGATGAAAGATATATTTTGGAATGAAAATGAAACTTGTATAGAATATCATCCAGCAAAATCTCAATATGTTAATATGCATCCACATTGTTTACATATTTGGAAACCAGTATTTAATGAAGATTTTATAAATGAACAAGAATCAAATGAAAATTTTCCTGTTCCACCACATATTTTAGTTGGTTTTAGAGATGATGATGAAAGAGCAGCATTTTTAGAATTAGCAGATAAGTTTGATCTAAAAATAAATAATTTTAAATAGGATGGTAATTATGAAAATAGGAGATTATGTAAGAACTAGAAAAGGTATATCTAAAATTACTTTTATAGAGGACGAAATAGTAAGAGAAATTGTTTATACAGACACAAAAGAAGTATTTGAATATTATACAGACAATAAAGGCAAAGAAATTAAAGACTATTGGGAAAAATATTCACCAAACATAATAGATTTAATAGAAGCAGGAGATTATGTAAATGGTAAATTAGTAATAGAACACGCATACCAAAAAGGAAGATTATTTGTAACTAATTTATATATTGGTGGAAAAGGTTTTACCACTTGTGAAGATTATAGTTGGGAATTAACTAAAGAAAATGAAGATTATATTGATAGTATTTTAACAAAAGAACAATTTGAAAGTATGGAATATAAGGTGGTGGAATAAATGAATAGTGGAAGAACATTAGAAGAAATAAAAAGATTATTTAATTATTTAGAAGAAAATAAAACAAATGATGATTTACAAATAATAATGACTACTGAAGGTTGCCACGATTTATATGAATTATTTATAGATTGCAGTAAATATCAAAAAATATTAGAAGAAAGAATAGACAAAGCATTATTATATATAGAAGAATATTATGATAATTTTGGGTGGCTACAATTAAGACCATCTAATTTAAAAGAACTTATGAAAATACTAAAAGGAAGTGAAGAATAAATGACTAAATCAATAACAAAAGATTTACAAATTGAATTATTAAAAAAAGATGTATCTTTTAAAGATAAAGAAATAGATAAATTAGAAGAAAGAATAGATAAAGCAATAGAATATATAAATGATACTGATTTAGGAACATTAGATAAATGGAAATTACAAGAAATACTAAAAGGAGAAAGTAATGAATAGAGAAATTGAATTTAGAGTATGGGATAATAAATATAAGTATATGAATTATAAAGTGTTGGTTGGAATGTATGGTAATTGGGAAGATGTAAAAGATGATAAAAACTATACTGCTTGTTTAATGTGGATAGAACCTGAGAATGTGGATTATAAATGTAAACCTCATTGGTGTCATTTTGAACCATATCATAAAGAAATTGTTTTAATGCAATATACAGGATTAAAAGATTGTAATGGTGTAAAGATATTTGAGGGAGATATTTTAAGAGAATATTCTAACGATATTGAAGATTGGGTAGTTTCTTATGAATATGGCAAGTTTATAGGAACTTATGATAATGTATGTGAAGATTTATATGAATTAAGCGATTTAGAAGTAATAGGCAACATATATGAAAATAATTTAGAAAAGGAGGAGAATAATGAAAGTAATTGATTTGATGCAAATGTATGTAAACAAAGAAGTATTACCTAAAAAAATAATTATACACGGCCATCAAGTATTTGATGAAGATACTATTTGGGAACATAAAAATAATACACTTTATTGTAGAAAGTATAATGGTGATACACAATTTCTATTTGAATATATAGTACCTGAAATGCTTAATGATGAAGTAGAAATATTATATGATGAACAATGGAAAACAATAAAAGACTTTGATAATTATGAAATATCTACATTAGGAAATATAAGAACAAAGGAATATTGTGATGATAGAAACCATAAAAGGACAAGTAAATTATTAAAAAAACGAATAAATAATTCAGGTTATGAATATGTATTTTTATCAAATAACAATGTAAAACATAAAACACTTACCATTCATAGATTAGTAGCAAAAACATTTATGGAAGATTATAGCAAAGATTTACAGGTAAATCATATTAATGGAATAAAAACTGATAATAGATTAGAAAATCTTGAAATGGTTACCCCACAAGAAAATGTTTTGAAAAGATATGAAATAGGAATAGATGGTAATAATTATAAATCAGTAGAACAATATGATATGAATGATAATTATATAAGAACTTATAAATCTTCGTATGAAGCACAAGATTTTACAGGAATAAATAGAACAAGTATAGGTGCTTGTTGTAGAGGTGAAAGATTAAGTGCAGGTGGTTATAAATGGAAATTTTTCATAGAAGATACACCAAAAGAAGACAAGAAGATAGAAAAGTTAGATTATTGTGAAGAAAATACATTATCAAACTTAAAAGAACCAACATATTTATCTGTTAAAGAAAGGCAATTAATTGATAGTAACTTTAAAACAATAAAAGAAAAATTTGATGAACTAATAGATAAGATAAATGATAAAGATACACCAAAGAAGATAGAAAAAATTGATGTTTCTAACTTCCCTAAAAGAAATAATAGTTTAAAAAAGACAGCATTAAAATTAAATGAAATAATAGATTCTATAAATAGAAAAAATGATTAGATTTTTAGAAAAAGTATTTAAAACAAAAAAATGTTTAAAACAATAGATATTTAAACTAAATAAAAGAACATATATAGGAGCAATATAATATTATGGTATTATTGCTTACTTGGAAAATATAGAAAAGAGGTTAATAAAATGAATTTAGAAATATATGATTATGAATTTGAGAAAAAAGTTTTAGGTGAAGAAGAATTTAAAAAAATAGTTAAAGCTCACAATTTATTTACTAAAAAACATACAATAGGAAGATTTAAAGCATTTAAAAAAGAATTAAATCAAGCAGTTCAAAATAAATTAAACAGAAGAAAAAGAGGTAAATAATGGAATTGTGGATTAGAAGTCAAGATAAAGAAGATTTAGTAAAAGCATATAATTTTAGAATTTTAAATAAAAGTTATATAGCGATAAATGTAGAAAATAGAGATGCAATTTTGGACTATTTGGTAGTTGGTAAATATGCAACAAAAGAAAGAGCATTAGAAGTATTAGATGAAATACAAAAAATGATTAAACCTACATTGATCTACACTGATTATCATAGTGAGATAAAACAAGGTGTAAATAATTTAGAATTTGATGTTGTTATGCAACCAGTTGAAGATAAAATTCAATATATTCAACCTAATGTAATTATTTATGAAATGCCAAAAGAATAGGAGGATTTATGACAGCAGTAATAATAACAGCTATAATTTGTATATCAATTTGCTTTATAGCTTATATAGACAAAGATAAAAAAGATAAATAAGGAGTTGTTTATGAATGAAAAAGATTTAAGTAAATATTTTTATTTAAAAAGAGAAATAGATGATCTTGAAGAAAGAATATTAACATTTGGTGCTGGTATATCAAGTGTTAGATATAAAGAACTTGATGTATCTGGTTCAGCTAAATATCAAGCTATTCAAGAAAAAATAGTTCAATTAAAAGATACCTGGATGGAAAAAAGAGTATCAGCATTAGAAGAATATCTTAAAATAGAACAATTTATTTCAAATATTGATGATATAGAAATTAGACAAATAATCAGATATAGATATTTAGACTTGAAAAAGTGGGATGAAATAGATGGTTTATTACATAATGGAATTAATTACTCAAAAAAGAAGTTTTATAAGTTTATAAAAAAATATCCCATTTTATCCCAGTAGTGTGTGCTAATATGTTAGTGTAAGAAAATTAGATAGGAAGGAACATAGAAGTTCCTTTTTATTATTGAGAAAAATAAGCATTTTTCTTGGATTATATCCTCTTTTTCGTGTTTATTTGATCTCTCATATATAATCATCCTTCCTATTATTTGGATAGATTTTAGAATCTATATATTATAGTAATTTTGATAAGAAGTAATTAATGTGTTCCTTCCTATCTAATTTTCTTCAATAGAAAAGAGGATATTATGGTAAAGACAATTAGAATTGATGGCAAAGATTACGATATGAAATCAAGTGCATATACTCAATTTGCTTACAAGAACTTAACTGGAAGAAGTTTTTTATCTGATATTGAAAGTTTATCTGGAATAAAAGGTGAAGATTTTTCTAAAGTTGATGGGTTAATTGAAATATTACTTGATATTTCCTATGTAATGATTGATGAGGCAAATCCAAATAGGTTTAAAAATGAACAAGAATTTATTAAATCAATAGATCATTTATTTGAAGAACCAAAATGGATTGAGGAGGTTGTTGCATTAGCAATTATGCCCTTATCAGCAGGGAACAATAAAACAAATTAATTGTTCAAATAATTCAGATAAACCAGTTGATGAATATGAAATTGTTGCATTAGCAAAAAGATTAAATATTACATTAGCTGATATGAAAGAAATGAGTTTTGTTAGTTTGGCAAACATTTTATTAAGTAATGTTGAAGAAACTGAAACAAATGCAACTCAAAGTGATATAGATAGGATGTTTGGATAATGAAATTTAGTGTAATAGTTCCTGTATGGAATAATGAGAAATGGTTAGATCAATGTTTTAAAAGCATTTTAGAACAAACCTATACTAATTATGAAGTAATCATTGTTGATGATATGAGTACAGATAATGGAATGAAAGTTATCAAAAAGTATCAAAAATTATTTAATAATTGTAAAGTTATCAAAAATAAGACCAGAAGATTAAATGGTGGAAGTAGAAATGTAGGAATAGCTGAAGCTTCAGGTGATTATGTTATTTGTATTGATTGTGATGATAAATTTACTGATAATAAAGTATTTGAAGATATTAATAATAAATTAAATGGTGAAGATATTTTATTTTTAGATTATATAGTTCATACAAAAGATTATGATATGACTTGTAGTCAACATTACAATAACAAATATGAAGCTTTAAGAGGTTATACCTGTGCATTATGGACTAGATGTGTAAAAAGGAACTTCTTATTAGACAATTTACAAAAAGAAGGTACTTTATTTGAAGATTTAGGACAAAATTATAGATTAATAGTGCATTGTAATTCATTTGCATATTTAGGCAGAGCAACACATATCTGGAATAGATTAAATACAAATTCAATAAGTAATATGACACAATATAAATTTTACCAATTTAATTTTTGTGGTGAAATTTATGAATTAATTAAAGAAATGCCAGAAGGGGAAGATAAAGAGTACCTAAAAGGCAAATTAAGAGAATATCTTAATAGTTGTAATCAAATGGTTAAAGAATTATGATAGAACATACTAATATAATTTTTATGCCAAATATAAGTGCATTAGGTGGAATAGAAACTTATGTATATGAATTAGTAAAAAAATATAAAGATTTAGATATAGCTGTTGTATGTAAAAAAATCCATCCAACTCAAGAAGAAAGAATTAGAAAATATTGTAGAGTTTATAAACATACAAACGAATTAATTAAATGTAAAGTTGCAATTATTAATTATGACCAAAGTATTATAGATTATATTTCAGATGATGCAAAAATTTATCAATGTATTCATGCTGATTATACAAATCCAATATACGATCATAAACCAAAACCAAATAAAAGAATTTATAGATTTTTAGGAATAACAAAATATTTAAAAGAATCAATGGAAAAAATGGTTAAACCAAACATAATTGATTTATGTTATAATCCATTGACAATAGATAATGTTGATAAACCAATAGTTATTGTATCTGCAACAAGACTACACAAAAATAAAGGTGTAGAACGAATGAGAACATTAATAAAAAAATTGGATAAAGCAAAAGTAAATTATTTATGGTTTGTTATTTCAAATGATGAAATAAATTTTGATAGTGAAAATGTTATTTATATTAAAACAAGATTAGATATAAGTAGATGGTTAGAGTTAGCAGATTATGTATGTTTGTTAAGTGATAGTGAAGCTTGTTCATATACATTGAATGAGGCATTATATAGAAACATACCAATAATAACAACACCACTTCCATATTTAGAAGAAATAGGTGTTAAAGATAATGTTAATGCTTACATTATGGAATTTGATTGCAACAATGTTGATTCAATAGTTGAAAGAATAACTACAATTCCTAAATTTAAGTTTAATAGATTAGAAGATAATTATATTAATATATTTGCAAAAAGCAAAAGTAGATATGAGGAGGAAAGGTTAATGAAGGTAAAAGTTCAATGTATTAAGAATTACTATGATATTGAAGAAGATGAAAGAAAAGTAGTATCACCACAAGTTCCTTATGAGCATCCTGAAAAACATCCAAAAAGATGTGAATGGATAACTACTCATGAAAGAGCAGATCATTTAGTATCAAAAGGTTTAGTAAAGATAATTCAATATATCAAAGAAGAACCTAAAACTGAAAAGAAAATTAATCCTGTAAAAACTGAAAAGAAAACATCCAAAAAGAAATAATGAGTTATGGTGTTAGAAAGAAATTCTATAATAGCAAATTATGGAATCAAGTTAAAAATAATGTTTGGTTAAAACAACATCTATTATGTAATAGATGTGGTAAACCAGTATATGTAGATGGATTAAGTGAATGGTTACCAAAAGATAAAAGAAGAATTGGAATAGTACATCATATAGAGTATCTGAATGATACAAATATTTATGATGATAACTTAACAATTAATGAAGATAACCTAGAAGGTTTATGTAAAGATTGCCACGAGCAAGAACATCATAAACCAACTTCCATTAGAGATAACTATATGTTTGATGATAATGGAAACTTAATCAAGAAGGAACAATAGGGGGCTATAAGCTACTATTTGCTTTTACTAGGGAAAC
>Ga0247611_10004583_pt1 | contig 19018 bp, 7 predicted proteins | sample 177DNAGHGhighgp2_FD_192422 | JGI IMG/M metagenome (GOLD analysis project Ga0247611, IMG submission 192422) | Sheep rumen microbial communities from Palmerston North, Manawatu-Wanganui, New Zealand - 1770 DNA GHGhigh gp2 | ecosystem: Host-associated > Mammals > Digestive system > Stomach > Rumen ... | reverse complement strand
CGACACAGAGGAGGTATATTATAAGGTGGGACGCGTGAACTATATCCTCGACAATCTCATTGCCGACAAACTGGCGAAGGAGATGATTGTCGTGCTGCCTTATGGTAACCCCACGAAACTGCTGGCTGCTCCTGGCGGTGCTCCGCAGCTGCAGTTCGGTGGCGACGTCTTCAGCAAAGACCTCATCAATGACCTGATGCCTTATATCGAGAAGAACTATCGTACCATCAACAATAGCGACAACCGTGCTATTGGCGGTTTCTCGCGTGGTGGTAACCAGGCTCTGCTCAACGGTCTGACGAACCTTGACAAGTTCTCTTATCTCTGCAGCTACAGTTCGTTTACATCGACCGATATCAAGGACGTCTATGATAATGCCGATGATACAAACAAGAAGATTCACCTCTTCTGGCTTGGCGTCGGTACTGATGACTTCCTTTTCGGAAATGCCCGCGACTATATGGCTTTTCTCGATCAGAAAGGCATCCGTAGCGTTAAGGAGTTTACCAACGATAAGTTTGGACACACATGGATGAATGCCAGGTACTTCCTGGCCAAGACTCTGCCGCTGCTTTTCAATAAGAAAGCGTCAGAGGAAGCTATGAAGAACGGACAGCCGGCTCCCGAGAAGACTGGTCAGGAACAGCAGTTCACACCGGCCGTCATGGCCCGTCTGTTCCCCCGTCCTATCATCTCACCGGAATACACGGAAAAGAGCATTATCTTCCGTATGAAGGCTCCTGAAGCCAAGAAAGTGGAGCTGGAATGTGAGATGTTGCCGGAGAATATCGCTATGCAGCGTGACAGCGATGGTGTCTGGTCTGCAGAACTTCAGGAGTATCTCTTTGAAACATTCAAATACTGCTTCATTGTCGATGGTACACCCGTTGCCGACCCCAGCAATATGTATCTGTCGCCTGATTTCGGCTTCAAGTACAGTATTGCCGACAACCCCCGCTCACCCTTTAATTTCGCATCACAGCAGGATATCGAGCATGGTCGTACCGGTTACGACTTAGAGCGTCAAGAAGCCTGGTATATGTCGCCTACACCTCAGGGCCAACAGGCTCAGCAGGGTCCGATGGGAATGATGGGCGGTGGTATGCCTATCTTTATTCAGCTTGTGCCCGGCGATGGCGATACCATGGAGAGTTGGTTCAAGGTAGGTGGTGCTGATGCTATCTGCGACCGTCTCATTGCCGATGGTGCCATTCGTCGTCCCTGCGTGATAACAACGAGTAATATGGAATTCATGAACCAGGGGCAGCAGATGCCAGGCTTCAGTGTCAAGACGCTGCGCGCTTCTGACTATCCCACATGGACACAGCGTCGTCGTGCACTTGTCCGTCTTCTGATGACAGCCAGTAAGGAACAGCCTCAGATGCCGATGGGCGGCTTCCCTGGTGGCAGTCAGCGTCAAGGTGGTATGCAGCGTCGTGGTGGCGGAGGCTTCCCCGGTGGTATGCCCGGTGGTGGATTCCCTGGCGGCGGTATGCCCGGTGGTGGTTTCCCTGGCGGTGGATTCTAATGTAGGCAATAACCAATACAACAACCATATTAAATTATGAAGAAAACTCTTTTGTTTGCTGCAGCTGCATGGCTGTTGGCAATTGATGGAACGGCTCAGACGAAGTATCCGTTCCAAGACACCTCTCTCTCACGCCGTGAGCGCGTAGAAAACCTCATCTCACTGCTTACTCCCGAGGAGAAAGTGGGCTTGATGATGAACAAGTCGGTATCTATTGACCGCCTCGGTATTCCATCGTACAACTGGTGGAGTGAGGCTTGTCATGGGGTCCGCCAGGATGGTTATACGGTTTATCCGCAACCCATAGGTCTGGCAGCCGCTTTCAGTGGAAAATTGGTTTATGATGTTTTCTCGCAAGTCAGCGATGAGGCTCGTGCCAACTGGAACCGTTCCGACCATAACGTCTTTAATGTGCAGATGGGAGCCACCTATTATCCTGGTAACCCGGAGCTGACGTTTTGGTGTCCGAACGTGAATATCTTCCGTGACCCGCGCTGGGGACGTGGTCAGGAGACATGTGGCGAAGACCCCTACCTGAATGCCGTTCTCGGTGTGCAGACTGTCCTTGGTATGCAGGGTAATGATCCAAACTACTTCAAAACCCACGCTTGTGCCAAGCACTATGCCGTACACAGTGGTCCGGAGCCTTTGCGCCACTCTTATGACGCCCGAGTCAATCCTCGTGACCTATGGGAGACTTATTTGCCAGCCTTCAAGGCTTTGGTCAAGAAAGGTAATGTCCGTGAGGTGATGTGTGCCTACAATCGCTTCGAGGGTGTTCCATGTTGTACCAGTGATCGTCTTCTCATCAATATCCTGCGTGATAAGTGGGACTACGATGGTATTGTGCTGACAGACTGTGACGCCATCAATAATTTCTACAACAAGGGCCAGCATGAGACCCATAAGGACCCGCTCAGTGCTTCTGTCGATGCCGTTCTGAATGGTACCGATTTGGAGTGCGGTAAGGTGTTCATGGTGCTCACCGAGGCTCTGCAGAAGGGACTCATCAATGAGGCTACCCTCGACGGCCATCTGCGTAAGACGCTCACGGGCCGTTTCGAGCTGGGTATGTTTGATCCTGCCGACAAGTTGCCTTGGGCAAACCTTGGCGCTGATGTCATCAGCAGTGAGAAGAATAACGAGCTGGCTACACAAGCTGCCCGTGAGTCGATGGTATTGCTGGAGAACAAGGGCGTATTGCCTTTGAGCAAGAGCATTAAGACACTGGCCGTTGTCGGTCCGAATGCTGACGATGTGGAACTGTTGAACGGTAACTATGGTGGTACGCCCACCGATGCCCATAAGCACTCGTTGCTTGAAGGTATCAAGGCTGCTGTGCCTGGTGCAAAGATTATCTATAACAAGGCATGTGAGCTGAATGACGAATACACAACCGTTCACCACTTGCAGGATTTCAACGACGGCAAGGGTGTCAAGGTTGAATTCTGGAACAATAAGGAACTGCAAGGCAACCCCGACAAGACCGATTATTATAAGGAACTGAATTTCTCGACCTTTGGTGCCTGGGGCTTTGCTGAGGGCATCAATAACGACAATCTCTCCGTTCGCATCAGCGGTAAGTACACAGCAACTTTCACAGGTGAGATGAAGTACACGCTGTCAACCGATAACGGTTATCTGTTTGTTGTCAATGGCGATACCATAGAGACAGCACAGGCAGGTGGTCGTCGTGGTGGCTTTGGCGGTTTCGGCTTCGGTCGTCGCGGTGCTGACTATAAGTCATTCAATGTCGAAAAGGGTAAAGAGTATGACATTATGATTGAGTACAAGCGTGGCAACGGCAACTTCGCTATGCTGCGTGGCGACATCTGTGAGCGTAAGCTCGCTGACTTCACCGACCTGGCCAACGAGGTCAAGCAGGCTGATGCCATTATTATCATTGGTGGTATCTCTGCCCGCATGGAGGGTGAGGGCGGTGATAAGCAGGATATCGAACTGCCTAAAGTTCAGCAGATTCTGCTCCGCGATATGCACAAGACTGGCAAGCCTGTCATCTTCGTCAATTGCTCTGGCTCTGCCATCGCTTTCGGTTCTGTTGAAGGTCAGTATGATGCCTTGTTGCAGGCCTGGTATCCCGGACAGGGTGGTGCAAAGGCTCTGGCTGATGTGCTCTTCGGTGACTTCAACCCCAGCGGTAAACTGCCTGTGACGTTCTATCGTAGTAACAGCGATCTGCCTGACTTCCTCGATTATAACATGGAGAACCGTACATACCGCTATTTCAAGGGCGTACCGCAGTATGCCTTTGGTTACGGTCTGTCGTACACGTCTTTCAATGTCGGTCAGGCAAAGATTTCTGCGAAGGCAGCCAAGGCCAAGAATACAGGAAAGCCATTCTGTAAGTTGACTATCCCTGTGACAAACACAGGTAAGCGTGAAGGCGCAGAGACTGTTCAGGTTTATGTGAAGGCGCTCGATGATGCCGGCGCTCCCATCAAGTCTCTGAAGGGCTTTGAGAAGCTGACCATTCCCGCCGGTCAGACAGCAACAGCAACCATCACTCTCGATGGCGAAGCCTTTGAGTTCTACGATGAGAAAATCGATGAACTTAGCGTTAAGCCCGGTCGTTACCAGATTCTGTATGGCACATCGTCGCGTGACGAGGACCTGAAGACTCTGGACTTCACGGTAAAATAAAAACTAAATCACTCATAATGGGAAAGAAAACACTATTGTTAACGGTGTTGTTGGCCACCATGCTTCCCAAAGCGAAGGCCGACGTTGATCCGAACTTCTACATCTATCTTTGTTTTGGGCAGTCGAACATGGAAGGAAATGCTACGCCCGAAACTGTGGACAAGACAAACGTGCCAGAACGTTTCCAGATGCTGGCCTGTGTGAACTTTAATAGTACCAGTCCTAAGCGTACAATGGGTAAGTGGTATAAAGCCGTACCTCCCATTGTACGCGATGGTACGGGATTGGGAATGGCCGATTGGTTCGGTCGTACCATGGTTCAGCAGTTGCCAGGCAAGAAAATCGGTGTTGTGGACGTTGCTGTCGGTGGTACATCCATCAGAGGCTTTATGCAAGATGAAGTTGCAGCTTACATCGCCTCGATGAATCCGTCATCAGAAGGATGGCTGATTAACTATTTCAAGGCTTACGACAACGACCCGTACAAACGTTTGGTTGATATGGCAAAGATAGCGCAGAAGGATGGAATAATCAAGGGTATTCTGCTGCATCAGGGCTGTACCGACAACACCATGCAAGATTGGCCCCAAAAGGTGAAGAAGATTTACGATCAGCTGATAGCAGACCTGAACCTTAATGCTACTGAAGTGCCTCTCTTCGTGGGAGAATTGGCAAGTCAAGCTGCAGGCGGCTCTTGCTGGGCACATAATGCCATCATTGACAAAGTGCCCAATGTTATTCCTAACTCCTATGTCATCTCTTCTACTGGCTGTCCTCAGAAAGGTGATGGTTTGCACTTTACTGCTGCGGGCTACCGTACAATGGGACGTCGCTATGCAGTTGCAGCCCTTTCCGCGATGGGTATCACACCGCCTTACTTCTCTTTCTATGAGACAGATTTTATACCGAATTCAAAAAGCACCTATACTGAGAAAACGCGTACAATAACGGCCAAGGAAGGCGGTACCGTCTCATGGACTTATGCTAATGGCGCAGATTGGTCGAAGAATAAATATCTGGTTGTTAAATTGAAACAGCCGCAGACGGCCAAGGCGGAGATTATGATATGTAACATGCCTAATAACTCTATTGCTTATTGGGAAGCTATCGGTGAAGGTACAACGATAGTCATCGACCTGCAAACTGCTAAGTATAAAGGAACAAAGCTTGATCCGGCGAAAGTTTCGAAGATGTCTTTCCGCGCTAAGCAAGCTGGTACGATTGTGTTCGATGATGTGTTCTTGTCAAACGATGAGTCGTATGCGGTTTACACTGATATTAATGAGGTAAACAGCAGCGGAAACTTGTTCAAGGCGCCGCTCTATTCGCTTGATGGACGATTGGTACAGCCTGACGCTTTGAAACCGGGCTTCTATATTCAAGCAGGTAAGAAGACGGTAATCAGGTAAACAAGAAGAAGGTCACTTAATGGTGACCTTCTTTCCATTTCGGATGTATATGCCATGCTTTGTCGTTCTGTCATTGACGCGTCTGCCTGAGAGATCGTAGGTGTGTCCGTCATTAGCGGGTTCTCTGTTGACAGCCTCTACTGCCGTGATGTATTCCTCAGAGAACTGCCAAGTGTCAAAGTATGTACTGCTGTTTGCCTTTGTGAAGACTAGAAAGACAGTACTCTTTGTTCCCTTGAACTTCGAAGGGTCTATGGTGACGGAGTATTCCTTGAAGGTCGTTGACGAGAATTCTATAGAGGCTACGGCGGCTCCCGTTTTTGTGAAGCGGATCTCCATTGTGCCGGTACCTTTGGCACGAACGGTGAAAGACTGGGCACCCTTATCGCCGAAATCTACATTACGTACCATGGTCCAGCAGCCTGCTGTCATCTTGACTTGCATATTACGCGAGGCATCGTTGCCCAGTGTGCTGATGTTTGTATTTGTGCTGATGTTCTTGAAACTATCATATGTGACGCCGCCACTGTTTGCCATCGTTTCTGCCTGTTGTTGCACATAGGGATTCAGTTTGGCAATGGCTGCTACACCGCCTTTAGTGAGAGTCATTTTGTTGATTTTCTGTGTGCCCTCATTTACTGTGGCTTTGTTGACACCGATAGAACGATAACCACTGGCACTGTTGTCCATGGCACCTGCGGCTTTCATGTCCTGCTCCAGCAAAGTAGAGTGATAGAACAAGTAGTAATTGTCTTGGAACTTATGTAGGTGGGTGTGGTTGTTGCCCCAACCCATGCCAAAGTTTCCTTCGTTGGGTACGTATTCGCCACGGTATTCCCATGAGTCGGGATCGAGTGGTGTGTCGCTGACCATATAGCACATACTGCATGATGACGGGGTGTTTTGCCCATTACGCTTAGTAAATTTCGACCAGTCGTTGCGGTCACTCCATGAAGTGTTGTATGTATAGACGAATCGGCCACCGATGATGTTCAGTTCACTGGCTTCGAACAGATAGGGGGCGGGCATGTTGACAGCGCTGCCACTGAGGGATGTCATGTTCTTCGCGAGTTTGGCAATGCGTGAATTGCCGGGCCACAGCTTTGATCCAGATTTTTGTGGGTCGCCACCGCCAAAAGCAATCCAGCCTTGACCTGTACTGTCGATGACAGCACCTGGGTCAAACAGCCAATTGCAGGGATCAATACCTGCCATACCATGTCGAATCATTGGTTGACTGTTCGGTGACGTGAATGGTCCTACTGGTGACGTGGTACTCTTGATGACGCCCACGCTGCCGCCACCATTGGCAAAGTAAACAAAAAACTCATCCTTGCCTTTGTCGTTTGTTCGCCATACGGCCGAAGGCGCCCAGGATTGTCCGCACCAGTTGCCACAAACCTTTCCTACGTCTATGGTTCCGTGGAATGTCCAGTTCACAAGGTCATCGGTAGAAAAGACTACGAGCGATTTAATGTTTCCATAGCCGTTAGACCCCTTCTTTCCATTGGCTTTGTACTGTTGGTGGTCATTGGTACCATAGACATACAGGCGGCCGTTGTAGTCGATGGCTGTTGGGTCCGCACAAAAAACGCTGGCACTGATGGGGTTGCCGCTAGTCAATCCCTTGTAGTTCGCTGCCGGTGCTGTTTGGGCTGTTCCTGAAAGAGGAAACATCGTCAGACAGCTGAAGATGATAGTGTGTAATCTGCTCATAATGGTGCAAAGATACGTAAAATCTTGCGCTGTTGTGTCGTTCTTCCGCGTTTTTTTGTCTTTTAACCTATTATATAATAATAATGAGACAAAGAGAAAAGCAAAAGCGTAGCATATTGAGTATCTTTGCAGAAAAATAACAGAAGCTATGAATATTAGAAAACTCTCTTTTTTAACGCTTATGGCACTCTTCTGTGGTGTCACCGTTTATGCCAGTCCGATGACATCCCCTAATGGAAAACTGGCCATGGATATCAAGGATGGCCAGTTTGTTATTTCCTATCAGGGACAGCAGGTGTTGAAAATGTTGGATGCTGAGGCCGCACAGCCCCTGAAGGCCATGAAAGCCAAGAAGGTGAAGGCCGACTATACTATGATAGAGGGAAAACGCAGTCATTGTACCAATGTGGCCAATGAGTACAGAGTGGGGGCGATGACGCTACGACTGTATAACGATGGTTTGGCCTATCGCTATGAGTCGCCTGTTAAGGAACAGGCTGCTTATGTCATTCCAGTCGGCATGAAGCGCTGGATGATGCAGTGGACCGATGGTGCCGAGAACTTCTACCCCCTGACGACAACTCACAAGGTGCAGGCGCAGCGGTCTTTCAGTGCAGTGTCAAAGGATGCTGATGGCAACTGTGTACGCTGGAGTTTCCCCGTGTTGCTCGAGACAATCTCCAATCCCACTAAAGGAAATGACGCTATATATGCCTTGCTGACGGAGGCTAACATAGAGAAGGGGCAGAGCGCTTCAAGCCTTTATAACACAGGCGAAGTCTTCCGTGTCGTTCCCGATGAGGGTGAGAACAAAGCCAATTCGCCTTGGCGTGTCGTTATCATCGGCACACTGGGTGATGTCGTGGAGTCAACACTCGTTACTGATGTCTGCGAACCCTGCAAACTCAAGGATACAAGCTGGATCAAGCCCGGTGTCGTTTCGTGGGTTTACTGGGCCTACAACCATGGTTCCGATGACTATAATATCATTAAGAAATACACCGACCTGGCAGCCACGCTGAAACTGCCTTATGTGCTGATTGATGCCGAGTGGGACAGAATGAAGGATGGCAAGACCGTTGAGGATGCCGTCAACTACGCCAAGTCGCGTGGTGTGAAGCCGATGATATGGTATAATTCATCGGTAGGATGGGTCGATGGTGCCCCTACACCGAAGTTCCGCCTCAATAAGCCTGAAGACCGTGAGAAAGAGTTCGCTTGGTGCGAGAAGATAGGTGTTGCGGGAGTGAAGATTGATTTCTTCAGCGGTGAGAATCAGCGTAACATGGACTATTGTATTGACCTGTTGGAGAGTGCAGCCCGCCATCATTTGCTGGTCAATTTCCATGGTGCTACGGTGCCTCGTGGCTGGCAGCGCACCTACCCGAACCTGCTGTCAACCGAGGGCGTCTATGGAGCAGAGTGGTACAATAACGTGGCTACGTTCACTAAGGCGGCCGCCAGCCATAACGCCACGCTACCCTTTACTCGCAATGTTATCGGTCCTATGGACTATACCCCATGCGCTTTCAGCGACTCACAGCATCCCCACATTACCAGTCATGGACATGAACTGGCTTTGACGGTGCTTTTCGAGAGCGGTTTGCAGCATCTTGCCGACCGTCCTGAGAGTTTCCTGGCCCAACCGCAGCAGGTACAGGACTTCTTGTCGCATCTGCCTGCCGCCTGGGACGATACTCGCTTCATTGGCGGCTACCCCGGCGAGAGTTGTGTACTGGCCCGTCGTAGTGGCAATACCTGGTATGTGGCAGGTATCAACGGTACCGATGCAGCGAAAGCGCTGAATGTTCCCCTTGGTTTCATTAAAGGAAATCACAAGGTAACCCTTTTCGCTGATGGAGAACCGTGGAATATCAGTACTCCCTCTTTGCTGCCAGCTGTTGTTGAGTGCAAGGCACGCGGTGGCTTCGTCATGGTCATAGAATAGTGGCCATTCGCTCTAAGGGGAGCGAGAACGCATTCACTCCTTCACTACAAGAATTGTGAACGGAGCTTGACTTGAATAATATGAGCAATTAAAATAGTATGAAAGTTATTAAGTATTACCTGTCTGTGCTGTTCGTCTTGTTAGCAGCACAGACAGTGACGGCACAAAGTCGCCGTCCCATTGACAATCAGCGTCCGCTTTGGTTTATCCATGTAGATGTGTGGTACAAGGCCGATCCTCAGAAGATTATCGACTTGATACCCGATGAGGTGAAACCCTATGTCTGTCTGAATCTCTCGTTGTCGTGTCAGTTTGATGCCTGGCAGAAGGATGCCAATGGCAACGATGACAAGAGCAAACCAGGTTCTCATGTCTATAAGATGCCGCAGAACGCATTCCAGACGTATAAGTCGTGGGGCACGGTATGTCAGCAGAACGGTATGTGGTTCACCTGTCAGCCGGCTTCTGGTGGTCACACCCACATTCAGGATGACGACTTGGTGACATTTGAGTACTTCTTCAAGAAATTCCCGAACTTCCTCGGGTGGAACTATGCCGAGCAGTTCTGGGGGTTTGACGAGGGAGGCGACCCGTCGTCGAGTACGCAGACTAACCGCTGGGCGCTGTTTGCCAATCTTGTAGAGATGTCTCACAAGTATGGCGGTTTCCTTACTGTTTCGTTCTGTGGTAATATCTGGAGTCATCCTCTGAACCCCATCGGCGAACTGAAGCGTACCAGTAAGCTGCTGCAGGCCTGTCAGAAATATCCCGAAGCTATGCTCTTCCTCTATAAGTACACCACCTCATCGTGCTTCTATAACAACGAGAGCGTCACCTTTGGTCCCTTTATCTCAGGTCTGACAAAGAACTATGGTGTGCGTTACGACAACTGCGGCTGGAATGGTGCTCTGGAGAGTATTCTCGGTAAGAACCACGGTAAGGCCTATCCTGCTTCTGCTGGTATCGGAACGGTCATGGAGCAGACGTGTGTCAACGGCGGTGCCGTTTGGGATGGACCGGAACTGACGTGGAACCAGGAGTGCTTCCATGAGATTAGCCAGACTGATGTCAACGGCTACAAGCGTCGCAACTGGGAGCGTTTCAAGAACTTTAACGGTGTGTGGCTCGATATGTTCAAGAAGATGATTGACGGTACCATGTATATTCCCTCTCGCGAGGAGGTGGTCAAGAAGACCAAGATTGTCGTCATCAACAACGTGACCAGCGGCAACGATGAGGATAAGTATGCCACGTGGGGTGATCTCTACGACGGCCTCTATAAGCAGACCGATCCCTTTAACCGCAACAATGGCCAGTGGATGGACAACTTCTGTTATTTCAAGAAGACAGGTCGCTATGGTGCCATTCCCATGGTAACGGGACTCTACGATGATCTTGCCAAAGCCATTCCCGTGCAGGTCAAGAAATCGCAACGCGCCAGCGTCTGGAATACTCAGACCAAGAAGGTTAATGCCTTCAATCAGCAGTATCCAGAAGTGTCCAAGGGCGACCTCTACGTCAACCGCTACCGCAACCAGCTGGTCACCTATACGCCCTATACCTATCTTAATAACAAGACAACGGCTTCTGCTGAGATACCCCTGTTGTATAACACCTGCGACTCGCTGAAGCTGCAGTACGACCAGTTGTCATCCGGCCTTATCCGTGAGTATGCCGACCATATCAATGTCTATCTCAACAATTACCGTAGCGATATCACCACACAGCGCACAGACGTCATCGTCATTACAGGAGCTGCAGAGTCTCCCAAATGTACTATGACGAAGCGTAAGCAGGGCAATGTGACGGCTACGGGTAGTATGACTGAAAAGTTTGAGAATGGCGTCTATACCCTCACAGTTAAGCATAATGGTGGCGTCGATTTGAATATTGCCTGCTCCGGCACTGTTGACCGTTCAGAGGCAACCGATACGATACCTCTGAAAGCACTGTCTTTGCCCAAGCAGCCTGAGCTCTATCGCGGTCCTATTATCATTGAGGCTGAGGATATGGATTTCAAGAGTATCAAGTCGTGTGTTACAGACCCCTTCAACTGGTACAAGAGTGTTCGCGGTCATGCTGGTAATGGTTTTGCCGATATGGGCACCAATACCTCTGCAGCTTTGCGCCACTATCTGAAACTGAAGGACGGCCAGACGGGCGATTATACCATTTTTGTACGCTACACCTGTGCTTCGAAGGCGGGTAATATCAAGGTATCCGTCAACGGAACAGCGCAGACAGTCCGTTGCGAGAAGACCGCAACCAACGAGTGGCGGCTTGTAAGCGTAAAGGCCGCGCTGAAGGCTGGTCAGAATACGCTGATTATCACCAACAGTGGCGCACTGCCTATGTATATCGACCAGGTCATCTACCAGCCAGACGATGTTCCAGTGATGACCTATGATGTCAATGTCCGTACAGCTACCCATGGCACTGTGACTGCCGATCGTACCGAGGCTGCCGAGGGCGACACCGTAACGCTCCGCATTGAACCTGCAGAGGGATATAAGCTGAAGTCGCTGCGTGTGACGAACTCCGTATATTTCGTCTTCGAGACCACAATCCCCGTGCCTGCTGGTGCTACGGAAGTCAAGGTGGTCATGCCTCATGACAATATGACCATCCAGCCTTCCTTCACCGAGGCCGACGGCATCTACAAGCTCGATTTTACCAACGTCCAGAACGGTGCCTTCCCAGAAGGTTGGCGTGCCACCGATAATACGGTCATTCATGAGTACCCACAGAGTTTTGGTTCTGGTGGTGGAACCCGCACGATGACTGGCTTTACGGGCTATCAAGGTAAGGCTCTCTATTGGCGCACCACCAGTGCTGACTATGGCCGTCAGACCGGCTATCCGCTGATACTTGAGCCCGGTGGCTACAAGTTAGAGTGGGCTATGGCTGCCTGGAAAGGAACGCCGAAGTACAAAGCCCATATTCTTGAAGCCGCTTCAAATGAGGAGATTGCTGTCTCGGGCCTTTTCTCGGCTACTCCTAATGCAGACGGTAGTTCCAGCGCCAATCTGTCATCGGCCACAAAGAGAACTCTGCCATTCATTATTGATAAACAAGGTAAGTATGTCATTCAGTTCACTAATAATAACCATCCCAATATGGATGAGTTCCTGCTCCTGTCCTGCCGTATTGTGAAGGATGCCACCACTGGCCTCACGACTGTCGATGCCGCGCACTCACTCCCCGAGGGTATCTATAGTCCTTCCGGTGTCCGTCGTCAGCAGCTGCAGCGTGGTCTGAATATCGTTGTTGGTTCTGACGGTAAGTCCCACAAGATGATGGTGAAGTAAGCGCTGGTAAAAAGCAGAACAAATTCTGCAAGATACAAAAACGCCACGAAGCTCAAGCTTCGTGGCGTTTTCTTTGTTGATAGGTAATCTCCAATTAGTGTGCGCGGAGATTCCACTTTGAATTGTCACTCTTGAAGTCCCACTCTGCCAGTGTCGGTGTAGAGTCGGCGATGCTGTAGATGCAATAGCGGGTGTTGACGCCCTGCTCGCCTGGGATGCGTTTCGGCATAATGCGGTAGGTGCCGTCAATGGCCTGCTCAATGCGCCACAACTGCTCGTCAGCACCGCTGAACGACGGTATGGTGGTCAGCTCCTTATTGGCGGTAGCTGTCAGAGCGCGGTCTGTTCCTTCAATGGTAATTTTGAAGTAGGGAGCGCTCAGGTAACCGCCGGCTTCATTCACCGGTGTGATGGTCCAGCGCTGGTGAGGACGGAACATGTAGTCGCCGCAACGTACTGTAATGTCGCCTGCGGGCCAAGTGCCCTTGACCTGTTCCAGTGTCTGATTCTGTACGGGCTGAGGGGGAGCTGCGTTAGCCTGCTGTCCACCGCCGAAACCGCCGAAGCCACCTGCACGTGCTACGTTCATACGGACAAAATCGACAGCCAGTTCCAGGGCATAGCCGCGGCGCTCGCTCTCAATCTCGAACGTACCGCCCTTGAACTGCTCGCCAGCTACGGGCCAGTCGTTCTTCCAAAGCAGCGGATGAACGGCCAGTGCAGAGCGTCCGCCCTGATCGAAATCGGCCTCCCAGTGGAATGATGCCACCTCGATACCGTCATCGACAATGGTACGGCCGAAGTGACCTGCACCCGTCTTGCGGTTGCCGGCAGCAATAACCATTCTGCCGCCACCGTGGTACATGTCACGGCCTACATTATCTATATAGGGGCCTTCAACAGAGCGTGAACGGCCTACTACAATATTATAGGTAGAGTTGACACCGTCACAGCAGGTGCCGTGTGTACCCAGCAGATAGTACCAGCCGTTGTGGTAGATGAGGTCGGTAGCCTCACAGTCAATGGCGATGTCCTTCTCCTTGTTGCCCTTTACGCGGTAGCCAGTCTTCGGATCAAGCTCAATGAGGCGGATAGTGCCGAAGTAGGTACCATAGCTAACCCACAGACGACCTGTTGTGGGGTCGAGCAGTACACCTGGGTCGATAGCGTCCTGGTCCTCCATACCGTCAGAGGCGCACACCTCAACGGCTGTTGACCACTTGAAGTCGGGTGACTTTGGGTCGAGGGTCTTGTTCCACATCGTGAGGATACGGCCGCTGTGGCCACCACCCAGGCCACCGCCGGTGGCACCATAGATGCAGAGGTAGCGGTCGCCAATCTTAATAATGTCAGGTGCTGCGCCGCCACCAGGACGCTCAGCACCGCTATGCCACGACCAGCCGTCATCAGAGATGATGCCGCCGCCGCCCGTGCCGAAGGTATAGTACTTGCCGTCGCACTCGGCGAGTGTCGAAGGGTCGTGGATAAAGGGGGCGCCGATTTGCGCCCTTACAGGGCTGATGGATAATGTACAAAGGATAGTTGATAAACCTATCAGATATTTCGTTTTCATAATCTGTTCAATTCGTTATGTCGTTATTGCATTATTTCGAGAGCGTTGTCACCTTATAGTTTGTCACAGGATTTCCTTTCTCGTCGATAAAACGTACGCAGAAGTCACTCATGCCCGGGCCGTTGATGATAGCACCGCGCAGGATGTTGCGGCCCTTCTTCAGTGTCAGGCGCTGAGAGACGGCGTCGTCCTTCACCATGCGACGGTCACCGCTGAGCAGCAGGGTCTCCTCGCCGTTGAGCCACCACATAGAAGCTGAGTTGGAACCGACGGCCAGACGAACGTCCTTGATTTCCTCGGGACAGTCGATGATGGTAACACCCCAGAAGAGAACGCCATACACCTTCTCGCCCCATTTCTCTGCGAAGCGGAACAGCTTGACGTTGAACATATTGCTCTCAAGAGCGTGCCAGGTCAGAGTCTGCTTGACAGTCTTGACCTGCGGTCCCTGTGGCTGTTGCTGCATGCCGCGGCCAAAGCCTGCGGGAGCCTGCTCCTGCTGGAATACGGCGGTCACCTTCTGACCATCCTTCGGCAGAATGGTCTGCTGACCTTTGAAGTACTGGCGGTTGAAGTGTTCGCGCAGATAAGTATCGGTAAATACGGTGTTTCCGCTGTTGGGCTTGTCGATAGGCTCCAGAAGCAGCCAGCGACGGATAAAGCCATTCTCGTCAGGTGTCGTAGCTGGTGCATTGGCAGCAACCTTTGAGAAGTAGTCCGGACGGTTCTTGAACTGAATCCAGTCAACGCTGAGAGCACCGTTACCCTCGTTGGTGATGCAGAGGTCGGTGACGCCTGTCGGCTTGTAGTCGAGCAAGACGGTCTGGGTGAGCCACTGGTTGCTCTGGTCGCGGCGGAAGCGTGCCATCATGGGGTTGGCAGCAGCACCACCTGCAGGCTGTTCGGGTTTCACCGTCAGCTTAATACGAGCGATGACCTTACCCTTGGCGTTGCCTTCGCGGACGCAGAATTCGGTATTGTCGGCAGCTTTCACGCTAATCATCATATAACCGTCTTTCAGACAGCTGAAGTCCACATCCTTATAGATAGACCAGCTTCCCTTGTTGGGCAGTGTCACGCAACCGCCGCTGAAAGCGCGTGTTGTGTCAACAGCCTCACTGAGGGCGTCAGCCGAAGCACTGCTGTAGCGGTCAATCTCAATCTTCTCCGTAGCCTGGTTGATACCCACGCCACGCATGGTCTCCTTGACCTCCTTGATAGTGCCGTCGGGATTGAACGACAGTTTCTCGATGCAGACCGAGCGGCGCTTGTCGTCGTTGGGTGAGAAGAAGTTCGTGTGATAGAACAGATACCACTGACCTTTGTAGTTGATGATGCTGTGGTGATTAGTCCAGCATCCGTTGGGATGCTCGGCCATGATGAGGCCCTTGTACTCGTAGGGACCCATGGGGTTCTTACTCATGGCGTAGCCGAGGACTTCCGTATTCTCTCTGACATAAGGATAAGTCAGGTAGTACCAGCCGTTGGCCTCGAAGGCAAACGGACCTTCGGCCTGACGGTTGGGCAGACCCTGAAGGCAGTTAACGCCAATCGTCTCAAATTCGCGTTCGCCAAACTTGACCTTGTTCTTGGGGTTGTCTTCAGCCAGTTCTATCATATTGTCCTTGAGCTTGGCGCAGTTGCCGTTGCCCCAGAAAATGTATGCGTTACCATCGGAGGCCAGCAGCACACATGGGTCGATGCCGTTGACGCCCTTGATAGGTTCCGGCTGGGGAATGAACGGTCCCTCAGGTCTGTCGGCAATGGCTACGCCCACGGCGAAACCGCCACGGCCGGCTGCTGGTGCTGACGGGAAGTAGAAGTAGTACTTGCCGTTACGCTCGACGCAGTCGGGAGCCCACATCGAGTAAGAGTTGGGACGCACCCAGGGCACCTTGTTCTGGGTGACAATCATGCCGTGGTCAGTCCAGTCAGTCAGGTTCTCTGATGAGAAGACGTGATAGTCTTCCATGCAGAACCAGTCCTGACGCTGTCCCTGAGGAGGCAGGATGTCGTGTGACGGGTAGAGATATACCTTGTTGTTGAAGACACGTGCCGTGGGGTCGGCCGTGAACTGATCCCTGATAACAGGGTTCTGCGCCGATGCCAGCAACGGCACGGCAAACAGCAGTAGGGTTAATGGTTTTTTCATAAAACTTTAAGTTATTGCTTTTAGTTTTTGGGAATCGTGGTGCAAATTTACGAATAAATAATCGGTACGCAAGGACTTTGCTTGTCTCATTGCTCTGATGCAACATGCAGAAAAGTATCTGCAACAAATAGACAAGCACAAGTCTCCGTATGTGCGTACCTTTGTGGACAAATACTAACCAATAGTCCTGTAACCTAATGAAACGTGTCTTAATTACTTTGTCGACGGCTATCTGCTGTTACTCTGTTTCCATGGCACAGCAGCTGCCATATCAGAACCCCAATCTTCCGGCTAAGGAACGTGCCAAAGATCTTTGTTCGCGCCTGACGCTGGACGAGAAGGCTAAACTGATGCTCGATGAGAGTCCTGCCATCCCTCGACTTGGTATTAAGAAATTCTTTTGGTGGAGCGAAGCGCTTCATGGTGCTGCCAATATGGGCAATGTGACTGTTTTTCCCGAGCCGATAGCCATGGCAGCCTCGTTCAATCCCACCTTATTATATAATGTGTTCGATGCTGCCAGCACCGAGTTCCGTGCCCAGTACAATCACCGCATGCTGAACGGTGGCGAGGACGAGAAGTTCCATAGCCTGTCCGTGTGGACACCTAATGTCAATATCTTCCGCGACCCGCGATGGGGCAGGGGACAGGAAACCTATGGTGAAGACCCTTATCTGACCAGTGTGATGGGAACTCAGGTCGTACGAGGCTTGCAGGGCCCTGAAGATGCCAAGTATCGTAAGCTGTGGGCCTGCGCCAAGCACTATGCCGTCCATAGCGGTCCCGAATACACACGCCATTCGGCCAATCTGACTAATGTGTCGTCCCGCGATATGTGGGAAACCTATATGCCTGCTTTCAAGACCTTGGTGCAAGATGCCAAGGTGCGCGAGGTGATGTGTGCCTACCAGCGTCTCGACGATGACCCTTGCTGTGGCAGTCAGCGTCTGTTGCAGACCATTCTGCGTGACGAGTGGGGTTTCCAGTACCTTGTTGTCAGCGACTGTGGCGCCGTCAGCGACTTCTATGAGTCTCATAAGTCATCGTCAAGTCCTGTTACGGCTTCGGCCAAAGCCACCATTGCCGGTACCGATGTCGAGTGTGGCTATGGCTATGCCTATCGCAGCATTCCCGAGGCTGTGAAGCGTGGTTTTATCACTGAGGCTGAGGTTGACAAGCATGTCATCCGTCTGCTTGAAGGTCGTTTCGACTTGGGCGAGATGGACGATCCGTCGCTGGTAGAATGGTCTAAGATTCCCTATTCCATCATGGACTCCAAGGCTCACCGTCAGATTGCCCTTGATATGGCTCGTCAGACCATTGTCCTGTTACAGAATAAGAATAACATTCTGCCGCTGAAGAAAAATGCCGAGAAGATAGCCGTTATCGGCCCTAATGCCGACAACGAGACCATGATGTGGGGCAATTACAACGGAACGCCGAATCATACCATCACGATTCTTGACGGCATCAAGGCCAAGCAGAAGAAACTCTATTACCATGCAGGTTGCGACCTGACTTACGACAGAGTCTTCGAGTGTCTCCTTGCCTCTCAGTGCAGTTTCGAGGGCAAGAAAGGTCTGAAGGGCACTTTCTGGAACAATCGCAACATGGACGGCAAACCCGTTACCACGCAGTACTATACCCAGCCGTTGGCCGTCACCACCTTCGGTATGCACAACTTCGCCCCCGGCGTACAGCTCGAAGACTTCTCGGCAAAGTACGAGACTGTCTTCACGCCGAAAGAGGCGGGTGAATATGTAGTCAACGTCGATGCCTGCGGACAGTTCGAACTCTACATCGATGGCGAACGGAAGTTCCGCCACCGCATCTGGCGTACCACGCCTAACCGCGTGGCTATCCAGGCTGAGGCCGGAAAGAGCTATCGCATAGAGATACGTTTCGCACACGTACCTACTTATAATGCAAACCTCGCCATCAATATTGCCAAGGAACATCCCATTGACTATCAGCAGATTATCAGTCAGCTGAGAGGTATCGACAAGGTCATTTTCGTTGGCGGAATCTCGTCAGCTCTCGAAGGCGAGGAGATGCCCGTTGAGATTGATGGTTTCAAGGGTGGCGACCGCACCCACATCGAACTGCCTGCCGTACAGCGCAACTTCCTCAAGGCCTTGAAGGCCGCCGGCAAGCAGATTATCTTTGTCAACTGCTCCGGCTCGTGTATTGCCCTGCAGCCTGAGACTGAGACCTGCGACGCCATTGTTCAGGCGTGGTATCCCGGACAAGAGGGCGGAACCGCTGTGGCCGAAGTCCTCTTCGGCGACGTGAATCCTTCGGGCAAGCTGCCCCTCACATTCTATAAATCAAGTTCGCAGCTGCCCGACTACGAGGACTACTCCATGAAGGGCCGTACTTACCGCTATTTCAACGATGCGCTGTTCCCCTTTGGCTATGGACTCAGCTATACCAGCTTCACGCTCGGCAAGCCTGCAGTCTCTGGCAATGCCGGATTGGCCGCGCTGACAGATCGTGCAGTCATCACCGTCACTGTTCCTGTGACAAACGTGGGCCGTCGTGATGGCAGCGAGACCGTTCAGCTCTATATCCGCAACTTGCAGGACCCCGATGGTCCGTCGAAGTCGCTTCGTGCTTTCCAGCGTGTCAGCGTGAAGGCCGGACAGGTGCAGAATGTAGCGTTGAAACTCAATCGTAATGCTTTCGAATTCTGGGATGCAGAAACTAATACCATGCGTGTGAAG
>Ga0247611_10004582_pt1 | contig 19024 bp, 18 predicted proteins | sample 177DNAGHGhighgp2_FD_192422 | JGI IMG/M metagenome (GOLD analysis project Ga0247611, IMG submission 192422) | Sheep rumen microbial communities from Palmerston North, Manawatu-Wanganui, New Zealand - 1770 DNA GHGhigh gp2 | ecosystem: Host-associated > Mammals > Digestive system > Stomach > Rumen... | reverse complement strand
AGCATACCGAATGCTTTCCATTCGCTTATTAACCCAGCTCGCTTAACCCTTCGCTCCAACAATTTGGAATCTATAGAATCCTTATACGTCCATAACAACCTGCACCAATCGCACATTTGCCTCACTGTCATGCCACCTTCTTTATAAAAGTGCTTGACAAAGTGAGTAAAGACTATAAAAACATCTTCATCAGCAGCAGGTAAGTAAACGGTTGTACCTCCATTATTCCAAGCCCTAACCTTCTCTCCATAGAACATATCTCTTTGAACTTCATCAATCTCAGCATCAACACGTGAAGATAATCCAGTTCTTTGAGTACCATGCAATTCTACAGACCATGAATCAATGTAGTATCCTAATTCCTTAGAATAATTACACTCAGGTTTGTTTCCGCTTGACAAAGGTAAAAGAAGGCTCTTTGCTTTTTCAAAGTTCTCAACACTTAAAAACAAATCCACATCCCCTGATGTTCTCCATTGTGGCCGCTCATAGCATTGTGCTATTCCCTGTCCTTTCACCAGTAATGTATAGATATCTGCTTCCCGCATCTTCGCAATCAAACCAGCAATAAACTGATTCATTGCCTTATTTCGCTGTTCCAACTGAATTGTCTGGCCAGCAAACTGCAATGCCCATACCTGGGGCACCTTCACATCAGTCACATGCTCAAGTCCTGCTGCCACCAGCCCTACCACTGCCTGCTCCTGCGCCAGGCGCATCACCTCAGCATAGTCTATATCTCCATACGGCAAGAGCCGGACCTCCTTTTCCCATAGTCCAGCTCTGACCAGTGCAAAAAAAGCTTGTTGATTGTTATTAGGCATTCACTCTCACATTCAATGCAGAAAATGCTTGATAAACGCATTCACAATGAAGCAGCAAACATTAAATGCCGCTGATACCTTGTTAATCTTTTCATCTTGCGTCTGTATCTCCCACACCTGCTTTACGCTCTTCCATTTGTTGGAACTCAGCGACTTGCTCATCACACGGTAATGACTCAGCACCTCATTCAGTCCATAACAAATGGTTCCGTTTCTCATCAGCATAAGCCAAGTGGCATAGTCTTGCCCACCTCTACGCAGAGGCATCTGAAAGTCACCTGTCTTGTTTCTGTCGATCAATACTGTTGAAGTAGAAATCATGGTATTCTTCAGCAGGAAATTATAGGATATTTTCTCCCTCACACCACGTACTGAATTCAAAGGTCTATCCTCTTCATCAATACAATCCATTGCCGTACAGCAGATGGCGGCATCCTTCTCTTTCATAAATGCCAGCTGTCGCTTGATCTTATCCTCACACCACATATCATCAGAATCAAGGAAGGCCACATACCTTCCTTTTGCCAGTTTCAATGCCGTGTTCCGGGCTACAGCTGCACCACCATTTTTCTCCTGCCGGTGATAGACTATGTTTGAATACTTGGCAGTATATTCTGCTATCACTTCTGCAGAATTGTCTTTAGAGCAGTCATCCACGAGTACAATTTCCAAATCATCGTACCCTTGGGCAAGCATAGACTCTATTGTCTTTCCAATCACCTTCTCCACATTGTAAACGGGGGTGATGACGGAAACTATTTCGTTATCGTATAGCGGCATATTACTTTTCGTAGATAGGAGTCAACCAATTCTGATACTTCGCAAGCTTACCTTGTGCAGCCTCTAAATACTTCAGGTGAATAGCCTTGGTCTTGGGGCCTTGTTCGCCTGTACCTATAGCATAACGGTCAACAGTATAGATAGGAGTCACCTCCATAGCAGAACCGCAGAGGAATGCTTCATCAGCCATATACACCTCAGTGCGGTCAATGGTACGCTCCACGAACTCCATTCCAAGATCCTCAGTTGCCAGCTTAATAACAGTATCGCGGGTAATACTTTCCAGCACACTATCCGTCAAACGAGGAGTAATAAGTTGGTTATCTCTAATCATAAAGAAGCAGCTGCCAGGGCCTTCTGCCACCTTGCCCACTTCATTCAGGAAGATGCAGGTGTCATAACCATTTCGCAAAGCTTCACGCTGACCAACACGACTGTTGATGTAGTTAGCACCACACTTAATACGAGGGCTCAGGTTCTCATCGCTAATTCTACGCCAAGATGTAAAACAGCAGTTCAAGCCCTTCTTGTTGTATTCTGCGGCTGTGCGTCCACGAGGAATAGGAGCCACGAACATCTCAACAGGGCCTTCGCTACCCCAAGAACCAAAGCCATCTACAAACAATGTCTGGCGCACACTCAGGTTCTCATCATATTCATTTGCCTTGACGGTATCTACCAAAGCTTTCTGGAAGTCCTCCTTGGTAAATTTGCAATCCAACTGAATCAACTTGGCAGAACGAATCAGTCTGTCATAGTGGTCGCTCAAGCGAAAAGCATAGAGCTGCTTCTGCTCATCATTCCAATAGCAAGGAATTCCTTCAAAAACATTCAATCCAAATTGCGAAGTCGGTGAAAGCACATTCACCATAGCGTTATTCACGTTCATAATCTGACCTTTGAACCAGATCAGTCTGTTTGCAACATCAGTCTTTGCCATATCTTAAATAATTATCAATTTTCAATCCTCAATTATCAATTAGTCCTCGTCTGGAAGATGAGCTATACGCTTTACTTCCTCATCATCCAATGCAGCAGATTCCTCTGCACTCATTCCTTCACGCTGGTCTTCATTAATATTCGCGCTTTGGAAAACTTTCAGTACAGACCACCAGAGAATTTTGATGTCAATCCAAATACCTTCCTTCTTGAACAAGTCAACATACTCGTTATCCAGCGTCACCTTTTCATCCCAGGAGTTCTCATTACGCCCTTTGCACTGAGCCAAGCCTGTAATACCGCCTTTTACTTGGAAACGCTTCTTGTACTTCTTATTAAGCGTATCAAAGTCACCCAGTTCATAGGTCACACAAGGACGGGGGCCAACCACAGAGATATCACCTTTCAGCACATTAAAGAATTGTGGGAACTCATCAATACTGGTCTTACGCAAGAATGCACCCACCTTGGTCACACGGGGGTCATTGTCGTATGAGAACAATCCCGTACCCAAATTCTCTGCATTCACTACCATAGAACGGAACTTCAGCATCTGGAAGATGCGTCCATCCTTGGTTCTGCGTCCCTGTTTAAAGAATACCGGGCCTTTGCTATCCAACTTGATGGCAATTGCCACAATAATCCAAACTGGTGTGAGCAATATAACAGCTATCAAGCAGCTCACAAAATCAAAGCAACGCTTGATAAATAGATTCAGCTTATACATGCTTAGAAATTAAACGTATGGAACAAGTCATCAAAGTTCTCTGCTCGCTTAATCACCTCCGTCTTACCCTCGCTAATGTCCAGCACAGGGAAGTTGGGCAGAATGAATGGCGGTTTCATCACCAGCGAATAGCTACCACAGTTGCTAATCACAATGGCATCTTGATGAGCCAGCTTGCCAGTGTAGTTGTGATAGAGCACATCTCCCTCAATGCAGGTGAAACCAACAAAATCAAGATCTTTGTATTCTTTCTGTTCACCACCCATTGCAATCACTTCCATAGGAGGATTAATGCTGGTCATACTGATATTCTTCTGGCTGCCAAGTACGGTTGCAATCCATTTTCCACGAACATTCTTGATGGTCTTAACGGTTCCTATGAACTTCATGCAGTCACCTACAACGGCACTTCCCGGTTCAATCAGCAGTTCTGGCTTTACATCCTTGTCTGCAAAGTAGTCTGCAAACACCTGTGCAGCAGCCTTGGCGTATGCTTCGTAGTCAGGAATCTCGCAAGAGAACTGAGCACGGAGTGATTCCGCCATCTTACCAAACAGACCGCCACCAATGTCAATACGATCAGGAATTATGCCCAAACGGTCAATCAAATCTACCATACCCTTGGCACGTGCTGGCCAATAGGCTATCTGACGTTTAGCGAAGTGGCACTGGAAATTGATAAACTTCACATTCTCGGTGGTAGTGGCAAACTTCACTGCCTCCATGAACTCAGCACCATCAATGTCAAAACCAAAACGGGATACCACACCATCATTCACTTCGTAATTGCAACGGATACCTACATTGATTAGATGGTCAGCATGACGGTTGTGAATGTCCTTAATTTGCTCCAGCTCTTCGATGCTATCAATATTGATGGTACCGCCATCCAAAAGGAACTGTTCCATAATGGGCACGTTCTTGATAGGCCCATTCCAGATAACACGATCCATCTTGCAACCTACCCTCTTGGCAATCTCCAACTCCATCTCACTCACCACCTCAGCATAACCGCCAAGTTCGTTGACAATCTTGCACAGTTTGGGAGTATAGTTGGTCTTGTAGGAGTAAGCAATATTCCAGTTGGGATATATGTTGTTGAAAGCGGTTTTCAGTTCAGCAAAGTTTTTACGGAACTGGGCACTATCCAACAGATAGAAAGCCTCACCGTATTCAGCACGTAGTTGTTCAATAATCTGTTTATCCATAATCTATTATATAGTATAATTCGTACCAGCAATTTTGTTCACAGCAGCCACCACAGCCTTACGATTCTCTTCCAGATAGGCAGCATCTGCCTTTGAAGCCTCTTTCTCCAAAGCCCGCAGTCCTGATATTCCCTTATCAAAGATACTTTTTACTTCATTTAGGTCTGTAACAATATCCGTATTGCAGAAAGTGCGGCTCACAATCACCATACTGGAGCCAAGGCGCACATGCTCTTTTAAAACCATAGAACCAGGAAGGGCTCCACCATCAAGAGTGGCAATACCTCCAAATCCAAACGGGATGCCTTTGGATTTAATCTTATTGCCTAGTTTTTCAACAGCACCGTTAGCAAGCAATTCAAACATGAACTTCATACCCAACTCCAGATGCATATCGTTCAGCCCAAGATGGATCATATCTATTCCAGACACTTCAAGGATTTCATCCACTAGATTGGCAGCTTCGACAGTTTCCATCAGAAGGAGCGTCTTGGCTCGTCCATCTACATATTTGATAAAATCCTTAACCTCATCAACAGTTTTGAAGAAAGGGAGCATCAAGATATCAGCACCGGCTTCAATAGATGCATCTATCTCATCCTTTGATGAAGGATAGTCAAGCAATGCCTCATGTATCGGATTTACTCTTACCAACACTTTCGCTTTTTTCACAGCAGCTTTTATGTTAGCAATGTCCTTCACTGTATGATGGTTCTGAACGGTATCCAAACCGCCCTGTCTGGCATCTTTGCCTATGAATTCCATATCAAGGAATATCCAGTCTACACCAGCCTGCTCTGCTATCTCTGCCACAGCGGGTTTGTTGGTGATATACATTAATTTTAATGTCATAACCTAAAATAATATGAATATCTAAAACCATTCTTAACACACCTTATTATTCGTGACTCTGTCTGTCACGAAGTCTATACTTAGCCATCTACCTATTTTTTTAAATGGTTTAACGAGACATTGAGGAGTTAAACTGTACATCAATAATTTAAATTGATATTTAAAATCTTCTTTAAAATTCAAAACATCTCTACCAGCAATATCAATGCTTGGTTCTCTTTTTAGAATCCTTTTCATAGGAGCTCTTAAATACTTGCTTTGTACTATTGTATGTTCTATGTTCAGAATATTTCTATCATCAATTAGGTACTCGATTTTATTAACATTTATATCGCTTATTGAAATTTGCTTTATTTCAAATTGCCAAGCATTATAATTACCTTTACCTATAGTTTCCATTAAGAATTCTCTATCCCATATAGCTGCTTGGAGATTAAGTGGGTATTTTTTGTCTTTTGGTATTATTTTAATATGCTTATTCCCTTGGAAAGGTGTGCCCTTTTCCCAAGAGCTTTTAATAAGTTGAACCAAGACTTGATAGAATTTTATCTTGTATTCATTTATTAAATGTAAACTGTCTAACACTAAGGTATTATTGACAGGCGATGAAATAAAAAAATCTTCTAACAATAATAGAACATATTTTGTGTTAATCACTTTCAATGCATTATATGCCTTTTTACTCCACTCCGACCCTTCACCTATTGCTATAACTTCAACGTTTTTATACTCAGGTTTCAAAACAGATGTTGCTAAATAGGTCTTTGGTCTATTGCTCCAGTATTTATTGAGAAGATAAATATCAATATCCCATACATCTTTGTAGCCATCAAAACCAACTATAAGTATTGAGAGATCTTTATCTGCCCATGTGTCTATATTTTCCATTTGGTGTTATTATTTTATTGATAGGATTTGCTTAATTCTACTATTATCTCCATATTCACAAGGTGAATCGTATGGTCTGTCAGGGAATGCACCATACTCCAACTTAATATCAAGATTATGCTCCTTAACAAACTGTTCCACTCTAGTAGCCAAACTCATAGGTCTTCCGGTACAGCAATTAATGATACCTATCACTTCTTTCTGCATCACAGCAGCAGATAATTGGTTAGCCAGTTCTTCAATAGTGATAAAATCATACTGATTCTTACCTGTTGTGAACGGGAAGGTTTTCTTTCCTTCTTCTGCTGCCAACAACAACTTGCAGAAAATAGAATTGTTCTTCTTATCGTCACCAATGATATAGTAGCAACGCAACCATTGAAGAATACACTCTTTTTGCTTGCAATACAGCATCATTGCCCTACGTAATGCATCCTTTGCAATGCCATACATGGAAATTGGGTTACAAGGGGTATTTTCATCAATAGCTCCCTCCCAGTAACCAACTTCATGCATAGTGCCCATTACTGCAAGTTGTTTCAAACCGCCATCAATCATTGCCGTTAAAAACTTATAATGTGCAGAAAGATCACCTATCTGAGTAGGCGCATTATGTACAAAGCCATTACGCCAAGCCATGTGAAGACAGACATCTGGTGAACCTAATTGTTCATATACGTTACCTTCTGGAAGTTCAAAGAGATTCAAAGTCTTTCGCTCTGCACGCTCATCTACATCAGTTGTCACTATATCGCAGGCAATAACCTCTGCTCCTTTGTCAAGCAAGGCCTTAACCACATGACGACCGATATAGCCGTTTGCTCCTGTTACTAGTACCTTCATAAAAATTCTATTTAAACAGCCCCTTTTGTTTCATCTCTTCAAGAGAGGCCTCATAATTATCTTTCTGTAATTCTTGTTGGTTTACCCATTCGGTAAACTGCTTGATGCCATGATCAAACGTCCATTTGGGCTCAAAACCAAGGATCTTCTTTGCTAAAGTAATATCAGCATAGTTATGGCGGATATCACCCAAGCGGTAGTTTCCGGATACATTCAGTGGCACTTCAATACCATAATGCTTACACAAGGTCTTTGCGACAGTCAGCACGTCCGTGGCTATGCCAGTACCAATATTGAATACATGACCATTCGCTTCCCGCACTTCCATACCAGCGATGGTTGCATTCACCACATCATCTATATACACAAAGTCACGGCTCTCTAATCCATCCTCAAAGATGTTGATCTCTTTATGGTTCTTAATACGGGTGGAAAATATACTCAGGATTCCTGTATAAGGATTGGTGAGTGACTGTCCTGGGCCATAAACGTTCTGATAGCGGTAGGATACTGATTCTACACCGATATTCTTACAGATTAAATGAACCAGCTGACCTTGAACTTGTTTACCTATTCCATATACGGATGATGGATGAATGGCGCTATCTTCAGTGGTGGCTACAAGTTTTACCCTTCCACCACACTTTGGACAATGGCACTCAAAGTCGCCTTTGGCCATATCTTCATCCTTGCGTTCAGTAGGATATACATCGCCACACTTTTCACAATGATACTTTCCTTCGCCATAAATAGCACGGGATTCTGCAACAACCACACGCTTTACATGGTGTTTGGTATTGGTCAAGATATCCAAAAGGAGTGCTGTACCACCAATATTCACATCCACATAACGCTTAATCTCGTACATAGATTGGCCAGTGCCTGTCTCAGCTGCCAGATGAATGATGTAATCGGCATCTTTGATAGCACCTTCAAAAGAAGCCCTATCACAAACATCTGCTTTTATAAACCGTGTTTTATCTTTCACACTACAATACAATGGAGAAGTCTTATCTGGATTATCGCCATGTATCTGTGCTAGGAGATTATCAAGTACCGTCACATCATAGCCTTTTTCAATCAATTGTAGGGCTATGTGGGATCCGATAAAACCTGCTCCGCCTGTTATTAGAACTCTATATCTCATACTCTTTCCCACTTTTTACTTTCAAAATTATATTGTTTAATGATTTTCGCGGGGTTACCTGCGGCAATGGAATATGACGGAATAGATTTATTAACCACAGAGCTAGCTCCAATAACACTCCAGTCTCCGATTGTAACACCAGGTAGTATTATCGCTTTCTCCCCAATCCAACAATTCTCTCCTATAACTACATCCTTTTTTATCAGTGGCTGATTTCCGTATTTAACCCCTGCTTCGGGATCCATATTGTGATTTTCACCTATAATTGCAACATAACTTGCTATGAGGGTATTTTTTTTTATTGTTACATTTCCTCCTGCCATAACAGTAAAAAACTGACCTATATAGCAATTATCCTTTATATCGATTTTTCCACCTTCATAACTAGAGAGGCGAGACATTCTATCTATCTTCACATAATTTCCTAATCTAATATTCCTTGGACTATTTACTCTTAAGCCTCTTCTAATATCCACCCAATTCCCGACACGTTCCATTCTTAACAAAGCAAATGGATTACATATATAGGAGATTATTAACTTAACGAATGACTTCCAATCCATAATAGTATAATTGAGGTTATTGAGGTTTAATATAATTCTCGTAGTAAAAAATATTAGACTTCCTCATTTCTCCATTTATTGATAAATCACTCAGTTTCATACTTCCATCTTCCTTGTGCTTGATTGAGATAAAATCTGAATAACAAGTTTTGAAATGAGTCTTCTTTGCTTTATATGCAAGTATACCTTCTTCACCAAAAAGAAAAACGCGATCGTCATAAACAGGCTTAAGCTTCTCAACTATTCTCTTACTTAACAAAAGAAAACTACCATGGGCACAATATATGTCATAAACACGCTGTTTTCTTATTTTCTTTACATGTGATATAAATTCACGAATAATTTTGGAGATAGTTAATCCACACATCAATAAGAGCCTACTATTCAGTTTATAACCACAATATATTAAATACTCCGACAAGGGTAATCTTTTAAACATCGCAGGATTCTGAGCCTTTCCTGATGCGGCTATTATTTGGGGAGCTATAATATCATATTCAAAATCGGGACCAATGAAAGTATCATCAAAGTTTTCTATAACGATGTCTGGATTTGAAATGATAACATAATCAAATAAATAATGCTTTAGAGCGAACTCCATCCCCCTATTATTACCATAGCTGTATCCTTTATTCTCAATGCTTATAAAATCACAATGATAGAGGTTCGCTATCCTTTCAACTTCATGCAGAGAATCATCATCATAATATGCATTGACTATCACAGATTTACACGAAGAGACTTTCTCTGTAATACTCGCTAAACAATCTTCCAAGTCGTTTGTGTTTCTATAAACCAGGATTACAAATATATACTTATAATATTCCATTTAACCTTTACTTTTTTTATTTATTAATAACCAAACTAATATCGACAAGCCCCCTTGGACGAAAGATGCTAGCACGAAAGAATAGGAATAATCAGAAAGGGAACTCGAAAAAGAAAACAATACAATCAATACTATACAACTTACCAAAAGAATTATAGTGTTGTATGGTATTGTTGACACTGCATCTATCGGATTACGGTATAGTAAATACATGGATTGAGGTAACACCGACAATAGTAGTATCATGGCAATATCCTTACATACAACATAATCTGGTGAAAAGAATAACTTAATTAGAACTGGCAAAAAGAGTCCAAAAAGAACAGTTAAAACCGCAGCTAAAGAAATATACCATACAGATAATCTGCGAATAAGTCTTTGTGCTTCAGAGAACCGTCCATTTGACATCGCACCAGAAACATAAGGGAGTAAGACTACACCTAAGAAAGAGAAAAAAGGTGTCACCATGTTTATTATTGTCAATCCAACAGAATAATATGCGACATCAGTCATCGACATAACTTGCGACAAATATAGCACAGGAAAGGCAGAGAAGGAAAAGAGCAGGAAATCTCCAATTAACCTTGGCGTAGAATAAACTGCAATTGTTTTCATCATATCCCAGAAATAACAACTACGATATGCCCTAAAAATAATATTCCTATTTCTATGATTCTCATATATGAAATATAATACAGTGAAAGAAAAAGTCGTTAGAAACCATAGCAAGAAAACCGCATTAACATTATGACGTGGAATAAATAAAAGACTGAGCAACAATAATAATTGAAAGGACACTTGCGCTATGCTATAATTTTTAAAATCATTAACGCCACGGTAATATGCTATCAACAACGCAGATATTGATGTACTAAAAGCAAACGCCATAGCCAGCCAATAAAGAGTACAATCCGAATTGCCTGTTACATTTTCTATAAAGGCCTCTGAAAACAACAACGCAAATGTTGCAAGTATTACACAAATTACCCCCACAAAGAATAATGAACAACAAGTAAGGTCCACCATCTTTCTGTATTGATGCGCACCTTGATAAATTGCCAGATATCTAGGTAATGTTATTCCCATACCTGAAAGCATCACAAAGGATATTACTGACACGCTCCTACGTACTACATTATACAGTCCAAACTCATCAACAGTAAGTATATTGCATGCTGTCTTTGTAATTCCAAAGGCAGATAGCATTACCAACATTTGCGTAATCAATGTCCACAAGACATCTTTTCGGAAAGAAGAACCGTTTAATAATTTCTGCTTTAGATTTATCTTACGCATATTATTAATGAATACGTTTCTTGTTGAATTCAATTACTTGACAAAAAAACATCCAATGACTGTGGACAAGAATTCCGTTCAATCCTAAAAAAGAATTTCAAAAGGAAATATAGATAAAACATCAATCCAATATATGTAGCATAAGCAAATATCGAAGAAACGAAACTCCAGGATATGAAGAAATAAATGCCACACATAAGCGTTGTACTTAAATAAACAAATCTTTTATTGGTAAAATGGTTATATATGATTCTACAGACAATTCCCATAATAAACAAATAAATTAAAGTTCCTATTTTTCCAAAATCCTCAACAAAAAACCTGAAAATAGTGAATACATTTGTATGATCTCCGTCTACTGAGACTTCTACTAAATCCCCAAAAATACCACTTTCTCGTTTTAATAATCCTAAAGTATTTGTAACTCCAAAAAAAGTTTTACATCCTCCTGTCAACTCTGAGAGAATATCTTCATGGGAGGAGAACCACAAGTCAAAGGCGGGTAAATGACCTAATGCGTAAGATGTAGTTTTTCCGAAGACAACATACATTGTATCTAGATCAAATGCTCCGATTCTAAACATCATAACAATAATCAACAGAGCAATGAATATAACAACACCCAATATAATGAATAAAACCTTTTTATAATTTAATTGAAGGCGTTCACCATTTAGTTGAGATATTATTAATAACCCAATTAACCATAGAAAAGTTCCTGTAATGATGCCCATTTTAGCACCAGCAGCCAACCCACCAAAAACGAGGGGGAAAAGAGACAAATACGAAAGCAATCTTTTACGCCCGCTAAACATGTAATATGACATACCGCCTAATATAGCACATGCATAAGTGTTAATTCCTAACACTTTTGCAAGAATTCCCCCTTCATCATCCCCAGAATATCGTTCTACCGATTGTTCATTACTCATTTCCATAAATGAATTCAAATCAAAAAGATTTTGCAACCCAAATCCATGATTATAAATATCATAAAAAAAAGAAATAAAAGACAAACACAACACAAAAAAATATATATGTTTTGCTTTATCATCATTGTAATTGACGGTCACTTCTCTTTCTTCATTTAAACCATTTGGTAATTTCGCACAAAAGCCCAAATCAAAACAGTATAGGCACAATAATATGTAAAGTATACCGATATACTTGAAATACAAAAAACCTGAAAATAAAATGACCATAAATAGGATCTGACCCGTCCAAAACAATGTGAATACAGATGCTGGGGAAGAAGGGCTAACCATCTTCCTCACAAAACATATCAGGAGTATCGATAATAATATAACTAAAGCGTAGAGCATGCTTTATCCATCCAATCTTTACGCGACTTTATCCATTGACGGAACTTATTTACATCTTCAGACAAAGGGGGATTCTGCCCCCCCCAGTCCGTCCATCTCTGTTTATGGAGCTCACGCGATTGATTAACCTTATAACTATACGTATTATAGTATTCATTTAAAGACTCCAATATTTCATTTACAATGGAATCGCTATGAGCATACCAAAAATCGGCATATCGGGACCTGAAATCGGCATTGTTCGCAAACAGCTTTTCCAAATAGCAATTGTAATGGCTGGCACTCCAGACATCTTCTCTTTCCATCATGGTGTCAAAATCCCACATACATCCCATTATAATTTTTGAGTCTGACGTATCATCATATTTGGTAAAGTACATATTACTACCTATACCGTCACGACCACCCAAAATGTCATGACCAACTGTCCATCGAATAAGAGATTCCACGTCTATATAATCTGAATAGGTTTCATCTTCTAGATGACTCTCAAATGCACTAAGATAACGTTGCAAATATCCATATTTCGCAGGTGTCATATCCACCACTTCTGGATATTTGAACGTAAATTTTGCTCCAGTGTTTATAGAGAACTTCGTGTCCATAAACATATCCTCATTCCACCAATAAGCATCCCATTCGAAGATATATCCTGTATCTGACACGTTCAGCCTACATTTCTTATTCCTTGAAACAGACTCGCAAAGAAGATATAGTCCCCTATAGTCATTGTTGAATACCACATTCACATATTCAAAAGATGGTGCATATTGGAGTCCTACAGCTTTGTTTGCCATAAAACCAAAAGCAGGATTGTGTTCGCTGCTGGATCTCATCAGCAACCAGTTCTTATCCTTATACATCTCGTCACGACATAAAAGGTCTGCTTTTTTCTGAAGCTTAACTTTGAATGGATGCTGCCCTCGTGATGCCATTTGATTGCCTCGAACTCTGATACGCATGCCGCTTTCGTCTTCGACAAAGTCGCCACTGTCATAAAAGACACTATCCTTAAGTTGAATCCATAATCTGCCAGGAACTTTGTTGGTATTCGTAATACTAATGCCCATATAGGGATCACCATCAATCACTGGATGTGATATCTTAGTATAAGTTGGCTCTTCTGCATTTTCGGTAGTAATGAACACTACTGGAAGACCTATATTCAACAAGGAGTCAAGTGATATAGACATTCCTGTTATAACAACTGGCGCTTTAATTGAATCTTGGGGTTCTGATGGCCCTTCAGGTTCTATCATAAAATCATCTTTTGAGCACCCAACAACAAGAAATAACAAAAGTAATATTATATATATATTCCTCATAGTTTTAATTCCCCCAACTAATTCTTCGATGTCTCAATAACAACTGTATTTGTTGATGTCAACAAATCTTGGAGCATTATAAACCCGTCTTTTTCCACTGTTCTGACGGTCTTACCATTAGCCTTTACCACATAATTTGCAAATGGCACTGGTATGCTAACTCGTGCTGAAGTTCCTGTTGGAACGGTAAAGGTAAGTGAAGTCGGACTGACCTGCAATGAAATCAGCCCTTTCACTGTTGGCACTGTGGCACTTACATGATTCAACCTTCCTATTTGCGGCTTGATTTCAACAACTTTGAATCCTGCCTCAACTGGTTGTACTCCCAAGACCTTGAATGGTATAATATTGGCTGGTGCGGCTCCCCATGCATGATTCCAATCTTGATCTGGCTTAAACTCGTTGCCCCATGCCTCCATACTAATAGTAGAGCCCTCACGCATCATATTTCGCCAACTGCGTTTGCCATCGCTAACCAAATAATCAAATGCCACATCGCCTCTACCTGCCGCATACAAGCCCTCCATCAGGAACTGAGAACCGTAAACGCTGCATACTACGCCACGAGAGATGACATAATCAGCTACACTGTTCTTCTTGGCATCAGGTACTAAACCGAATGCAAGAGGGAACATATTGGCATGAAGCGAAGCATGCGATTGTCCAATACCATCAACATAAACGTCATGAGTCTTGTCAAAGAATGATGTATTAAAAACCTCTTTGAATTGTTCAGCATAGGTAGCAAACTTTTTCCCTTCTTGTTCCTTGCCCAATGCATAGGCAATCTTTGAAAGAGTCTCAACGGCCTTATAATGGTATGCATTGACTACCACATTATAATCTGTATAGACAAATCCGTCATCTTCTCCAGGTGCTCCTGTATCACCTACATGAGGCCAATCTACAATATCGTCAATCTCTGACTTAAGGCCCAATGATGATAATAACGATGATGGTTGTCCATGCTTGGTTGTTATGAGCTTTGTTCCAGAATCAACCAAATCAAAAAGTGCATGCTGCTTTAACAACTCGTAATGTCTACTGATTAAGTCTGTCGATCCTGTATACAAATAATCATACCATGCAATTAGAATCGTTTGGAATATCCACTCTGTAGGCCATGTGGGGTGCTCCAATAAATATTCACATGTACGACGGGCAATAGGATAATATGCATCAACGCCATAATGTCCCAGCTGGTTTATCAGAGCATCAGCCTCATATGGCCTGCGTTCTCTGTCTCCATCAATATAATATCCCGTAAAGGAAGTAGCCTTTATGGAATACTTGCAGAAGTCCCATACCTCATTTAATGCAACATTGTCACTGACAAATGATGATGCATTATCGTCAAACGGGCATGTTACCGTTACCCTAGAAACATCACAAATCGCATACTTTGAATTCTGTTCTACTTCCAAATAGCGGAAGGGAGTTACTTCTCCCACTTCCTCAGGCATTGAAAAACCTGGAGCCTCGTTCGAACCGTATGGATCGCGAGCCAGTTTGGGTTGGTAAGTATGCTCTCCCTCCTGCAGTGGTATTGCTATTCTTCTGTATCTACGAAATACACCTGGGTTCGCATCCACTCGTCCGGACTTAATACATTCTCCAAGTGCAATGTAAAGAGTATCCTTAGCATGACCAGTAACCGTAATTTCCGGGTAACTAAAAGCTGCTTTACCAAAATCATAAACCTTAGTTTCACCCTGAGTACTGAAGTTAACAGGGTTTTCTCGAGTCAATTGATATTCAATTCCCTTATGCTCAATAATACTCTTCTCATCATTCTCGACTTTGGGGTCTGGATCAACCATGACATTCCTGTCACAGCCAAGAATGACAAAGAACAATAATATATAAAGGAATGATTTCATAACCCAATTATCATTTACACCCTGTTACGAGGATATTCATATCAAACTTTTAACGATTGGCATATTGTGTTTCGTAATACTTCTGATAATCTCCGGAAGTCACATTGTCTAACCATTCCTGGTTATCAAGATACCATTTAACCGTTTTCTCAATGCCCTCCTCAAACTGAAGAGAAGGCTCCCAGCCAAGTTCCTTCTGAAGTTTGGTGCTATCAATGGCATAACGGAGATCATGACCTGCACGATCGGTGACATAAGTTATCAAATCCATATCTGCACCTTCGGGACGGCCAAGGAGGCGGTCAACAGTATTTATCAGCACCTTGATGATATCAATGTTCTTCCATTCATTGAAGCCACCAATATTATAGGTATCAGCAACCTTACCCTCATGGAAAATGAGGTCGATGGCACGGGCATGATCGACGACATAAAGCCAGTCGCGTACGTTCTCACCCTTGCCATAGACAGGCAGCGGCTTGCGATGGCGGATATTATTGATGAACAACGGAATCAGTTTCTCAGGGAACTGATACGGACCATAGTTGTTTGAGCAGTTGGTCACAATGGTGGGCATGCCAAATGTATCATGGAATGCACGAACAAAATGGTCCGAGCTCGCCTTAGCTGCACTATAGGGACTGTGCGGCTGATACTTCAAGTCCTCTGTAAAAAACTTATCGCCATAAGCCAGGTGGTGCTTACCACTGGATGCCTTAGTAGTGAAAGGCGGTTCAATGCCTTCAGGATGAGTCATTTGAAGAGCACCGTATACCTCATCAGTAGAAATATGATAGAAGCGTTTGCCCTCGTACTTTTCAGGAAGACTCTCCCAATAAGCTTTAGCTGCCTGAAGAAGCGAAAGAGTTCCCATCACATTAGTCTGTGCAAAGGTGAACGGATCTTTGATACTGCGGTCAACGTGACTTTCAGCTGCCAGGTGAATTATACCGTCTATGTGGTCACGCTGCATGATGTCAAGCATCAGTTCAAAGTCACAGATATCCGCTTTAATAAAATAATAGTTAGGTTTATTCTCAATATCTTTGAGGTTTGCCAAATTTCCTGCATAGGTCAACTTATCCACATTATATATATTATACTGCGGGTACTTGTTCACAAAAAGCCTTACAACATGGCTTCCAATAAATCCGGCACCACCGGTAATGATAATGTTCTGCATATTATACGTGCTGCAATGTGTTTGAATTAATTTCTTCTTTCATTTCATCGATGACCTTCAAAAGATACTGGCCATATTGGTTTTTGAGCATAGGTTTAGCCAGTTCACGCATCTTCTCCTCAGAAATCCAACCATTGCGATAAGCTATACCTTCCAAGCAGGCAACCTTTAAACCTTGACGTTTCTCAATAACCTCAACAAAGGTAGAAGCTTCTGCCAATGAATCATGTGTTCCGGTATCCAGCCAAGCGAAGCCGCGGCCAAAGACTTGTACTTTCAGATTACCTTCTTTTAGGAACTCCTGATTCACTGTGGTAATCTCCAACTCACCACGGGCGGAAGGTTTTATATGCTTAGCGACATCCACCACTTTGTTAGGATAGAAATAGAGACCAACAACTGCATAGTTTGATTTTGGATTTACTGGTTTCTCTTCTATGCTCAAGCAATTGCCTTGCTTGTCAAACTCGGCAACGCCATAGCGTTCTGGATCCGATACCCAATAACCGAATACCGATGCCTTGTTGTTTTCTTCCGCGTCTTTAACAGCTTGCTTTAAAAGTGATGTGAAACCAGCGCCATAGAATATATTGTCACCAAGCACCAAGCAAGCAGAATCGTTGCCAATGAACTTTTCTCCAATGACAAATGCTTGTGCGAGGCCGTCAGGACTGGGCTGCTCTGCATATTCGAAATTTACTCCATAATCACTGCCATTGCCCAACAAACGCTTAAACCCAGAGAGGTCATAAGGTGTTGAAATAATCAGAATATCACGAATGCCTGCCAACATCAATGCACTGATTGGATAATAGACCATAGGTTTATCGTAAATCGGGAGCAATTGCTTGCTCACACCCTTGGTTATGGGGTAAAGGCGAGTGCCACTACCGCCTGCTAATACTATTCCCTTCATACTAATACAAATTTACATTAATATCAAATGGTGAATCGAAGTCCTTCAAGAGAGAGTGTTTTGTGTCCTTTTCTGATAAAAGTGCTTTATCTGTTGGAATTTTCCAATCAATTCCAAGACTGTCATCAAGGATACTGATGCCGCCATCTGCCTCTGGATGATAGAATTCGTCACATTTGTACTGAAACACTGCAGTCTCACTCAACACTGCAAAACCATGGGCAAAACCACGGGGCACAAAGAACTGGCGATGGTTATCCTCCGTCAATTCTACGGCAACATGCTGACCACAAGTAAAGCTACCCTTACGAATATCAACAGCAACATCAAGGACTGCACCTTTCACACAACGGACAAGTTTGCTTTGAGTAAACGGCGGACGCTGGAAATGTAATCCACGCATTACGCCATAAGAACTCATACTTTCATTGTCTTGCACGAAGTTAACCTTATGCCCAAGAATGGGTACTACTTTCTCATCAAAGTCGCGTTGAGAAAAACTCTCAAAGAAATATCCACGGGCATCCCCGAACACTTTAGGCTCAATGATGAGCACACCATCGATTGATGTTTTTATTACCTCCATAGTCTATTCTTTCATTAAATTGTTCAAACATATTTTAAGAGAATCAGTCCAATATGGGACTGCCATTTCGAACACCTCTTTTACCTTCGTTTTATCCAATACAGAGTAAGCAGGCCGCTTCACGGGGCTGGGAAATTCGTCTGAATGACAAGGTTGAATATCACAGCTCTTATTACCCGCGATTTCAGCTATCATCTTAGTAAAATCGTACCATGATGTTACGCCCTCATTACTATAATGATAAACCCCCGTATTACCTGTGTATTTACGATTCTCTATGATATCATAAATTGTAGCAGCCAAGTCATAAGCATAAGTAGGTGTTCCAACCTGATCGAAAACAACCTTGAGCTGGGGTTTGTTAGCCGTAAGGTTCATCATGGTCTTCACGAAATTCTTCCCAAACTCACTATAGAGCCAGGCGGTGCGGAAGATAAGATAATCAACTCCAGTCTTCTGGATGTTCTGCTCGCCATGCAATTTAGTCAAACCATATACTCCTGTGGGAGTTCCTTTCTGGTCTTCCTTACAAGGAGTGTTATACGGATCACCACCGAAAACATAGTCGGTAGAGATGTGTACCAGCAAACCGTTTACTTCTTTCATAGCTATCGCTAAGTTTTCGGGAGCAGTTGCATTCAATTTCTCTACTAAAGCGTATTTCTCAGGATCCTCTGCCCCATCCACATTCGTCCATGCTGCGCAATTTATAATTGCCGTGACATCATTATCTGCCACTATCTTACGGATGGCATCAAGACACGTAATGTCGAGAATTGTCGTTTCTTGTCCTTCTATCTCAACCACATCCGTAAAGATATACTTATCCTTTGAGTCTTTGGTGACAATACGCATTTCATTGCCCAATTGGCCGTTTGCTCCAGTGACTATTATGTTCATATATTGTTGTTCTTAT
>Ga0247611_10004581_pt1 | contig 19029 bp, 29 predicted proteins | sample 177DNAGHGhighgp2_FD_192422 | JGI IMG/M metagenome (GOLD analysis project Ga0247611, IMG submission 192422) | Sheep rumen microbial communities from Palmerston North, Manawatu-Wanganui, New Zealand - 1770 DNA GHGhigh gp2 | ecosystem: Host-associated > Mammals > Digestive system > Stomach > Rumen... | reverse complement strand
TAAGGCAGTCTTACTAAGAGGAGATACAGATACACAGGCTTGTATGGCTGGAGCAATTGCTGGTGCTTATTGGGGAATACCAGAGGAAATAGCCAGTGAAGCTAAAGAAAGACTTCCTCAAGATTTATATGTAATTCTATCTAAGTTTAGTAAAAAATATAATTTACCATTATGATTTTAAGTATTTTAGACACTGATTTGTATAAGTTTACTACGTCGTATGCTTATATGAAGTTGTACCCTAATGCACTTGGAACATTTGAGTATATAGACAGAAATAATACTGTCTATGATGAATCTTTCTTAGAATATCTAAAATTACAGATATGTAAGTTAGGTGATGTTTTTCTCACTATGGATGAATTCTGTAAGGTAGTCTCTAATCCTTGGTTATCAAGATTTATTCCAGTAAATTATTGGGAGTGGCTTAGAAGCTTCCAGTTTAACCCAAATCTTATAAAGGTATGGCTTGATGAAGATGGACATCTACATATTAGAGTAACTGGTTATCTTTATAAAGTGACACTTTATGAAGTTCCTATTCTTTATACTGTATCTGAATGTTATTATAAATTCTTTAATATACAGGCAGATATAAACTTAATGTATAAGAATCTTGCAGAGAAGATAAAATTCGCTAATAGAGAAAATCTTATCTTCTCTGAATTTGGAACTAGAAGAAGATACTCTTCTAATGTACATGATTTGGTAGTTCAATATCTAAAAGAGCACTCAAGGACTTGTGTAGGTACTTCTAATGTCTATTTTGCACTTAAATATGATATGATGCCTTGTGGTACATTCCCACATGAGTGGGTTATGTTCCATGGAGCAATTTGGGGTTATCAACAAGCTAATGAACTTTCTATGAGAGACTGGGTACGTTGTTACGATGGAGATCTAGGAACAGTATTGGTTGATACTTATACTACTAAGTTCTTCCTAAGTCAATTCTCTCGTAAGTATAGTAAATTGTTTGATGGTCCACGTATCGACTCTGGAAATGAGAAAGTTCTAGGAGATATGTTTATTGAACACTATAAGTCAATGAATATCAATCCTCTTAGTAAGACTCTTGTAATGAGTAATGCTCTTACCTTTCCTAAATTCAAGGAAATTAGAGATTACTTCTTAGGTAGAATTAATGTTGTTGCTGGAATAGGTACTAACATTACTAATGATTGTGGAGTTATACCTCTTAATGAAGTAATGAAACTTATTGAGGTACAACTTCATATTAAGGCTCCAAAACTTCCTTGTATTAAACGTTCAGATGATATAGGTAAGAGACTTGGTGATCCAGTACAACAACAAATACTTGATTACGTATTAGAAAATGCCGCGTAAAACAACGAAAAAGGTAACTAAAGTGGAAAAGGTGGAAATTCCGAAAGGGATTCCACCAAAGCCACGAGAAAAACTAATTCCTGGACAAGAACTTTATTGTTATTATCCTCCTGATAATATATATCATAAAAGAATATATGTAAAGGAAGGTAAAGATCCAGATTGGGTTGTAACAATAGATGAAAACGGACAGAACTGGTTATTGAATATAGAACATTTACATAATACTGTTTTAACAAAAGAAGAATATGTGGGACAAATGGATAAATAAATCTGTGGCAGATCTTAAAAATTATATACAAGAATGCCATTTAAAGAGTGTAGTACTAGGACTTAGTGGTGGAATAGATAGTACTGTTTCTGCAGTTATATGCCATCTTGCTACTAAAGATATGCCTAATGTTACATTTATTGGAAGGAGTCTTCCGATTAAAAACGCTGGAGATGATACTTCTATAGCAAATCGTCTTGGAAAAGTTCTATGTGATGACTTTGCAGAAGTTAATATGTATCCATATTATCATTTATTTAGAACTGAATTTTATAAGGAAGAAGAAGAGTCTAAAGCTACTCCAATTTCAGATGGAAACATAATGGCTCGCCTTCGTATGATGTATCTTTATCAATTAGCTCATCATTACAATGGAATGGTTATAGATACAGATAATGCTACTGAGCATGCTCTTGGATTCTATACTATACATGGAGATGTTGGAGACTATAATGTAGGTATTAGATATCTTTATAAGCATGAAATATGGGAATTGGCAGAAGTTCTTGCTTCTTACATTCCTGAAGCAAAGGAAGCAATTAAAGAATCGATAGCTCTAGCTCCAACTGATGGTAATACAGGAGGAACCGATATGGATCAAATAGCTCCTGGAGCTGCATATGGAGATGTGGATATGATAATTGATTCTTTATTTGATAGAGATAAATTATTTAATGCTATAGATGTAGCAGGATATGATCTAGTTAGACAAATAGAAAGAAGATATAGAAGTAATTATTATAAAGATAAATTACCTATTACAATTACTAAAAGGATAGAATGAAAGTAGCATTTTATTTGGGAAGTTTTAATCCTCCACATTATGGACATCTTACTGTTATAAATGATGGGCTTCAACAATTTGAAATGGATAAAATAGTTATAGTTCCTGCTATGCATAATCCAACTAAGCAGGAGAAGCCTGCACCATTCGATATAAGATGTTCATGGATGGAAAGACTTAGTGCTCAATTTCAGGGTTATGTAGAGGTGGATAGAATCGAGGAATCAATGATTCCTCCTTTCTATTCGTATGCTACATTACATGCACTTAGAAATAAGTATTGTAACGATGAAACTTATCTTCTTATAGGAGAGGATTTAGTTGATAAAATTCAAGATTGGATGAATGGAGGACAAATTCTAAAAGACTGGGACTTATTAGTCGTAGAAAGACCAAATGGAAGTCTCTCTTCTAGTTTATATAGGAAATGTCCGACTTTATTTAATATGTTTATCCCTGAAATTATTAGGGATGAAGTTTATTATTATTTTAGTGAACATGGAAAAGAATTGGAGTTATAAAATTCCTGATGGACCCCATGCAGGTAAAACTTTATGGAGTGGAAGATACTGTGCAGTAGCAGCATTTGTGTTTAGACGTGTAGAGGGTATATGGTCAGTTCTAGCCAATCTTCGTGGTTCTGGTACACCAGACTACCAAGGTTGTTGGAACGCAGTGTGTGGATTCCTAGAGGCCAATGAGAGTGCGGAACAAGGTTGTTCACGAGAAATTTTTGAGGAAACTGGATATGAGATAAAACCTGAAAGATTTTTACAAGTATTTACTCATACTGATCCAGAGACTTCAAATAATGCTAATGTTACTATAAGACATATAGCAATATTCTTCGAACACGAATTAGGTCCTAGACAAACACCTAATGGAGGAGAAGAAGGTGAAGTTGATGATGTAAAGTGGATTGCTATTGATGAAATAGATAATTATAAATGGGCATTTGATCATGAGAAGATTATAAAGGATTTGTTCTATAATTATATCTACCCACTTACAGAATATTCTCCATTATCTCCTGGTGATTACTTTATGCTTGGTAATAGAAAATGGTTACAGAAGAATCCTTTAGTAAGGAAGATACTTAAAACTAAGGTACTTGGAACATTTGAATTATATGATTAATATTGATAACTTAATAGCAGAAGCACGTAAAGAGCAGAATCCAATCAGGTTAGAAGCTTACAAACAAGTTAAACAGGAATTCATTCTTAGAAAAACTAAGGGGGAAGACATTAATACAAATACTGAAGTAGCTGTATTAAAGAAACTTGTTAGTCATTATACAGATCAAGCTCAGATGTACCAAATAAATGGAAGAGAAGAAATAGCAAATGAGTATACAGCTTATGCTAATGAACTCAAAAAGCTTCTTCCAGAAATGATGTCCGCTTCAGAAATCGAAGAGAAAGTAAATTATATAATTGAACATAATTTTGATGGTATGCCTACTAAAAAGGATATGGGTAAAATTATTAAAATGTTCAAAGATAGTTATTCTAATGCAGATGGAGCAGTGCTAGCTAATATAGTCAAAGCAAAGATATTTGTATGATTATAGGTATAGCAGGTAAAGCACAGGCAGGTAAAGACACTACTGCTAAAATGTTAGCTTGTTTACTTTCTAATCCTAATATAACATGGCAAATGTATTGGGAATCTGATATAGTATTTCCACAACAACATTTCGTTGTACATTATGCTGACTTATTGAAGGAAATTTCTGGACCAATGCTTAATATGCCTTTTGAAAATTTTAATGATCAAAAAGTAAAACAACGTTATATTCCTTGGCTTGACATGACTGTAAGAGAATTCTTACAAAGGTTAGGAACAGGAGTAAGAGTAGCAATTGATTCAGAATTTTGGGTAAAAGCGCTATTTAATACTTATGATAAGAATATCATAATAGCGGATGTGCGTTTCCCAAATGAAGCAGAAGCTATAAAAGAAAGAGGTGGAAAGTTGATTAGAATAGAACGTCCTGGAGCTGGAGCAGGTAATCACATTAGTGAAACTGCTCTTGATGATTACAGGAAATGGGATATTGTAATTGACAATGTTGGTACACTTGAAGACTTATTTAATGTGGTAAAATTTCATGTACAAAACAGTTTATAAAAAGAATGGGGAGTCCGGTTATCGGGCTCCCCTCTTTTTTTTTTTACTACTGGGCTTTCTTCCAAGCAGCATATGTATCTTTACCAGCACGTGCAACAGCAAAATTACCCATAAATGCATCAGATACAGACTTACGACCTGTTACAACCTTAAGTCCATCTTGCATAACTTTAAGATTTACTTCATACATTGGAGAAGCAGTATTATCTCCAAGCCAATCTTTAAAGTTTAAAGGACCTCTAAATGAATCGTAAGAACGTCCTCCAGCTTTATAAAGTATTTCGGTTGCTAAGTTAGCAATTACTGGATTATCTTTCATTGCTTTCTTATAATCCTTATAAGCAGGATCAAGAGCAAACTTAAATATACTAAACAATAGAAGAGTTACAAACATATCACTAAGTAACTTAGCAAGACTAGCTCTAACGGTTGGGTTAGCTCTTATATAATCTTTCATTGCTTGTAAACCTCCATCCTTAGTAATATAGTATATGTCTCTTAATGTGTAAGCAATACCTTGTACAATAGTTGGAACATTATGATATAGAGGCATTCCAGTATCCACTGTAGTAACTCCTCCATCCTCATCCAAGAATAATGGATTACCAGCCTCATCAGTCTACTATTCAAGATTAGAACGATTAGCACTATACTTACCTGGTTTCATAAAATAATTGTTCCAAATACCATTCATCCAAGTAGTATACATACCGAAGAACCACATAAGTGTAGTATGCTCTCCCATAGACTTAAGAGATTTATCGTATGCACCATAAATATTATCAGCTACTTCTTTTACTGCGAGTATTTCTTTATCGGAATATGGAGCAGGTAAGAAAGTTTCCGCTGTCTCAGGGTTAAGATCTATCTATTGTTCAGGATGTTCAGCATTCCATTCTCTTGCTTTGGACATATAAAGAGCTTTAGCCTATTTATATTCAGCAGAATCCTTTGGAGTTCCATCTACTAAGGCTTTAAATCTCTTATCTTTCTTCCAATTATAAACAAGAATATCGTCCTGAATTTCCCATCCTTCCCAGCATCCATCCTTCATACAGCGTGCTACAAAAAGAGTCATTCTATTAAGGAAATCAGGTCTACGAAGAGTAGCATATGCCCAGTTTCTATAGTTTGTAATACCTCCTCTTCCTACTTTAAGAGACTCAGTACTAGCAAGGTCTATATTAGATAGTCTGTAACGAGTTTGTAACTTACTGAGTAAGCTAATATTCATAGTATTTGTCATACTGTGAGTAACTACATAAGCATAAGCCTCACTAAGAGTCTTAGCATCTATATCAGTATTTAACTTAGTTACAGTTCTCATAAAGTTTTCTTCAAATCCCTGGAATACATCACGGAAGAACGAAATCATATTACCTCCAAGGTTCATAAGAGTTACTTGACTACGTACTCCAGCTAATGCTCCGGTTAGAACACGTCCAGTTTCAGATTTAATGGTAGTATTAAATACGTTAACCTTTAAGAAGTCTCTGATATATTTAATTTCTCTTTCCATTATCTCTGAATTACCAGATTCCTCACCCATAAGAGTAAGTTGGAAAAGAAGAGAACGAGTACCAATCATAAAGTCCTTGAGTTTGGTACATTCTACCTATTTAGATAGATATTCGACAAGAATATTCTCGATATTAGTTTCAAAGAAATCTATTCCTTGAGCATTTATAAATTCTTGTCTAGTTCCTGCCCTATCCATTTCGTCACCTATGTCAAACATATTATGCACATATCCAAGTTTCTCTTTATCAGCTTCAAGACCTTCTTTTATAAGATTTCTTTCTTGTTCTGTAAGCTTTTCAACTTGTTCATCATAATATTGTTCGGGGTTCTTTATTACATTCCAAACACGTCTAGCTCTACCCTTCCAAGTATTAGAATCTAAGTTCTACATAACTCGTGTAGAATTAGAGGCTCTCATAAGAGGACACCATAAATATTTAAATCCACCAGCACTTTCAGCAATAAACTTTGGAATAGCAGGACTGTCATAACTACCAAAGCCATGTACATCAGTACCCTTATTCCTAATTAAATAGAATTGGTAAAGTGCTTGTTTTAAGAATTTTGCTTCTTCTGGTTTAAGACTGCCGTCAGTCCAAGGGTTCTTAAAACGCATAGTCTTATTATTCTATTCATCTCTTTCAAACATATTATCAAAGAGAGAAGCTTCATTACCAAGAGTAGCATTTTGGGCAAGTCCATAACCTTTAGCCTTTAAGAATTCCATAATGAATCCTCTCATATTTTTAGCATGATACTATTCTACTTCGGTGGCAATACTATTGTATGTAGCAGCTAGGTTATCAGTCACTATACGAACATTCTGATTAGGAATATGATTTGTAGTAGACATATGTCTATATATATCAGTAAGTTCCATCTCATAGTTAAGACGTTCTCCTGTATAATGGTGGTAGGCGTCAGAAATAACTTTGTAAAGTCTACATAATTTTTGTTCATTACCATGTCCCATTTGTCCATTAGCATATCTTGCTATTTCTTCGAACTTTTTGGTAGGAAGTTTTAAATAGAGAGAATTAAGCAATTCTTTAAGAATTACAGTTTTCTTATAGTCTGCATCACTTCCAACTAAGTCTGCTAAAGCTTGGAACTTATCAGGAGAATATTCTATCATTTGACCTTCGCCCTTGGCTTGTGAAAGTAAAGCAAACTCGTATAACACAGCATCAAGTGGATCTACAAATTGTTCTTTCTTAAGATTTCTAAAGTTATTAGGAAATTCTATATCAGACTCTTTAGATACAGTATCAATTATTTCTGGAAGATAATTCTTTGTAATGTCACCAATAGCATAATTTCTCGAGTTACCATTATGACTAAGCACTTTAACTCTTCCAAGTTTTATATTTTCCATATCCATAGTTGGAAGAATCTAATTAAGAAGAATAATAGCACGAATTACTTCAGCATTACCATAGTCACCTCTTAATGTATTTGTTTGTACATCAGTCTTGAAGGCACCAAGAAGATTATGTCTTCCTTTTCCAAATGGGATTTCTGCATTACAATCAAAAGAACTAAGAGATATAATATCAAGTTGTCCTGTTTCTTTATTCTCCATTAAGATAACATTATAGTCCAGAAGTTCATCACGTAACTTCCATCTATAGGTCATAGAACGTTTTCCTGTTCTTGGGTCTGCAGGTCCCCATTCTATATCATTAAAATAAACATCAAGCATAGTCTTGATAAACCCTCTAGAACTAGATAGACCTTTTAATTTATCTATAATATCCGATTCAGGAACATATACACCATGCTCTGTGACTTGATTCATTTTACGTATAGCTTCTTTGAGAGTATGTACTGTTTGTAAAGTATCATCCTCTATTTCATTAAGATTCTCAACGACTATATCAAGAATTTCCTAGTTTATATTTTTATTCTTATTAGATTTAGGTCTATAAGATTTTCCTCCTATAATAACCTCCCATCTACCTTTTTCATCATTTACTTCTCTAATAACAAGAGGTTCTGCTTCACCAGCTTCAGGAGCATGTTTAATAAGTTCAACAGCAGAACGATGAATTCCTTCACTTCTCATATTAAGAATTGGAAATGTATGTTGGAATAATTCATCAGCTCTATCAAAGGTTTCTATAGATACTTTTGGAATAGCTACATTACTAGGAATGAAATGTCTAGCATGCTTATCGTATTGTCCAAGCATATAGTCACCAGTCCTATTTACAGAGATATTTTGTGGAGCACCTATTGTTACTTTTTCTAGATCCCCATCTTCATCGTAAGTCATATGAACAGGAACTATATTAAGTTCTATATTTTTAACAGGAATTCCATTATAAGCAAGCATCTATTTAAGGAAAGCCATACCATAATTATATTTCTTCCACTTATCCTTAGACCAATTATTCATAGTCTATTGAGAAGCTTTAAAATTATAAATATGCAAAGTTCCAGAAGAGTCTACTGATAAGTAGTCTATGTGACCAACAAGTTCTTTTCCAAGAGCCTCTATTTTAGCTTTAAGTCCTACGTTGCCTATAATAACTGGACCAACCTGTGTATGATAAATATATTGTCTAACAAAGTTTTCCATTTGGCCTTTTATACCTTCTAACATTGAGGTCTTTCCCTCAAATGGAGTACCATCAACTACTTCAGATATAGCTCTTACATAATCAGAAGGTTTAGTCTTTGTAGAAATAGCTCCAAAACCGTCTATTATTTTATGAAGAACTACAGAATCCTTCTTAAATTGATCCATATTAGTTAAATGTGCATCAACTTCTTTTGTAGCTGCTTCTTCAGTATAACTCTTATCATGTACAAGACTATCAATTTCTCTCTTTCTAAATTCTTCTTTATTATAAGGACGAACAAGAGAAACTCCATCTATAAGGCAAGCTGGATCTTCTATAAATTCCTGATAAGAAAGGGTGGATCCATCTCCTCCAAGTTCATCGTCATACGTTGAGGCTACTCTGGAAGTAGTCATTATATAATCATACTTTACTTCTCCGATTCTAGTTACTATAGAATCCTTATAAGGATCTTTAGAATATACTATATCACTTATTTTAGATATAGTTTCTGTATCTAAAGCTTTTGCGAACTACTCGTCTACGTACTACAATAGTTCTATAAAGGATATGTCTTTCTATCCTGTGCTTAGTACATCATAAGTACATTCTTTCATTAGTCACACTTTTCTATAATGTCTTTACCTATTTGCTCACTTATCCAGTTAGCTTTCTATCTTTGAACTTGTATATTTTTATCTTTAAGGAAATTTATATTATCACTAACATGCTTAGCTACATTAGAATTGAATCTCTTCCAAATACCATCAAGAGAACCATCAAAGTCACGTATTGATTTACCTCTATCTTTTCTATCAAAGATGGTATCCACCATTGCTTTTATCTTGTCATTAGTTGCAAATAAAGAACTTAATTCATAAGGAAGGTTATCTTCCATAAATTCTCCATATAAATCAGCAACTACTTCTTCAGCAAGATCCATTCTACTCACATTTGGAAAGTTTTTCATCTTTTTAGTAAGAGCTTTCTATCCTCTTTCAGTACTAAGAACTTTGTCTATAAGTTCTACATAACTTTCTCTCAGTTCTGGATCAGCTTTCATTGCTCCTAAGAATAAGTGAGCATACTCATGAAATGCATCAGAACCTTTAGCTATAGCTCTATTTATATAGATTTCTCCATTACGAACAAAAGCCCTTACAAGGTTCAAGTCTTCAATTCCCATTTCTGTAAGTTCCTCTTCTCCTACAATATTTACTGGAACTCCAAATTTCTCTTTCATTTCGGTGGCTATACTATTTAACAACTATATAACAGGAGTTCTTTTTTGAGCTCTTTTTGTAGTTACAGCAGTTTCATCAGTACGAATAAAGTGAATACGATAACGTTCTTCATCAACTTTAAATGATTTACTTACATAATAATAAGAAGGTTTCTTTGTATCTATATTAGTAAGTATTTCATTTATTTTCTTTTCATTAGTTCTTGGATATGTAGTTTGTCCTTCTTCTGTGACATTGAGTTCCCTATTTATTTCACTTAGAAAAATAACAGCTTTTTCTGCTGTATTTATTTTCTACTTTATAGCTTCTTTGGTAGCAGTAGTTATATCTGACCAAGTATCTATATAATCATAGAAGTCTTTAAGAGTTTTATCCAGTAATAAATATTCCTCGTCAAACATACTAGTAGCTCTTACATCCAAAGGCATATCTAATATAGAAAATATTGTACCCTCAGGAATAAATCTTGGACTAGCAAAAGTTCTACCGCCTCTTTCCTTTATCTCATTACCAATAAAACTTTCTTTAAGATCTATAAAACCATCCTTTCTAAGGTTCCTAGTTAAATAGTGATTGTCAATCCATTCTTGAGCTTCATTAAGATTAGCAAATCTTATAGCTTGTAATTTTTCATTTATAAAGTAAGGGGTTACAAAATAATAGGTTTGAGTTTTATCTCCTACTTCTTTTGTTTGACTATAAATATGATAACCATTTCTAGTTTCTTCCCTTGTAAAAGAAGCTACAGTATCATAGGAGAATCCATATAATGATTGTAAAGTAGGAAATTCCTTTTCTAATATTAGATTCTTACTATTTACACTTACTGGTCTTAGAGATAATGGATTTTCATTAGGGTCTAAAAAAGAATTAATTACATTAAATAGGGTAGTCATTCCCCATTGATCAGAATTATCATCAGCATGCCTTGCAAGATAAGCATCTCTTTCTCTTGTTAAGGCTGCTAAAAATTCTTTTTCTTCATCATTAAGTCCTGTAATAGCAGAAATGTGTTCTATTACTTGTCCGGCTTTCTTAGAAAATAATTCTTTTAGAACTTTCTAAGCAGTAAATATATGTGGATAATGAGCTTGTAATTGCTTAGCAAATTCACTCAAATCAAGAGTAAGATCTCCATTTGCACGTCCCTTTAGACGTTGATTAAACTCGTTGAGTATTGGATTCTTATATTGCTTTTTAGATGGAACATCCTTAATAATGTTTCCAACTAAATTAAGTATTACATAAGCAGATCTTCCATTTACTACAGTTTTAGAACTTCTTATTTTACTTTTATCATTTAAAAATGATAACATTAATTCTTCAGGACTCATTTTTTCTTTATCAGCAATCTCTTGTAAGTCCTTAGCAATGTCTTCTTCTAATCCTTTCAACCATTCACCATTTAGTACTTTATCTCTAATCTTTAAGTAAGAAGCAAGTTGTACAAGTGAATCTTTATCTCCTCTTACTACAAATATCTCTCTTCCACTTTTATCCAGAACTCTTCCAGATACAGGGAATTTAGAGTTAAGATCGAGATTATCTAAAAGTAATATAGGAACATTTGTATCTGGAAACTCTATTTCCGGATAAGTATCCTATATATATTTAGCATTTACATTTGGAACAAGTCCTTCCTTTCCACTAATCTTTGAATATGTAACAGCATAAGAAACAGCACTATTATCTTTTAAGTTCTGCATAATGTCAGACTTAATGCTATTCCATTGATTTTTATGTTTGGCTATTATTGCTGCTAATCTTTGTTGGAAGACATCTGCGGGGAGGGAGCGTTCTCCCTCCTATCCGTAGATTTCTTCTTCAGGGACTGTAATCCTGTGTTCATAGTCCCCGAACTTAAAAGTTATAGTACAATTCTTCATGCACAAATTACGTCTAATAATAATTTACTTGATCTCATTAGATTAGCTATTGCTTCTATAGGAGAATCATCTAATAAGTTCTATGTCTTAACTAGAATATCTGAATAAGGTTTACCAAGTACAAAGTAAGCACGTTGTAGATAGAATCTATGAAGCATTTGTTCAACACTTTCTCCTGTTACTGGTGGAAGTATATCATCCATAGGTTTATAATTAAATCCATCACGCTTATAATACTTAGGTACTTTATCCTCATACATTATAACTACTGGATCTGTTTGTCCCTCAAGACTTGTTACTATTCTAGCTTGAGAAATAAATAAGTCCATAGCAGTAAAGTTCATCATATCATCAATACTGCCATTCTTATAGTCATATTCTCCTACATATTTTAGATATCTATTTATTAAGTTGTCTCCTTTACTATCGAATTCTTTTACAAAATTCTCGAATATCTTTGTCAAACGATCGGAACCGTACTAGTTCTTATTAACAATTAGATTATAAAGAGCAAACCAATCAGCTAAAGAATATTCTCCAATCTTAAAGTTTTGTAATTGGTTAAGTCCCTTACTAAACTTAGATAATTGAATTCTTGTATAAGCAGAGTCTGAAGAAATATTAACATTAGTTTTCCAAACAGGAACGTCTCTATCATTACCTCTCATAAGAGACATAATAAATGGATTATAACGAATAGTTTCTTTGTCTTTATCAGACCACTCTCCGTATGTTCCGGCCTTTAGTCCTGGAATTACTACATTTTCAAAATAGTATTTAAATGAAGCAATTCCTTCTTCAGTACTTAAATCAATAAGTCCATCCTTAACTGTAGAAATGGTTCTATTACTGTTAATAACAGAACCACTAACAGGAAATCTAAAGTTACCATCTACAACAAATTGCTGCATCATTAGATTAGAAGCAAATCCTAGTATTCTAGAATAGTACTTGTCATCTATATACATTGTAGGACATTCTTTGTTTATTTTTTCAAGACAAGCATTTAATATACGGCTCTTAACAGCAAATTGATTTACTGTACATTCACCTCCAAGTAGTTTAAACATACTCTTAAAGTGAGGTAAAGTGCTAGCCATAGCAAATATATTAAGACTTACCTTTATTTGATTATAGTATTCAGCAACTCTCTTTTGATATTCTTCATCTTGTAACCATCTAACTGGATCAAATTTCCCTCCCATTATATCGGCATAACGTTCAGGATTCTTTATTTCATTATCAGGTATGAGATTACCTTTATTATCTAAGACTCCTACTTCTTTTTCTCTTCCAGTAATAATCTTCTTAATGTTACTTAGATAACCCACCAAGTCTTCTGCTTTACCAGGAAGACCTTGATTAATACTTAGAAGACGTCCGAAAGTACTGAACTCATCGGCTCCAGCTTGTACAGTTTTAAATTCAGCTATATCAGCAAGTGCTTCTTGTACTTGCACAGCAGTTAGATTAGATGGAACTATACCCTTTATAAGTGCTAACTTCTTTCTAGAACCTGGAGTCTCTTGTCCAAATTCATCCTCAAAGTGGTCAGTATCTTTATTAATTGCATAATTCTTCAGGTAATTTTCTATCTCTGTTATAGCTTCATCAACTCTTAAATCTTGTCCTAAGAATATATTAGGATCAGAAAGGGCATCTATCCAAGACACAGCATTACTAGTCATAAACTTAACTATATCGTTAATATCATATCCCATAGTCATTAGGAATAGATAACACTTAGCTAGCTTACTACCAGCATTAATCTTAGCAAGAATAAGTTCTTTAGCATTATCAGTAGCTGCAGAAATCATCTGACTAATAATAATATCAACAGGTATCTTAGATTTTAACTTACCGTTTTGTATAAGCTATACAAGATTAGGATCTACAATTCCTTCAGCATTTACATCAGGTAAAATTGAGGTAGATACTTGTCTCATCATTGGTTTACCATCAGTATCTTTAATACTTCTACCAGCAATACGGCTTGTAGAGAAATTAAATCTTGCATAATCCAAATCAGAGAAAGGAGTAGGAATTACTTCTCCATTTTCAACTCTATAATCAAGTCCTAATTTAGCGTTTTTATATGTATCATTCAAGTAGAACATCCACATAAATGCTGCTTTCTGACCTGTAGCGGAAATAGCAATAACATTCTTACCAGTCATATTCTGATACTGCATAGTATATACAGAAAGTGGATTCATAAGAGTTATTTCCAATGATTCTGCTCCTTTAGGAGAGTCATCAGCTGCTGCTCTGAGATCGTTCATATCCACAGGAACGTAAGAATCAGCAGCATTTCTAACATGCTATATAGTATTCTGAATATGTACAGAAATAAAGTTTCTAAGAGCTTGTGCTTTTATTTCTGCAGGAAGTCTAGTTGCATTATGTTGATTTAGAGTCTTTATAATTTCTTCTGAAGCTCCCTTAACCTTTGTATTGTCACCTAATTTATTAAGAATACTAACATATGCAAGTATTCTATTTGTCTTATATTGACTTATTAATTTAGGATCAGCAATACCCTATTTAAGTGTAGCATTCGCCTATGTGATTATTTTAGCTTCTTCAGAGACATCAATTCCATCTTGTGCTTCTTCTATAGTTACTCCATTCTTTGGAAGAGGTAAATATTCAGAAGCCTTTATAGTTTCTAGATCATTATAATCAAAGAGACTAGACCAACCTATATATTGTCCATTATCATCAAATGCAAGTCCCATTATATAAGCCTTATCAATATCCGTTTTACCTTTTATTTTTCAATAAAAGACTGACTATATCATCACTCATTATTGAGTGCCTCCCACTTCGGAATTTTTCTTCCTACTCCCTTCCGGGATAGTCGATGAACTTTCATCCTTATAAAATTAAATATATAGATAAGTTTATCAACTTATTAGTCTATATATAATAATTTTATCTAGGATGCTTAGCTGCGGATTGTCCAATTTCTTTACCTTTTTACTTTACCTCAAATAGTTACTTTGAGCCTTTAGATATATTTCTACTCTAAATTAGTAGTAAAGAACTCTAAGGAGTTTCCCGCAATTCAAGAGGTTTAATGACTACAATTATTTATAGTCAGAACCTTGAAGCCAGGTCTGCCAATGGCTTACATAAGCTAAGTTTGAACCCTCAGCAGTATATGCTACTTGTCTCATATTCATGAAGGACTATAATGTCTGAGCAGGAATACGAGATGCTGTATAATATTGAGACCTTAAGAATGAATAATATTTCTTATAGTTCAAACTATTTTTAGCTGCTATGGTTCTATCATCAATTATTTTAGCAATAGATCCAGGCTCTTTAGCTTTTACAAAGAATATGGCTCCAGTCTCAGCATCATACTATAAGTCAGGACGTGTAAAGTTCTTAGTATTTGGTATCTTACTAACTTGCTAAGAGATTGACTCCAGATACTTAGAAAGCTATGGATTATAACTAAATCCATCTTCGTCAGCTTTTGCATACTTCTCAAGTATTCTCTAAACCTTACCTAAATTAGAAAGTTTTAATTGTTGATTATTTATGGTAAGTAATTCATAGGAATCTGCTTCATACATTTCCTTTATAAGGCCTTGTACATAAGTATCTACTAAATACTTACGAGCATCTTCTCCAGTAAGAACTTGTCCATCATCTGTTTTAACCTCCTAATCTGGAATAGTTCTCTTTAATTTTTCATAATCTATATTAAATACTACATGACGTTTACCTTTACTTGTTACCTCGTGTCTAGTTACAAACTCTACATATTCAGTAACTTGTCCGTTTGTATACGTAAATTTACCTTCAATTTTTTCAGATGGGCCATTATCCTTTACATAGAAGAATTTACCTTCTTCACTATAAGCAAGATCATCTCTTACTATATCTCTTCCGACTCTGAATAACAGTCTATGATCTTTAGTAGTAGCATAAACCTCATTTAGAACCTTACCTTCTCTTACTTCCTTTCTATGTTTATCCTTCCAGAAAGTATGTTTATAAGATACATCAGGTAATTCTCCATCCTCATCAGGTTGTGTAGATTCAAATTGTCTATCTATAGAGATATATGTGTGCTTACCATTAGACTTCATCATAACAAAATCATAGAAATCTGGAGACACACTTTGATGTACTTGTCTTATTTTCTTTGCTTTCTTTGGACCTTCTGCTATTACATCTGCCATAGATTCGTCCATTTCTATTCCGAATCTAGACTGATATATATTAGACATTATCAGCTCAGCAGGTGTATTGTATAAAGTAATATCCTTATTAGAATCAAGTTCATCAAGTAATTCTTGGGTACTTGAATATTCCTTAACTCCTTGAGCAAGAAGCCTTTCTATATAAGCATTTACTCTATTACGTTGTTCATCTGAAAGTCCTTTAGATTTAGCAAATTTCCTTAGAAGATGTATAGAATTAAATATATTATTTACCCTATCTCCAGGCTTTCCATTTATTTTACCTTTATATTCCCACCATATCTTGGTAGGAGCTAAGTTACGTGATTTATGTACGTTCTTTCTAAATTGAAGAACTTTAACAGGTCTCTTTAACTTATCCTATATAAAGGCTCTGGGATCAGCCTTAAATAAATAATAGTCAGAAATTTTATCAAGGGCTACATCTACCCATTCTTGAGTATCATCAGCGTTTTGGACAAGTATTCCAACATTATCTGTAGGCATAAACTCTTCTGTATGTAAGTCCCAATCAGGAGTTTTTCCTGGCTCTTCAATTACTTTATACTTCCATTTAAGAGCATTATATTGATCAGTTTTCTACATTAAATATGCTTCAACCACCTACTTATTCCATTCTTCAGAAGAAATCTAATAACCTGCAGTTAATTGGTCAGCATCAAGAACAGCTATAGGTTTGAAGTATTTATCTTCAGGATCTTCTTGTCCTTTAGCAGTTCTTTTCTTGTAGTCTTTATAAGCATTAGTAGCTAATTTTACTAAATCCTTATATTGATATTGTTTACCATCTATATCATAAATCATCATAATGTTATATCCAGGAGAAAGAACTGCACCAAGTCCTGGGTATTTCTTACGAATTGATTTGTTTGTTATTATAGAAGCGAAAGTTGAAAGTATATTACTATAAATATTAGCATCACTAAATGGAATTTTTAAATCATCCATAGCATGAGCATTGCTGAGGCTAAATCTCTTTTTGATTTGAGTAACAATAGATTCAGCAAGTCCTGCTTGTCCACGTGAAGTACTAATATTGTTTATAATAGTTCTACCAATAATATCATAAAGAGCATCTCTGGTTTCATCAGTAGGATTCTATTGATAAGCTTCAATACTTTCCATTTCAAGAGAAGCTTCTTCAAGAGCAATCTATCCAAGAGCCTGATATATACCTTTTACATAGTTATGAAGTCTACCACCAGCATCAAGTGCAGAAATAACCTAAGAGAACTCAGTCATTTCAGCCTCATCAGCTTCATGGTCAGCATCCATCTGGATACCATAGTATTCAGTACCAAGAGTTATTGTATCAAGGTCTTCATCGTTTTCAAATCTTGAGGTAGCATTTCTATTACCTGCTCCATTTTTGATAGCACTATTATTACATAGATAGTCTATCATTAAAGTTTTAAGAGGTTGTTCATATGTATTCTGATTAAACTCTCTCTTTGGAGCAGTCTTTCCTTCACTCTTAGCCTTTTCTTGAGCAGCAATAAATTCTGGACTAAGAACTGTTACATTATTAACCAAATTTGCAACCACATAGTTTGAAGCTTCTGAATATCTTAGCTTTCTGTCATTACCCTCTCCTACTAAAGATTCACTATTAATACCTCCAAATACTTGATGTACTTCATAAATAGAAGACATAGTATGTAAAGTAGTATCTTGTTTTTGAGGAGTTAAATAGATTCTATGATTACTCTAAGCATCAAAATAATGATACTTTCTTACTGATTTACTACCTATACCTTTATCATCCACTCTAATTTCATCAGTATAGTATACAGCATTTTCTTCATCATATCCAAAATCTACTATTTTATAATGAACTCCTTCTGGTCCTTTATAATATAGATCATTACCTCCAGATAAATCAGCAAGAGTAATTTCTCCACTTACTTTATGTGCAGCTACCTTTAATATATTACCTTTAAATGCCCAAGGTTTATTAGTCATTTTCTTGAACATATGTAACATACTAACTGTAGAACCTTGAGATTGTTGCATCATATTATTTGTCATTGTGTGAGCAGCAAATTTAACAAGTGAAGAAGTCATATGTTGTTTATCATAGTAATGCCATATAGGTTTCTTTACAGTTCCAACTTCATTTTCTTGTAATGACCAGTTTTCTAGAATAGATGTTATAGGATTTATAAAGGCAGCACCATCATGTGAATCTACTGAACCTTCTTCTCCAGTAAAATTGAATACAGGAGCAGGTATATCATCCATAACAGCAATACGCATTGTTGAAGCTATTCCCCTAAGGCTGCCTTGAGTATAGTATCTCATAGTAGCAGGAATAATCACATTACGTTTTAATTGAGCTCCTTGTCCAGCTGATTCTACTTCATACATAGCATCATCTATAGCTCTCTTAGCCTTACGCTTATTACTAGAATTAGGCATAGCTTCAATTACTTCATAAGCTTCAGTTAAACTCATAGTATTCCAGAAATCTTGTGCATCAATTCCTTTTGAAGTAGCTACAGTAGTTATAGCAGCAACTAATTCCGGATCTTGGAATGATAATACATTAGATTTATTATCTGGATTAAGAGCCTTAGTAATAATCATATTTGGCTTAATACCTCCAAGATGTTTGTTCTTATGATTTATTTCTGAACCAGTAAGAGCCATACGTAAGTTATTACCAAGAAGACTATGTAATAAGAAGAACTTATTAAGAACTGGGTTCAGTTCCAGAGTATCTCCTTCTTTTATAGCATCATGTGCTGTAATAGGTTCGTCGTTAACTCTAGCAAGAATAAGAGTTCCATCATAGGTAATCCAACTACTTGGTCTTTCTCCAAAATAGTTAAGAGCTTGTACCCAAATATTTTCAGGATCAGGCTGCCCCTTTATAAAGCGAATACCACTAATAATCATCTTATTCTTTAGAAGTTGGTTCATAAATCTTCTTCTTTCTTTATTAAGACGTTCTCTTATATTATTCTTAGTATATACTACTGTAGCATAATGTAATAGGGACTCATTAAAAGCAAGTCCTTTCTTTTTCTTGCCTCCATCTTTGAATGTTCTATTACCATTTA
>Ga0247611_10004580_pt1 | contig 19031 bp, 15 predicted proteins | sample 177DNAGHGhighgp2_FD_192422 | JGI IMG/M metagenome (GOLD analysis project Ga0247611, IMG submission 192422) | Sheep rumen microbial communities from Palmerston North, Manawatu-Wanganui, New Zealand - 1770 DNA GHGhigh gp2 | ecosystem: Host-associated > Mammals > Digestive system > Stomach > Rumen... | reverse complement strand
ATCAGGGATAGGGTCTTTTTCATGTCTTTCCTCCTTCAAAAATAGTGATATCACGTTTTCGCCAGTTTTTCCATGCGTGGAAATCCTGCCGAATCCTGTGCAAAAATTATACCGTATAACGGCGCGGAATGTCAATTGCAACTATGATTTCAAAAAGGCCTGCCTCATTTTGAGACAGACCCTTTGAAATGACCGCTGTGGTCTTAAGCTGCAGGGGCAAGGCTTGCGGCCTCGATTGCGGCACCGACGGCGGCCTTGATGGCGTCGGAGGTAACGGTGGCGCCGGTGATGCCGTCGATGTCGATGCTGTTTGCCTCAACGATGCGGGCGGGCAGCCAGTCGACCGCAACGGAGCCGACCCCGGTGGTCTCACTGTGCTCGAGGACCTTCACGTCATAGACAGTCTCCGCGTCGGCGGTGACTTCTATGGTGATGGGACCGTTTTTGCCGTCGACGGTGGCCTGCACGGTAATGGGCCCGGCGGGAGCCGCTTCCTCGGTCGGAACCTCAACGGGGGCGGTTTCCTCGACAGGGGCGGTTTCCTCAGCCGCTTGACCGTAGGGCGCGTCTCTGAGGGCCTTGGCGACGGCTGCGCGAATGGCGTCGGTGGTGATGGTGGCGCCGGTCACGGCGTCCACGTCGATGCTGTTTGCCGCCACGATCGCGGCGGGGATGCGGTCGACGGCGACGGAGCCGACACCCTTGGTCTCGCTGTGCTCGAGCACGTTGACCTCGTAGATGGTGCAGCGGTCGGCCAGAACCTCCACCACCACGTCGCCGTTCTTGCCGATGCTTCTGCCCACGGACCTGACGGGCTCGCCGGGTTCGACGGGAGCTTCCTCAACGGGAGCTTCCTCAACGGGAGCAGCCTCGGTCTTGCCGAAGGGCGTGTCTCTGAGGGCCCAGGCCACGGCGGCGCGGATGGCGTCGGTGGTGATGGTGGCGCCGGAGACGGCGTCCACATCCACGGAGTTTGCCGCCACGATCGCGGCGGGGATCTCCTCCACGGCGCGGGAGCCGATGCCCGCGGTCTCGTTCTGCTCGGTCACGGTGACGGAATAGATGGTATTTTCGTCGGCCACGACCTCAACGGTCACGTCGCCGACCTTGCCGAGGCTCCTGCCGTAGGCGGTGACCTTGCCGTCCTCGCCGACAACGGGGGCGGGCAGCTCAGCCTTGGGCGCGGGCTCTTCGGCGGCAGCAGGCTCGGCAGGAGCCGCTTCCTCAACAGGTGCGGGTTCCTCGGCGGGAGCGCCGGACCGGATGGCTTCCAGGGCCTCGGTGACGGCGGTCTTGATGGCGGTGCTGGAGACGGTGGCGCCGGTGATGCCGTCGATATCCGCGGAGTTAGCTTCCACAATCGCGCCCGGGAGCTTTTCAACGGCTACGGAGCCGATGCCCGGAGTCTCGTTCTGGGAGAGAATGTTGATCGCGTAGATCTTGTCGGCGTCGGCGGTGACCTCAACGACGATGGGGCCGTCGATGCCGTTGGCCTGGGCCTGGGCGGTGGAGGCACCCTCGGGAATCTCGGCGGGAGCCGCTTCTTCTGCGGCAGCAGGCGCGGCGGTCTCGGCGGGAGCCGGTTCCGCTGCAGGGGCAGCTTCGCCCGCGCCGAAGTTTGCCGGATCAAAGCCCGCAGAGGTCAGGGCCTCGGTAATGGCGGTCTTGATGGCGGTGCTGGTCACGGTCGCGCCGGTGACGCCGTCGACCGCGATGGAGTTTGCCTCCACGATGGCGCCCGGGAGCTTTTCCACGGCGACGGAGCCGATGCCCGGGGTCTCATTCTGCTGGAGGATGTTGACCTCATAGATGGTATTGGCGTCGGCGACGATCTCGACGACGACGTCGCCGTCGATGCCGGTGCCCTTGCCGGTAGCGGTGACCTTGCCGTCCTCGGCGGCGACGGGCGCGGCGATCTCCACCTCGGGCTCGGGCTCGGGGGCCACAAAGCCGAAGGCGGCGGGATCAAAGCCCGCAGACTCGAGAGCCGCGGCGGCGGCGGTCTTGATGGCCTCGCTCGTCACGGTGGCGGAGGAGACAGAGTCCACCGCGAGGGAGTTTGCCCCCACGATGGCGGCGGGCAACTGCTCCACGGCGAGGGAGCCGATGCCCGGGGTCTCGTTCTGCTCGGTTACGGCGAGGGAATAGATATTGTCCTTGTCGGCGGTGACCTCGACCGTCACGTCGCCGACCTTGCCGGGGGCGGTGCCGGTGACGGTGACCGCGTTCTTGGAGGCCTTGCGCATGCCGGGCGCGGGCAGGCCGCGGCTGACGAAAATGTTGATCAGCAGCACGGCGATCAGCGCCAGGACCAGGATCAGGTCAAAAGAGCTGAACTTCTTTTCCAGGTTGTGTTTCATAACGTTTCCTCCAGAAGGTTAGTGTCGGGGAAAACAGGGTCTCTACATCTATCAAATTGTACAGGATTATGAAGCATTTTGCAAGAGGAAATGTGCAATGTTAACGAATTGTCACTTCTTAACGCTTTGCTTGAAAGAATGCCTTGAGCAGGGCGGCGCAGTCGGCCTCCAGCACCCCGGCATAGACCTGCGGACGGTGGCCAAAGCGCTCGTAGAACAGGTCGATGACGCTGCCGCAGGAGCCGGAGAGCGCCTCCCGCGCGCCGAAGACCACGACCGGGACACGGGCGTTGATCACGGCTCCGGCGCACATGGGGCAGGGCTCGAGCGTGACATAGAGCGTACAGCCCTCGAGCCGCCAGTCGCCGAGGACGGCACATGCCTCCCGTATGGCCTCGATCTCCGCGTGGGCGGTGGCGTCGCCGCTCTCCTGCCGCCGGTTGCGCCCCCGGCCGAGGATTTCTCCGTCCGGCCCGACGACAACGGCCCCGACCGGCACCTCACCGTTTGCGGCGGCTTCCCGTGCCAGCTCCAGCGCGAAGGACATGTAGTGTTCATGCGTCATGCGATCAGCCCTCCGGGGAAATTTTGTAGGGGCGCTTCACGAAGCGCCCGTGCCGCCCGCAGGGCAGGCGGATGTTTCCCCAAAAACGTTTTGGTCAAGAAAGGCGAATTCGTGATTATAGAACGAATTCGCCTTTCAGATATTTTGAATTTGTTCCGGATTTGTTCGGGCGCTTCGTGAAGCGCCCCTACGGAAGGACCGGAGCGAACAAGAAAGCTTATACCAGCGCGGCGGTGATGATGCTCATGAGGTAGACTTCCTCCGCGTTGCAGCCGCGGGAGAGGTCGTTGATGGGGGCGTTCAGGCCCTGCAGGATGGGGCCGAAGGCCATGTAGCCGCCCAGACGCTGGGCGATCTTGTAGCCGATGTTGCCGGACTGGATCTCCGGGAAGATGAAGGTGTTGGCGTAGCCGGCAACGCTGCTGCCGGGGAACTTGAGCTGGCCGACGGTGGGGGAGACTGCGGCGTCAAACTGCATCTCGCCGTCGCAGGCAAGCTCGGGATGGGTCTCCTTGACGATGGCGGTGGCGTTGCGCATGAGCTCGGGACCGGGGCCCTTGCCGGAGCCCTTGGTGGAGAAGGAGAGCATGGCGATCTTGGGGTCGATGCCGAAAATCTTGGCGGTGCGGGCGGTCTCGACGGCGACCTCGGCCACCTGCTGGGCGGCAGTCAGGACGACGTTTCCGTCCTTGTCCTTCTTGTCCTCATAGGAGATGTTGATGGCGCAGTCGCCCATGGCGATCATCTCATCGCCGCGGGAGAGGATGAAGCAGGAGGAGACCAGGTTTGCGCCCTTCTTGGTCTTCACGAGCTGCAGGGCGGGACGCACGGTGTCGGCGGTGGAGTAGGTGGCGCCGCCGAGCAGGGAGTCGGCCAGGCCCTCTTTGACGAGCATGGTGCCGAAGTAGTTGGACTTCATGAGCATGGCGCGGGCGTCCTCGGGCGTGGCCTTGCCCTTGCGCAGCGCGACGAAATCGTCGACGAACTTGTCCATATCGGGATAGGTGGCGGGGTCGAGGATCTCCAGACCCTCGATGTCGAAGCCGCCCTTGGCGGCTGCTGCCTTGACCTCATCGACATTGCCGACGAGCACGGGGGTGAGGAAGCCGTCCTTCTTCAGGCGCGCGGCGGACTCGAGGATGCGGGCGTCGGTGCCCTCGGTGTAGACGATCTTGCGGGGATTGGCTTTGAGAATTTCTACGAGATTTTCAAACATGGATAGGACCTCCATTTTTATTTTTGTTCCAACAGAATAAAGATAGCACGATTGCAGCCGGATTTCAAGATTTTCTATTTACAAAGAAGAATCTCCCGGATATAATATACAGGCTGTAATCAAAATCAAACGACAAGAGGAAACATCATGGACAGGAGCTTCCCCGAGACCCTCTCCGCGCTCAGGCGGGAGAAGAACATCAACCAGCGCACGGCGGCCGCCGAGCTCGGTATCAGCCAGGCGCTTCTGAGCCACTACGAAAACGGCGCGCGCGAGCCGGGCCTGAGCTTTGTCTGCCGCGCCTGCGACTACTACGGCGTGAGCGCCGACTATCTGCTGGGCCGCAGCGAGCTGCCCGACGCGGCGCAGAACGCCGCCCAAACGGCGGAAAAATATCTGGAAAAGCTGCGCGGCCTGATTGACGAAGCCAGCAGCTCCCTCAATGAATACGCGTTAAAGGAGCAAAACCGATGATCGACCAGAAGAATATCCGCAATTTTTCCATCATCGCCCACATCGACCACGGCAAGTCCACCCTCTCCGACCGCCTCATCGAAAAGTGCGGCGCGGTGGAGGAGCGCATCATGGAGGACCAGATCCTCGACAACATGGACCTTGAGCGCGAACGCGGCATCACCATCAAGGCCCGCGCCGTGGGCCTGAGCTACAAGGCCTCCGACGGGGAGACCTATACCCTCAACCTCATCGACACCCCGGGCCATGTGGACTTTAACTACGAGGTCTCCCGCTCCCTCGCCGCCTGCGAGGGCGCCGTGCTGGTGGTGGACGCCTCCCAGGGCGTGGAGGCCCAGACCCTCTCCAACACCTATCTGGCCCTGGACAACAATCTGGAAATTTTACCCGTGGTCAACAAGATCGACCTGCCCGCCGCCGACCCCAAACGCGTCAAGGAGGAGATCGAGGAGATCATCGGCCTGCCCGCCATGGACGCCCCCGAGATCAGCGCCAAGGCCGGCATCAACATCGACGCCGTGCTGGAGGACATCGTGGCAAACGTCCCGGCCCCCTCGGGCGATCCGGACGCGCCGCTCAAGGCCCTGATTTTCGACAGCCAGTACGACAACTACCGAGGCGTCATCGTCTTCATGCGCCTCATCGACGGCACGATCCGCCGTGACAGCGAGATCAGGCTCATGGGCACCGGCGCGCGCTATAAAGTGGTCGAGGTCGGGCATCTGCGCCCCATCGGCCTTGAGCCCGGTGACGAGCTGAGTGCGGGCGACGTGGGCTACTTTACCGCGAGCATCAAAAATGTTGCCGACACCCAGGTGGGCGACACCGTCACCGACGCATTGAATCCCGCTCATGATGCCCTGCCCGGCTATCGCCCCGCGCGGTCCATGGTGTTCTGCGGCATCTATACCGAGGACGGCTCCAAGTACCCGGATCTCCGCGACGCGCTGGACAAGCTCAAGCTCAACGACGCCTCCCTCTCCTACGAGCCGGAGAGCTCGGTTGCCCTGGGCTTCGGTTTTCGCTGCGGCTTTCTGGGCATGCTCCACATGGAGATCATCCAGGAGCGCCTCGAGCGCGAGTTTGACCTGGAGCTTGTGACGACGCTGCCCTCGGTCATCTACAAGGTCGTCAAGACCGACGGCTCGGTGGTCATGGTGGATAACCCCCACAACTACCCGGACGTCCCGTCCATCGCCGAGGCCTACGAGCCATACGTCAAGGTCTCCATCATCACGCCCAACGAGTTTGTCGGCAACATCATGCCCCTCTGCCAGGACCGGCGCGGCGAGTACAAGAACATGACCTACCTCGACCAGCGCCTGGTGGAGCTTCACTATGAGATGCCCCTCAACGAGATCATCTACGATTTCTTTGATACCCTCAAGGCCCGCACCAAGGGCTATGCGTCGCTGGACTATGAGCTTTCCGAGTACAAGCTATCGGACCTTGTGAAGGTCGACATGCTCTTAAACGGCGACCAGGTGGACGCCCTGAGCTTCATCGCCCACCGCGAAAAGGCATACCCGCGGGCCAGGAAGCTGTGCGAAAAGCTCCAGGAGAACATCCCGCGCCAGCTCTTCGAGGTGCCCATCCAGGCGGCCATCGGCGGCAAGATCATCGCCCGCGAGACCGTGCGCGCCATGCGCAAAGACGTGCTGGCCAAGTGCTACGGCGGCGATATCACAAGAAAGAAGAAGCTGCTGGAAAAGCAGAAGGAAGGCAAAAAGAAGATGCGCCAGCTCGGCACGGTCTCCATCCCGACAGAGGCCTTCCTTGCGGTACTCAAGCTGGACGAATAAGCGGGGGACGAAAGGAGCGGCCCGATGGCGTTTTGCTCACTGAAATATCTGCTGTTTCTCGCGGCGGTGACCGCCGTTTATTATCTGCTCCCGCTGCGTCTTCGCTGCCCCTTCCTGCTGCTTGCGTCCTATGCGTTTTACGCGTCGTTCTCCCCGGGCTTCTGCCTGCTGCTGCTCGCGGCGACGGCGGTGAGCTGGGGCTGCGCCCTGGCCTCGGCGCGCCGTCTCCTCGGCCGGGATACGCTGTGGATCGTCCTCGGCGCGCTGTGGCTTTTCGGCGCGCTCTTCCTGTATAAGTATCTGGAATTCTTCGTCCGCTCCGCGCAGACGCTGCTGGGCGGGACGGCGGACTTCTCAAGCGGCCTGCTGCTGCCGGTCGGCATCTCCTTTTATACCTTCTCTGCGGCCTCCTACCTCTTCGATGTGAAGAAGGGACGCGTCGAGCCGGAGCCGGATTATCTCCGCTATGCGCTCTATATCGCCTTCTTCCCCTCTGTGCTGTCCGGCCCCATCAACCGCGCAGGCCAGCTGCTGCCCCAGATCCGAAGCCCCCGCGGCTTTTCATATGAGCGCTTCAAACGCGGCCTTATGCGCTTTGCCGTCGGGGCGGTCAAGAAGCTCGTGCTGGCCGACGCGCTGGCCATGTTTGTCAGCGCCGCCTTTTCAGATGCCGAAAACGCGCCGGGCGCCGTGCTGCTGGCAGCGGCGCTCTGCAACTCCTTCCAGATCTATTTTGACTTTGCCGGCTATACGGACATGGCCCTCGGCTCGGCGCTGATCCTGGGCTTTGAACTGGGTGAAAACTTCCGCGCCCCGTATCTTGCGCAGAGCGTGAAGAATTTCTGGCGGCGCTGGCACATATCCCTGACAAGCTGGCTGCGGGACTATATATACTTTCCCCTCGGCGGCAGCCGCATTTCCCGCGCAAGGACGGTTTTCAACACCCTGGTCGTGTTCCTCGTCAGCGGCCTGTGGCACGGGGCGGACGGCTCCTTCCTGATCTGGGGCCTGCTCAACGGCCTGTATCAGGTGCTCGAGATCCTGCTGGACCGCCCCCTCCGCCGCCTGCCGGACAGAGCGCCCGTGCGGCTGTGCCGCGGGCTTGTCACCTTCCTGCTGGTATCGGCGGCGTGGGTGTTCTTTACCGCCGATACGACGGGGCGGGCCGTGCTGATCCTGGGGAGGATCGCTGCCTGTCCGCTCGGCGGCATGAGCATGGCCTCGCTGCGTGAGTATACCGGCATACGGCGGCTCGGTCTTGCGCTTTTGTGCACGGCGCTGTTCCTGATCGCGGAGCTGCGGCGGGAGAGGACCGGCGTGCCGGTGCTGGCGGGGCTGGAGAAACAAAGCTTCCCCTACTGGCTCACGCTCGGCCTGACGGCGTTTTTCATCGCCGTCTTCGGCTGCTACGGCGGCTTCAGCGCGCAGACCTTCGTCTATTTTAAGTTTTGAGGGCGGTTTTCATGAAGAAGAAAAAGGAAGCGCTCGCCGTCGTTGTCACCGCCGCGCTGCTCGCCGCCCTGCTGCACGGCGCAGGCTGGCTGCTGCTGCCCTATGCCGACTATAACGGCACGGACTGGCGGCGCTATGCCCGCGAACCGGAGAACAGCGTGGACGTACTGTATGTGGGCAGCTCGCTCGTTTTCTGCGATCTGGACCCGGTCGGGATCTACGGCCGCTGCGGCGTCACCGGCTTCAATGTCGCAGGGCCCCAGCAGAGCATGGCCATCTCCTATTATTATATCCGGGAGGCCTGCCGCACCCAGAGCCCGCGCGCGGTCTTCGTGGAGCTGGGCGGGATGCTCAATTCGCCGGAGGATGAGTTTACCGTCTCGGATATCGCCTTCATGCCGCGTGGAATGAACCGCCTGATGGCGTCGCTCTTTGCCGCGCGGCCCGAGGATCTGCCCGGCCTGCTGTTCCCGGCGCTCAAGTACCACGATTACTGGACCTCGCTGGACCTGGCCTCGATCCGGGAGAAGCTGCAGCCAATCACGCCGGACCCCCTCACGGGTTATCAGCCGGTGACGGTGACGCGCCCCTTCGAGGGCATCGAGCAGATCGACGACTGCGGCAGCGACTACGCCCGCAATCTGCGCTATCTCAAAAAGACGGCGGACTTCTGCGCCGAAAAAGGGATCGAGCTGTATCTGATCTATTCTCCCGCCGGGCGCACCGCCTCGCCGGAGCGCAAGGCGCAGCTGCGGCAGGAGCTTGCGGCCTGCCCGGTGACGGACATCCTCGACTTCACGCAGGACGAGAGGCTGGCCGCTGTCGGCCTGGACCCGGAGACCGACTGGTCGGACGAGATGCATCTGAATGTCTCCGGCGCGTCGAAGCTCTCAGCCTGGGTGGCGGACTATCTGCGCGCGCGGGGCTTTACAGCGAGCGCCGCGCAGGACCGCGCGCTCTGGCAGCAGCGTCTTGACGGCCATGACGCCGAGTGCGGCACCGCTTGAAACGACCGTAAAAAGAAAACCTTGTCTTTTCCCTATATCTATAGTATAATAACAAGCCGGTTTGCGCGGGTAACTGCGCAGACCCGCATGCAACACGAAAGGAGGCGCCCATCGAGTGGTTAACATCACCAACGAAAAGGGTACGATCAGCATCACAAGCGAGGTCCTGACCTATCTCGCGGGCGTTGCGGCGACGAGCTGCTTCGGCGTCAAGGGCATGATCGGACGCAGCAAGGACGGCGGCGCGTGGCAGCTGCTGCGCAGGGAGTCCATGTCCAAGGGCGTGACCGTGCATTTTGAGGACGACGGCGCCATTTCGCTCGAGCTGCACATCGGCGTGGATCACGGCGTGAACATGAGCGCCGTGGCCAGAAGCATCATGAACGAGGTCAGCTACAAGCTGTCCAAATCCGCAGGCGTACCCGTGCGCCGCGTCGACGTGTTCATCGATACGATCATCGGATAAGCGAGGAACAGACACTTGAGAGATATGATAAACGCCGCGGCCTTCAAGGAGTGCATTTTGTGCGCCTACGCCGCGCTGCAAGACAACATCCAGACAATCAACGACCTGAACGTCTTCCCCGTTCCGGACGGCGACACCGGCACCAACATGGGCCTGACCATGGAAAAGGCCGCCATGGAGCTGAAAAAGAACGACTTTCCCACCGTCACCGCCGCCGCCGACTGTGTGGCCTCCGCGCTTCTGCGGGCTGCCCGCGGCAACTCCGGCGTCATTTTGAGCCTGCTGTTTCGCGGCATCTCCAAAAAGCTCAAGGGCCTGCACGAGGCCGACGCAAAGAGCTTTGCCGCCGCCATGCAGGAGGGCGTGAACGCCGCCTACAAGGCCGTCATGAAGCCCGCCGAGGGCACCATCCTCACCGTCTCCCGCCTCGCCTCCGAGGCCGCCGTCAAGGCAGCCGAAAATGACGAGGGACTGGAGAAGACCCTGGAGGCCGCCATCGCTGCAGGCGACGAGGCCCTGGCCGACACCGTCAACATGAACCCCGTGCTCAAAAAGGCAGGCGTCGTGGACGCGGGCGGCATGGGCTATATGGTCATCCTCAAGGCGATGCTGGCGTCCCTGCGCGGGGAGATCTTTGCCCCCCAGGACCAGATGCGCATCGAGGAGGTCGTGGAGGGAAGCGGCCGCGTCTTTGAAAAGGAAGGCGTCCAGGACGTGATCACCTTCGCCTTCGACACGGTCTACATCGTGCGCAAGAACGATCCCAACGTCGATCTTGAGCCGCTGCGCGCCTATCTCGGCAGCATCGGCGACAGCCTCGTCATCAGCGACGACGACGAGATCTTCAAGGTCCATGTCCACACCGACACCCCGGGCGTGGCCCTGACCGAGAGCCAGAAGTACGGCACACTCGAGCTTGCCAAGATCGAGAACATGGTCACCCAGGCCGAGCAGCAGAAGGCCGGCGTGGCGGTCATCAGCACCGACGATCTGGAAAAGGTCGAGCAGGAGCTGGAGGCCATGGAAAACGCCCCCGCGGAGCCGGAGTACGCCGCCCCCGAAAAGCAGTTCGGCGCGGTGGTCGTGGCGGCGGGCGAGGGCATGCAGAATCTCTTCAAGGAACTGGGCGCGGACCGCGTCGTCACCGGCGGGCAGACCATGAACCCCTCCACCGACGATATCCTGCGGGAGATCAACCGCACCCCGGCCGAGACGGTTTTCGTCCTGCCGAACAACAAGAACATCATCATGGCCGCCGAGCAGAGCGCAGAGCTGTGCCGTGACAAGCGCGTCATCGTCATCCCCACCAGGACCGTGCCGCAGGGCATTTCGGCGCTTTTGAACTTCAACATCGACGAAAACGAGGAGCCCATTGTCGAGGCCATGAAGGAGGCCGCCGCCAAGGTCCACACCGCGATGGTGACCTACGCTGCCCGCGACTCCGACTTTGACGGACATGACATCCACGCGGGCGAGTATCTGGCCCTGCTCGACGGGGCGCTGCTCGGAAGCTTCAAGAGCGAGGATGCGCTCCTGGCGGAGCTCAACCGCTCCTTCTCCCGGTACGATCCCGAATTCATCACCGTCTACTACGGCGAAGGCGTGGAGGAATCCGCCGCTGACAGCGTGGCGGCGGTACTCACCGGGGGCTTCCCCGAGGCGGAGATCGGCGTAGTCAACGGCGGTCAGCCGGTGTACTACTACATGATCAGCGTGGAGTAATCGAATATGATGCAGAGGAGCTGTGAAAACAGCAGCCTGCTGCAGAAGCCTGAAACGAGCACTGTAGGGGCCGGCGACCCCGGCAGCCCGGCTGTGAAAAACCCAATATATGCATTTCCCCCGGCGAATACGCGACATAATGTTACGTATTCGCCGTATGTTTTTGCAGATACTGTGTTGTTTCCGCGCGGGCGGGGCAAGCCCCTTCCCTACAGTATCTCAAGATGATTATGCATTTTGAAACAGTCTCAATACTTTATCCCGCCAGCAGGCTCACCGCCACGCGGGCGGCCTCGGCGGCATCGGGGGTGTAGGCGTCGGCGCCGATCTCGCGGCAGAAGGCCTCGCTGATGGGCGCGCCGCCCACCATGATCTTTACCCGGTCGCGTATGCCCGCTTCCTCGGCAAGGCGCACCACGTCGCGCATCTCGTGCATCGCGGTGGTGAGCAGCGACGAGCAGGCAATCAGCCCGCAGTCTCGCTCCTGCGCCGCCTTAATAAAATCCTCGGGGGCCACATCCACGCCCAGATCCACGACCTCGAGCCCCGCGCCCTCCATCATGATCTTGACGAGGTTCTTGCCGATGTCGTGCAGGTCGCCGCGCACGGTGCCGAGCACCACGCGGCCCGCCGCTTTCGCGCTCTTTCCCGCAAGGCGCGGCTTCAATAACTCCATGGCGGCGTTCATGCAGCGCCCGCCCATGAGCATCTCCGGCACGAAAGCTTTGCCCGCCGAGAAGGCCGCGCCCAGTCTGTCCATGCCCGGAATGAGGCCGCGGGAGATCACCGCCTGCGCGTCCTCACCCGCGTCCAGGGCACGCTCACACAGCATTGTGACCTTCTTTTTCTGCCCCCGGTACAGGGCATCGGCGAGGGCGGCAAAGAGCTCGTCCCCGGCGTCGGCAGTCTGGGCGGTATTCTGCGCCGCAGCGGTGGCTGCCGCCCTGCGCCGCGGCACCTCCGGCAGAGAGAAGGACGGCATATGCAGTCCCGCGTTGTAGCGGTCGATCTCGTCGTTGATGATGGGGTCGACGTGCGGGAAGACCGTGCCCATGATGCCGTAGGTGATGGAGGGGATGAAGTGCCCGCCGGGGCAGCAGCGCTGCAGCACGCCGCGCACATAAAGGCGGATCTCCTCCTCGGTGGAGTCGGGCCTGTCGATGGCCGCGCCCACGCCGCCCATGAGGATCATGCGGCCATGAAGCTGCTTCTGCAGAGCCGGGATGTCATTTTCCGGCAGCGTGCCCTGCCAGCACTGGATGCCGAGCTCCACCATGTCCTCCACGATGGGGACGAGGTAGGAGTCCGCGTGGTGGATGGCGATGCAGCCCTTTTCGCGGATCGTGCCGTAAAAGCGGCGGTAGGGCTCTTTATAAAATTCGCGCCACATTTCCGGCTTCATGAAGAGCGCGTCCTTCGTGCCCCAGTCGTCGTGGGAGAAAATCGCGTCCGGGTGAAGACCGTCAATGAGCATGGTGACGTATTGGATGCGGTAGTCGGTGATATACTCGATGAGCTCGTGCATCTCCTGGGGATGCTCGTAAAAGCCGGTGAGGGTGTCCTCAAAGCCCATGAGAAAGTGTGTCTGCTCAAAGATGCCGGTGCCCATGAAGCCGCAGACCAGACGCTCGTCCCCGGCGGTCTCCCGGGCCTTTTTCGCGCATTCCTCCCAGCCCTCGCGGCAGTTTGCCTCCAGGTCCGGGGCGTGGACATAGTCCCGCCAGTGTGTCACGTCGGGACATACCTTGTCGGCGGCAGTGATGTGCGGGGTGGCACCGGGGGCGTCGGCGGGGAAGAGGATCGTAGTGCCCCAGCGGTCTTTACTTACGCTGCCTTTGACGCGGCTGCCGCGTAAGAACGTGTTGACGGGATCGGTCAGTACCAGGTGCAGCGCCTCATACTGCTTGAGCTGACGGGGAGGCTGCCCGTCGGGTTTTAACAATTCCAGGAATATTTCCTTCGGCGTCATGGGTTCAACCTTCTTTCGTCAGAATACAGGCGCTGTAGGTCAGCGTCCCGGGGCCGTAGTAGTAGGCGAGGCCCGCCAAATTGCACACCTCGCTCACCAGAAGCCCGTAGGCCTCCATGGAGGAGAGCATTTTGCGGGGAAAGCGGCAGGGCCTGTCCGGGTAGGTGCAGGCTCTGCAGATGGTACAGGAGCCCGCCGTCAGCGGCAGCACGTCGGGATAGAGAAGCCTTGCCTGCCGGGCAAGGACGAAAAAGCGCTTTTTGTGTGTCTCCTGGGCAAGGTTCATGGTCTCCATGTCAAAGTCGTCCCGGAGCTGCGCCGTGGTCTGCACCAGCACCCCGCCGGTGTATCGGCTCATGCGGGCCTGGCATTCCTCAATCGTGCCGCAGGCGGGCGGGCAGCTCCAGCTTTTGCCGTAGCGCCTGCAGCGGCCGGAGGCGCACATCTCGCGCACCTCGCTCAGGGCGCGCAGCTTTGATGCGTCCAGGAGGGCTGCATGGTCAAAGCCCAGCTCCAGGGCCAGGGTCAGCAGCTTTTCCACCGCGCGTCCCTCCTTGACAAATGGCGTTCACGCCTTTAAGATATGGATAATCATACCACGAACGGCGGAAATTGCAAGAATATTTATACACGGGTGAGGACATGCCGAAAGTGCGCATCCGCGCGGGTACGCGGGAAGAAAACATCACAGCCGAAACCGGGGAGCGCCTGCTGGACGTGCTGCGCCGAGCCGGGGTGAATGTGGCCGCTCCCTGCGGCGGCCTGGGCCGCTGCGGCAAATGCCGGGCGACGGTGAATGGCGAAGAGGTCCTCGCCTGCCGGTACACCGTGACCGGGGACGCCGAAATCACGGTGCGGGAGCTTACGGGCGGCGCGATCCTCGGCGGCGAGACAGCGTCCGCTCATGGCGGTAAGCGTCTCGGCGCGGCGCTGGACCTCGGCACCACGACGCTGGCCCTGCGGCTGTATGACCTTGATACCGGCAAATGCACCGGGCAGCGCACGGCCTGGAACGCGCAGGCTGCCTACGGGGCGGACGTGATCACCCGCGCCCAGTACTGCATGGAGCACCCCGAGGGGACCGAGACGCTGCAGCGTGTGGTTGGCAGACAATTGGATGAAATGCTCGGCGCTCTCGGCACATCGTCAGAGAATATTGAAAGCCTCCTTGTGGCGGGCAACACCATCATGCAGCATCTCTTCGCGGGCCTTGACCCTTCCCCAATTGCGGTCGCGCCCTTCACGCCGCGCACGCTGTTTGAGGATTGCGCCCAAAATAGCTGTCATTCTGAGCGAAGCGAAGAATCTTTTCCTGCCTGTATGAACGGGAGAAAAGATCCTTCGCCAAGGCTCAGGATGACAGAAACAACATATTCCCCCTGCGTCGCGGGCTATGTGGGCGGGGACATCACGGCGGGGCTGCTGGCCTCCGGACTTTTTGAAAAGGATGGCAGGCACCTCTTCCTCGACGTGGGCACCAACGGCGAAATGGCCCTCGGCGGGAAAGACGGCTTTGTCTGCTGCGCCGTGGCCTCGGGCCCGGCCTTCGAGGGCGCGGGCATCGCCTGCGGCATGGCGGGCGTAGTCGGCGCGGTGAGCCATGTGCGTTTTGAAAGCGGCGCGCTGCGCTTTGACGTGATCGGCGGCGGCGAGGCGAAGGGCCTGTGCGGCTCGGGCCTTGTGGACCTCGCGGCGCTTTTGTGCCGGGAGGGGATCATCACCGCCTCGGGCCTGCTGCTGCCGCCGGAGGAAGCGCCGGAGAACTGGGCTGAGTATCTCAGAGAGGACGAGGACGGAAACGGTATCTTTTCTCTTACGCCCTCGGTGTACCCGAGCGCCCGGGACGTTCGGCAGCTCCAGCTTGCCAAGGCGGCGGTGGCGGCTGGCATCCGGGTCCTGCTCAAAAAGAGCGGGACAAAGATGGAAGAAATCGGGGGCCTGTATCTCGCGGGCGGTTTCGGGAGCTTTCTCGACCCGAAGAGCGCCGCCGACATCGGCATGCTGCCCCGTGAGCTTGCGGACAAAACGACCGTGCTCGGAAACGCCTCCCTCGAGGGAGCGGGCATGGCCCTCACGGACAAGGGCGCGCGGGCGCGGCTGCGAGACGTTCAGCATGCCTGCCGGTATATCGAACTCTCCGGCGACAGGGATTTTAACGAGGAATACCCGGAACAGATGTTCTTTTACGAGGAGGACGAGGAATGGAACTGAGATTTCCTTTGATACTGGACGGCGCCATGGGGACGCAGCTCCAGAAGCGCGGATTTGACGGCGGCGACTGCGCCGAGCGCTGGACGCTCGAGCACCCCGAGGCACTTTTGGAGATCCAGCGCGGCTATGTGCAGGCGGGCAGCGGGGTACTGTATGCCCCCACCTTCGGGGCGAACCGCGTCAAGCTTGAGGCCCACGGCATCTTTAACCGCGTTAAGGAGTACAACAAGCGGCTTGCTGCCCTGTCAAAGCAGGCAGCCGACGGCAAGGCACTCGTCGCGGGCGACCTGTCCCCGACGGGGCTGTTCCTCTACCCCCTGGGCGACGCCCGCTTTGAGGAGCTTGTGGAGGTCTATGCCGAGCAGGCACAGGCGCTGGAGGAAGCCGGGGTCGACCTCTTTGTGATCGAGACAATGATGAATGTGGCCGAGTGCCGGGCGGCACTGCTCGCGGTCAAGAGCGTGAGCGAGAAGCCGGTCTTCGTCACCGTCACCTGCGATGAGCGGGGGCGCATGCTCTCCGGCACCGACGCTGCGGCGGCTCTGCAGATTTTACAGGGCATGGGCGTGGACGCCTTTGGTCTCAACTGCTCTACCGGCCCTCGGGAGATGCTGCCGACCCTGCGCCGCCTGCAAAAGATTTCCCGCGTGCCGCTGATTGCAAAACCCAACGCGGGCATGCCGGAGATCACGGACGCGGGCGCGGTCTACGCCTGCGCGCCTTCTGACTTTGCCGCCTGCCTCGAGGACTTCGCGGCGGCGGGGGTGATGATTTTCGGCGGCTGCTGCGGTACGACGGCGGAGCATGTGCGGACTCTCGCGGAAAAGTGCGCTGCGCTCAAGATGAACCCGCCTGAGCCGGCGGATAACGGACTGCTGCCCTGTGCCACCGAGAAGGAGCTGTTCTTCCTCGACCCCGCGGTGCCCGCGGGGGAAGCGCTCCCCTGCGACAGCGAGCTGGAGGACCGGCTGGAGGAGGCCATGGGGGAGGACGCGCCGCTTGTGACGGTGGAGCTCAAAGCGGAGGCGGAGCTTGACAATTTCGCTGACGCTCAGCTTCTCATCACAAAGCCCCTGTGCATCCGCTGCGAAGACACAGCCCTTCTGGAGCAGGCCCTGCGCCTCTACCAGGGCCGCGCCCTGTACGACGGGCCGCTGGGGGAGGAAATACTGAAACCCCTCGCTAAAAAATACGGCGTGATCTATTGATGAAAGAGCCGCCCGATACCCGGAACATCCGGACTCGGACGGCTTTTCTGTGCTTATTTTTTCTTTGCCATGCGCTGCTTTTTGCGCTCCTCCCTTGCCTTGGCGCGGCGGGGGTTGCGAATGAAGACCAGGATGCCGATGCCGATCAGCGTCACGACGATGGCCACGATGCACAGTGCGCGGATCACCGGGCCGCGGCCCGCGATCCAGAGGCTCACGACGCCGCCGATGGCCGCCACGCCGTAGAGCACCAGGACCGTCTGCTTCTGGCTCAGGCCCAGGGCCATGAGGCGGTGATGGAAATGACCCTTATCGGCGTGGAAGGGGCTCTGCCCGTGGGCAAGGCGGCGGATGACCGCAAAGCCCGTGTCCGCCAGCGGCAGGGCAAAGGTCAGCACGGTCTGGAGCTTGAACAGGCCGAGGATCGAAACCGTGGCCAGGATGAAGCCCAGAAACTGCGAGCCCACATCGCCCATAAAGATCTTGGCGGGGTTGAAGTTGAAGGGGATGAAGCCGAGGCAGGCGCCGATGAGGGCGGTCAAAATGACGGCGGCGGCAGGCTCGGCGGTGAAGAAGAGGATCGAGGCCGCCAGCAGAAAGAACGAGCAGATGGCCGTCACGCCCGCCGCCAGGCCGTCCAGCCCGTCGATGAGGTTGAAGGCGTTGGTGCACAGCACGATCCACAGCATGGTCAGCGGCACGCCCCACCAGCCGAGCTCCAGATAGGTCTGGCTGACGGGCCAGGTAATGGCGTCGATGACGAGGCCGAAGCGCACACACACGAAGGCCGCAAAGATCTGGATGACCAGCTTGACGACAGGCCGCAGATTCACGATATCGTCCACAAAGCCCATGCCCGCAATGATGAAGGCCCCGATCACAATGCCGTAGACCTTCTCCGACACGGGCGCAAACAGCAGCACCGCGAGGAAGAAGCCTGCGATGATCGCAAGCCCGCCCATGCGGGGAATGGGGTGATCGTGCACACGGCGGTCGTCCTTGGGGATGTCCATGGCGCCGATGCGCTCGGCAAAATCCTTGACCGGCGGGGTCATGCGGTTGCAGACCACCAGCGACACCACAAAGGCCGAAAACAGCGCAATCCAGGGATTGAGATTCGGAAACATACGCTTCCTCCAAGTGAGTTTTTGGCTCCCTCTTTGAGGGAGCTGTCACCAGTGCGTACACTGGTGACTGAGGGAGTCAGAGGCCCTTACTCAAAGTGCTCAAAAGAGGCGCCCTGACCCCTTCCACCGCTGAAGCGGTCCCCCTCCCCCAAACGCCGCATGTGCGGCTGGGGGAGGCAGGATCTTAAAACGGCTTCTCGACTAAACCGATCTTTTTGTAGACCTTGCGCAGGGTCTTGCGCGCAACGTAAGTCGCCTTCTGGGCGCCCTTTGTGTAGATATCCTCCAGATAGGCCTTGTCGGCGATAATGCGCGCGGCCTCCTCACGGATGGGACGCAGGGTCTCGATAACGGCCTCGCCCACAGCGGGCTTGAAGACACCGTAACCGGCGGCGGAAAACTCCTGCTCGATCTCGGTAAAGCTCTTGCCCGTGCAGGCAGCGTAAATCTGCATGAGGTTTGCCACACCCGGCTTGTTCTCGGGATCAAAGCGCACACAGCCCGCGCCGCTTTCGGAGTCGGTGACGGCGCGCTTAAACTTGCGCATGATATCAGCCGGGTCGTCCATCAGGCAGACGCGGCCGTTTCCGATTTCGTCGGATTTGGACATCTTGCTCGTCGGGTCGAGCAGGTCCATCACCCGCGCACCGACCTTGGGGATCCAGGGTTCGGGCACCTTGAAGGTCTCGCCGTAGAGGTTGTTGAAGCGCTGGGCCACGTCGCGCGTGAGCTCCACATGCTGCTTCTGATCCTCGCCTACGGGGACGTAATCGGGCTGGTAGAGCAGGATGTCTGCCGCCATGAGGGCCGGGTAGGTGAAGAGGCCGCCGTTGATGTTTTCGGCATTCTTGGCACTTTTATCCTTGAACTGCGTCATGCGGCTCAGCTCGCCGAACATGGTGTAGCAGTTGAGCACCCAGCCCAGCTCCGCATGCTCATGCACATGGCTCTGCAAAAAGAGCGTGTTTTTCTCGGGGTCAAGGCCGCAGGCGACATATTGTGCCAGCTGCTCCCGCGTCCTGCGCCGCAGGTCGGCGGGATTGTTGCGCGTGGTCAGCGCGTGCAGATCGGCCATAAAGTAATAGCAGTCAAACTGCTCGGCACGCTCCGCCCAGTTTTTGATCGCTCCGAGATAGGAGCCCAGCGTCAGATCGCCGGTGGGCTTGATGCCCGAGAGCATGACCTTTTTCGGTGTATTGTTATTATCCATCGTCTTCTCCTGTTCGTATAGACAAATTTCCACACTTCTATTCATTTTAACAAAAGAACTTGTACTTGACAACTGCCAATTTGCAAAATAATATTATAAACAAAGTGAAGAGTGGAGAGTGGAAAGTGAAAAGTGCGGTTTGACTGATGCTCTGCGGCAGATTCGATCATCCGCGAAGCGGACACAATAACTCCACTTTCAACTTTTCAATTTTCACTTTCATAAAATGATGGAGGCAACAT
>Ga0247611_10004579_pt1 | contig 19036 bp, 15 predicted proteins | sample 177DNAGHGhighgp2_FD_192422 | JGI IMG/M metagenome (GOLD analysis project Ga0247611, IMG submission 192422) | Sheep rumen microbial communities from Palmerston North, Manawatu-Wanganui, New Zealand - 1770 DNA GHGhigh gp2 | ecosystem: Host-associated > Mammals > Digestive system > Stomach > Rumen... | reverse complement strand
TTTTGCCTTGAAAACTTTGGACATTTTACCTGGCACTTTTCTTCCGTTTAACCTGCCATAAGCTCTGATCTTGTATTTATATGTTGTTCCGGAAGTCACATTATTATCTGTAAACACTGCTTTCCCGCTCTTCTTACCGACAACACCGTATTTTTCCCAAACTTTTGAGGACGGATCATACCTGTAAATATCGTATCCCACAGCTCCCTTGACGGTCTTCCATGAAAGAGTCACTTTGCCCGATCCGGATTTACTCTTGACAGATGACACTGCTTTTGGCGCACTGCCTTTACTCTTTCCGTTATCCAAAACTCTCGTATCACAACTTAAGAACAAGTCTCCACGCGTATACACAAACATTTCGCTTAATTTCTTTACGAGATCGTCTTTATCATATCCGGCATGTACAAAGTTTATAGCGGTATCACTGGCACTTCCACCGGCCATGGTTTCTCCAAGTCCCTTTTTGCCATTGGAATAAAAACAGTTCTGAATATAGAACCCGTACGAACTGCCAATAATAGCTCCCGCGCCACCTTCTGTAGATGTGTTTTCTCCGAGATCAACACAGTTTATGACATTTCCGTTGTTTCCGTATCCAATTATGCCTCCCGACGAAAGAGTTCCCATCTTATGTCTTTCAGCACGTACTTCTCCCGTGTTTATGCAGTTAATGATACTCGATCCTTTAATGATGCCGGAAACGCCGCTAGATAAAGCCGTAACATCAGTAAATGCAAAATTCAGTTCCACCGCAAAAAAGAACTCCGCGATAGCCATAGGATCAAGGCTGCCCATGGAGTAACCGGCTATTCCACCCGCTGCGCAGTAATGCATGCCGTTTTGTACTGTGTCGATTCCTTTTGCCGACACTCTGCCATCAAACTCACACTGGTACACCAATGCGCTGTCCAATTCGGCTGCTATTCCTCCCGCCAACGTATCCCACGGATCCTCATTGTAATTTTCCGCGTGAATATACGCGTCTTCCAGAATAACCCTGAAGACCTTACCCCCCTCAAGGTTTGCGAAAAGACCGGCTCTGTTATCGTGATCGCAATACAGACCTTTTATCACATGACCACAGCCGTCAAACATCCCGGCAAAACCCACGATTCCTTTGTAAAACAATCTGTCGATATATGAAGTACCAACGGCAGAGCCCTTGGGCTTAATGCCTATCGGAGTCCAATTATTCTTTGGCGGTTTTTTACCCCAGTTTTCATAATTACTTGTATCATTAAGGCATATATCCTCTTTCAACTGTATCAGAGTATTTTCCATTGTATTTCCTTCACGCACAAGTTTTCCGAGACCGGCCAGTTCTTCGGCTGTACTTATCTCATATACCGAATATTTGCCATCATCGGATACTCTGCTGGGTTTTTTGTACCACGAGGTATCTTCCTTACCCGACCAGATCTTTTGCTTTCCCGAATTATCGGCAGCTTTGACATCAAGTGCCTTTACAGACATTAAGATCATTGCGAAAATCAATACCACTGATGTGAAGGATTTGATCTTACTCTTCATTTTCAATTTCTCCTTTTCGTTTTGTTTTTTACTGTTCTTGCATCATATACTGTTCTTTTTATTAATTGCGTATGAAATTGTCGATTTACCAATTTTTGGGTGCACGAAGCGCACCTATAATATAGAATATATGTTCGGTTTTGTCAAGTATCTTTCTTTCTGATAGGATGCCGGATCACAGTCTTCAGTTTCTCAGGGGCAACTTTTCTGGCATCACTCAGATATATCTCATGATGCAGTCTTTTATCGGAGATATCAAGAGCATACCCCTGCTTTTCCACGTAATCATGCATTATTTCAACTGTCGCGGGCTCATCATCATAAGGACCAATATGCATACACTGAACGCATACGCCCTCTTCAACTGTCAGGAACTCAACCTTAGAGAAATCCTGCTTTTTCTTTTTCGCTGCCTCATTCACTGCCCATCTAAAATCATCCTCGCTCACAAAATCCGGAAGGCGTATCACGGAAATCCAATGGAATAGTTCTTTAATTATTTCGGCTATATCCATATACATTCACCTCGCATTGCGTTTTTTTTAGAATACCATCCCCCCATACGCTTCGCAATGCGTGGTTTATTTATTTCTTCAATAGTGAGTAATACATCCTGCCCTCGAATTTTCCATCTATTAAGAAGTAATCCCTTAGTGTCCCTTCGTATTCAAAATCACATTTTTCAATAACTCTTTTAGATTTTATATTAGACGGACGAACACATATCTGCACTTTATTGAAACCTATTTCATCAAAGCCATAACAAATAATTGCCTTCGTCGCTTCAGTTGCATAACCTTTCCCCTGATAAAAGCTGCCTATGCAATATTCAATTTCCCCCCAACTGTTCATCTTATCAACAAGAAAATATGCAATCTGGCCAATGCATTCGCCGGACGCCTTTTCAAATATGGCCCATCTATAATTATAGCAGGAATTATACTCTCTTATATACCTTTCAAGAAGATCATGTACTTCCTTCACCGAGTTATAAACCGGCTCCCCATACATTTTCTGAACATTTTCATCTCCTGCCCAGTTTTCAAACACTGACTGCTCATCGCCAAATTGGAAGGGACGCAATATCAGTCTCTCAGTTGTGATTACCCCCGTCCCACAGCCATTAATCCTGACAGTATTTTCATTTTTTCTGTAGTTTTTTATCATATCCAGAGTTTCGGAAACAGTAGGACATGTTGCATATCTGCCCGGCCACATATTATCATTGTAAAACTCGTATGTAGTCTTGGCATCCATATATATATTACTTCTTGTGGAATTACAGTACTTCGGCACGATAATCTCAAATCCTTTTTCAAAACCGCTCTTTACAGTAGCATCCACACAATAATCCGACTGAAGCCCTACTGCTATAACTTTTCTTATATTCTTTGATTTTAGATAAAGTTCTAATCCTGTAGATTCATGAAATGCACTGTTAACTTTCTTATCAAAAATCTTTTCATCTGTTAAAGGAGCCACACCTTCATAGATTTCAAAATCTATATCCCCTTTTGAAAATCCAGAACCCGGTCCATCGTCGTGCCTTACATAAATCACTTCAACGCCATAGGTGCGTGATGCATCGATTAGTTTTTTTATATTTTCTATAAACAATTGAAAATTATAAAGTCTATCATCTGTAATTCCTTTTTGAACGTCGATAACAAGTAAAACCATTGTATTTTCACCTCAAGCGACTTATTTTCCAGTAACAATCTATTTTTCAGCTGTGTCTATACTATTCGCACACTAAAGCTCAGATATAACCCTTTGCAGCCTACATTTAGTCGGGAATAGGCATTTTAAATTTTGATTTAAACAACTACTCACAAAATATTTTTTTCTATATATTCAGCAATCCCATCATTATCATTTGAGCCAATGACAATGTCCGCAATCTCCTTTACCTCATCTAATGCATTCCCCATTGCAATACCTGTTCCTGTCATTTTTAGCATACCTATATCTGCCAGATCATCTCCAAATGACGTAATATCATTTACGGGTATATCACATTTTTCGCACATAACTGAAATTGCATTCTCTTTCGTTACATTTTTTCTGGTAAACTTGTACCAATATCCATCAGAAAATCTAATAACATCACAGTCCGTCAGATTACTTGCGATTTTTTTGGCTGTATCATCATCAAATATTTCAACACATATTTTTAGTGCTTCTTCAGAAAAATCACTATAATCTGACCATATGCTCTCTCCCCAGTTTTTATCTACTTCTCGTGGATCTATTTTATAATTCCAATAATGCGAATCTATTGTATCTACTGTGATTTCCACATCATTTCCGCACACTTCCCTAGCCAAACTTATAATCTCTTTTGTCCGCAAGGAAGAAAAAACATCACTAAAAATATATTGCTCATCCTTTTTTATAAGGGCTCCGCCACTGGTAATCAATATATCCGGAGACAATTCACCTAAAAAAGCCAAACAATTCTGCTCACTTCTGGATGTTGATATTCCTATCAAATAACCCTTGTTTTTACAGTCTCTTAAGGCAGAAAGTGTTCGCTCAGATATTGTTTTGTCTGTTTTTAGCAATGTTCCGTCTAAATCAAACAATAATAATTTCACAACATTATCCCTTTGCATAATAAAACTTAAATTCAATTTGCTACATGGGCATTTATCTTTTTGAATTTTTTCTCAAAAAGATATAAAACACCTCAATTTATAATCATAGCATAATTCTACTAATTTGTAAATTAGTTTCATTTTGCTTTCTTAGGTTTCTTTTCTGGAAGTTCAGCATGCATACCATTCAATAATTCCGAAATCAGAGCCTTATCATCAAAACTATCAAATACATGCATAAGAGTCTTTGAACCTTCATACGGATAACGAAGTTCGGACTCTGCAAGAAGCCTATCCGATGTCGGTGTTCTCTTTAAAAATAGCTCGTTATCGCAAATGTCACCTATCAGCTTACCATTAAAGTATACAAGATATCCGCCCATCATAGATTTTATGACAATATCTCCGGCTGCAGATAAAGCCTCGTAAACATATTCATTATATTCACTCACCATGTATTCTGCCAGCCATCTATCTCCCTCCTCTCTTGATTTTGGGTAAAAGAAAAAGACCGATTTCTCGATCTTTCTCGTTTGGTTTATTCTTTTGCATTAACCTAAAACGCTTTGAATATCATTCTCATGATAATCTTTTGACGGTAAAACTACCAATCTGTCAGGAAACAACTCATTACATATTCTCAGTTCAAGTTCTTGTCGATGTACAAAATGAGAAATCAACTCATCCTCACCCATAAGGTCACGTTTCAATGCATAGGGCGATTTGTTGAAATATTCAAGCATCAGTGGGAACCACAGTTCATTTCCCTGATTGTCTGATCGCTCCTTTCTAATGATTTCAACGTTTTCTCTTATGTTATCTGACTTTAGATAAATGATTTTGAATTCCTTGTCATAAAGAACATCTCTAAGTTCTCTGTAAAACTCTATAATCTCATCATCAGGAACGTCTCGATATAAAATCAAGTCCTCTACGATATTCTGAAGCAAAGCACATTCAGAGACCATCTTGTCCTGATACCAGTTTTTGTATCGCTTGAAGATGATCGACTTAAACTCTTCAAATCCACGCCGACCATTGTATATTTCATATTGTTCAAGATTTTTATGAAATCCCGGAATATCAGTAATAATCTGCGTATAGCATATGACTCTATATTCACCTTCAGCCTGTGTTTTATTTTCTATCAAAGAACGTATACTTGAATATTTTCTTAATATTTCTTCGTATTGTTCCTCATTCACATAAGCACACCAGGCAAGTTCAATCGGGGAATAATCCCCTTCTCTGATACATATATATCGGTTATCTGCATTCGCTATCAAATTTACAGCCGTACTTTTTCCGCTACCCTGTATGCCTTCTATAAATATATTCATGTCATCACCTTCTTCCCAAATACTCTAATTTATTCTTATCACATCTGAAGCAACCTTTTCCTGAAATCTGACATCATGCTCTACCAATAGCATTGTAGGATTATATTGCAGAATCAGTTTTTCAATCTGCATCCGAGAGAATACATCAATGAAATTCAACGGTTCATCCCATATATATAAATGGGCAGGGGTGATCAGACTCGCAGCAATCAATACCTTTTTCTTCTGACCCTCTGAAAAGTCCTCCATATTCTTCATGAACTGTTCCCGTCCAATATCAAGCTGCCTGAGTACTGCCAGAAAAAGGCTTTCATTAAGCCCTTCGCTCTCACAATATTTTCGCAGAGTTCCCGATAAAAAAGATGTATCCTGATTGACATATGATATCGTCATGCCTGATGCAACATCTAAATCCCCGGATATGAGCAGTCTCGAATCATTTTCCCGCCCCCGTTGATCTGCTTGCTGCAATATTGCTTTCAGAATACTCGATTTTCCGCATCCGTTCTCTCCGGAAAGGATAATTCTCTCACCACGCTTTACCTGGAAGCGCAGGTCCTTAAACAATCTGTCCTTGCTGCCCTCATATCCAAGCGACAGATTGTTCGCATTAATAAGCACTTCCTTATGGAATCTGAGCGGTTCTATTTTCAGGTCGGATACTCTCTCGATATCCTGTAACAATCCCTCTTTCTCTTCAATTTCTCTGTCAATATGTTGCTCATAAGACTTGACCCGTGCCTGCATCTTTTTAGTTTTTGCACCAATAAAGGATCTGGTCGAAATACTTCTGTCATGTTCCTTAACCGGATCAAATCCTATCTTGGAATTTTCGTTCTTTTCCGCCCACCGGCTACTCCTATCTGCTGCAGCTTTCAATTTGCCGATTTCTTTAAGATGCTTTTCATTCTCTGCCCGTTGAAATGCATCCTTCTTCTCCTTATTCTCCCACCAGGTCGAAAAGTTTCCGGTCTGTACCTCTATCGTAGACCTGTTTAGCACAAGTACATGATCACATACTTTGTCCAGCAAGTCTCTATCATGAGAAACAAGGATAAATCCTTTTTTTGAAGCAAGGAATTCCTTTACAATATCGCGTGCTTCCGTATCAAGATGGTTTGTCGGTTCATCCATCAGAAGGAACTCATTCTCTGCTGCGAACAGCACTGCCAACATCACCCTGGTGCGCTCTCCGAAACTCAGTGTTCCAAATGGCCTGTAAAGGCATTCCGAATCCATCTTAAGTTCATTCATCTGGATTAATACCTGCCAGGTTTCTATCTGTGGTTTCCATACTCCTAAGAGATCTACAGCATTTTTACTCAGATCCGTATCGGACACCTGATATGGAAAATAATCAAAACAGGTACTGGTCTTAATACTTCCACGATAATCATACTTTCCCATAAACAGGTTCAGCAGAGTCGACTTTCCCTTTCCATTTCTGCCGATCAGTCCCAGCTTCCAGTCTGTATCAATACTGAATGTCACTTCTTTAAGGACATCATCTGCACTTCCGTCATAAGAAAATGACAGGTCAGTCACTCGTATCTGTGCCATACACATCACCTCCGATATTTTAAATGGCACAAAAAAATCTGCTCCAAGCCGAAAGCAGATTACACGTACAAATGAAGACCCAATATATGCCAAAACAGAGCATCACTTTAGGATGGCTTCAAAATGAATACGATAATCCAATTCGGCATACACAAACAGACCCTTCTGGGCCATAACATCTTGTTTGTATTTACCAAATCAAATTATCTAATCTCCATTCCTTCACCCACACAACCAGTGTGCCTTTCTTTTTTATTAATTAATTATAATAGCACATAAACGGTCAAATAGCAATTAAAACTTTATATTTTTCGTTCAAATGCTTTATCATTCTTTTGTAAGATTATCTTCCGAGATAAACTGCTATCGCTTTATCAAACAGACTTGAATTCAGTGCTTATCATTTCTTTTTAATCTAATTTTTCACTGGAAAGCTTAAATACAAGAACAAAAGAGACATCATCTTTTCCAATATAAATCCGGATTGTGAAGTGTTTCCCAAACAGCAAGAAATTCAATCGTATTTCTGTTACGCATCCAGTTTTGAATAACAAAACGTGGATCATCCACATTCCTATATTTTGCTATATCTGTCAAAAAAATAAATTCGTTTTGTCCGAAAGCCGCAGTATTAGCAGGCTTTCGTGGCTATTATTCTTTAACCTTTGACATCAATACTACCGTTTCAACATGTTCTGTCTGTGGGAACATATCGACATTGCACATTTTTACTGGCTTATATCCATTTTCCCAGAAGGTTTCTAAGTCTCTTGCAAGACTTTCTGGCTTACAAGACACATATACTATTTTTTCAACACCATAACCTATGATTCTTGGGAGAGCCTTTGGATTTACACCTTCACGTGGTGGGTCTAGTATTACCATATCAGGAAGTCCTTCCTTTTCTTCAACCTCTGATAATACCTTAAAGACATCTCCTGCGATAAATTCGCAGTTATCCAAATTATTCAGTTTCGCATTTTCTTTTGCAGCTTCTACCGCTTCTTCTATTATTTCTACTCCGACCGCTTTCTTTGCGACCTGAGATACAATCTGGGTTATAGTTCCTGTTCCTGAATATAGGTCATAGACAGCCTTTCCGCTGACATCGCCTGCATATTCCTGCACTTTCCTATATAGTACTGCTGCCCCTTCTGTGTTTGTTTGGAAGAAAGAAAATGGAGATACTTTAAATTTTAGACCTAATAGTTCATTTTCTATATAATCTCTCCCATAAAGTACGTCCAATCTATCACATTTTACTGCATCTGCAAATGAGTCATTTATTGTATGTACTATTGAAACAACCTTTCTTTCAAGAGATAATTTCAATATCCTTTCTACCATTTCATCCAGATACTTTTTCTCAGCCTCTTTTCCCTCCGGGGTCAGAATCTCATTTACTATTCTTCTCTTCTTTTTATCCTTTTCTTCTGGATTTTCTATTATTTCTACTACTCTTGTAGAATACTCTGATTTTGTTACCAAATTCACCATTATTTCTCCGCCATTTGCATTTCCTGTGCGGAGTACAAGGTGACGAAGATATCCCCCATGAGTCCTTTTATTTTCGTGTGGGAGCTTATATTCTCTTGATAGTTCTATTATCGTTCTAACAATTTTCATGCAGTCTTCATTTACTATCTTACATTCCTTCATGTCTATTATGTCATGAAAACTGCGTTTTTTATGCATTCCAAGTGTAAGCTCTCCGCCCTTTGTTTCATCGCCAAAGGTAAATTCCATTTTATTTCTATAATCAAATTCATCTGGTGATGGGATTATCCCTTCATACACTGCAGTATGTGTATCTTCGGCGATCATTTCTTCGCCTTTTTCTACTGCAGCCACATTTTTTTCATTTGAAGTTTCTTCACGTGATGCTGTTTTTTCTTCTGGCGCTTCTTCACCTACAAGCCACTTTGAGAAAAGCTTCTTGATTGCCTTTTCTTTTTTCTTTAGCTGTTCCTCATATTTATATTCCTGTATCGTGCAGCCTCCGCATATTCCTACATTTTCACATAGAGTTTTATGTGGACGTAGTGCTGGATTTTCTGCTTCTAGCTTATTTAGATACTTTTCTCTATATTCATTTAATGATAATTCATTTGCACCGCCTTCTAGATCTGGATCGTTGTACTGTGCCTTATCATCCTCCCAGCCGCATTCTAGACAGACATTGTATGAGCCTGGTGTCGGCTCTGGCATTGTGTACTTTCCGCAGCATACGCATTTATATTTTCTTGCTTTCTTCCCCATTTCATTCTCCATTTTCTTATTTTTGATTTTAAATCATCGTTTCTTTTTCCAAAACTTTATCAATAAAAGCTTTTTTCCTTCTATGATATTTCATCATAAAACACGCCTATTTGTCAAGGTCTTTTAGTGTTTTTTATAAGGCAACATCTAAGCGTTTTTAACGCAAAGAAGGGACCTGGATTACTACCAGATCCCTTCTTTGTCTGAGCATTGGTTCCATGCTCACTCCACGTGTCTTATATACCAGCTTGCCATCTTTAGCTAGGATATTTTCACGCGTCTCCCTTTTCCTCTATTGCATTTATTGATCTTAGCTTTGTCAATATTTCTTTGACATCTGCTTCTATTACTCCTCTTGATGCATCATATTTATCACACATTTTATCTATTATTTCATTTTCACTAGTTTCTTCCTTTAGGCAGTTTACAATGAAGGCTGCAGTTTTATTGCTGCGTATCATTCCATTGAATTTCTCATTTCCTACTGCTACTAAAAACTGTGTGTCATCTACATCCTGGGTTATAAAATCGTCTTTTAACTTCATTTTTAGATATTGGATGGTGCCCCATCCTTTCCCCTTTTTATTTTTCAATTTCCTTTTCTAATATCAACCCTTTTCCATTTTAAATGGCTTTTCTATTTTATATATCATTTTTCACTTTTAAACGGTCTCTTAGACTTTACAGATCATTTTTCCATTTTAAATGGCTTCTTCCATTATATCCGTCTCTGGCTTGTCACTTACACCATTCATCTTATAATCTACATCCTCGTCTATCATTTCTACCATTATTTTTGCAAATTCTGGATCAAACTGAGTTCCAATACCCTCTACTATTCTTTTTCTCACTTCTGCCTGTGGAAGTATTCCACGGTAGCTTCTGTTAGAGGTCATGGCGTCATATGCATCCACCACTGCTATTATTCTTGCTTCTTCCGGTATTTCACCCCCCTTCAAATGGTCTGGATATCCCTTTCCATCATATCTTTCGTGGTGATGCCTTGCTCCAAGACTTATTCTTGGCAGCTCTGTCATATTTTTTAATATTCCATCACCGATTACGGTATGAGCTTTAATCGTGTTAAATTCTTCATCCGTAAGTCTTCCTTCTTTGTTTAGTATTTCATCTGGTATTCCTATCTTACCTACATCATGTAATAGCCCCATGCGATATATTCTTTCCTGATAATTGTCAGACTTTCCAGCTCTTTTTGCTATTTCTCTTGAGTATTTTGCTACTCTTAAGGAATGTCCATTTGTATAGCTGTCCTTTGCATCGATTACGTATGCAAGCGTCTTCATTATCTGACTTGTCATTCGCTCCATCTGGCCTTTTCTTTCTGCTATCTGAATCTCGACCTGATTTGCTAAATCATTATTTAGTCTATTATAAGCTATTATCCTATTTACTCTTTGCAGCATTACTGCTGGTACAAAAGGCTTTGATATAAAATCAGAGGCTCCTTCTGATAATGCATGTACCTCTGTCTGCGGTTCATCTGATGAGGTCAAAAATACTACAGGTATCTTATCCCCATACTTTTCCTTCACCCTTGAGAACACTTCAAAACCATCCATTTCCGGCATTCTTATGTCGAGTAATATTAAATCCGGAATGTTTTTTTCTAATATTTCGAGCCCTTCTGCTCCTGATTGTGCTGTTTCTACTTCACACGTCTTTTCTAGTGTCTTTTTCGCCATCATGAGATTTATTCTCTCATCGTCTATGACCAGCACCTTGTCCTTCATACCTTCCATTTTAATCTCCTTTGTTCCTTCCTAGAAAAATACACTTTCACGTAAATGCTCTTGCAATTTTCCCCTTGCAAAAGTTCCTTTACATAATATTTTTCAGCAAATCACCTATTTATTTGCTTTTTCTACACCTATTTTTTTATCAACTATAACTCACTTTATATTTTACGACCTCCCCTTTTCTCCGTCAACATTCAAAATTGAAACGTTTCCAGCAAAATTGGCACTTGTTTTTAAAATTCCTATATGTTATAATAGGATGATGTATGCCAGTTTATATTCTAATTTTTGTTTTAAGCTGTTCACACCAGCTGTTCTACATTAAGAACTACAGCAATAAACACGTACATAGTCCACGTTTTATTTGCTGAACACCTTAAAGGCTTCAATTATTTAATAACGTATACTGGCTGCGTAAAAAAAGCGTAAAGGCAGGTGAATGCCAATGTATTACATGATTTCAGATATGCTCAGAGAGAGCACGCTTAATAAGTGCCTTAAGGGGGATTCCCCTTATGTTGGTGTTATTTCAACACAGGACTGGATCGAAACTAGAGATAAATTCGATTTAGGTATCGACCTTGATCTCGACCTTATTAATATGCATACTACTAAGGCCGAAGTCAATTTCGATTCTCTTACTGGTACATTTTCCATTCCAGATCGTTCCGATATCGAAGGTGAGCCTCATCAGTTCGCCTTTGTACTTGATGAAAAACGTATTATTTTCATCGACAATAGTGAGTACACTAATCATATTGTCAGAAACATCATGCATCACAAGAAATGGAAGGCTCCAAGTCTTGAGCGTTTCATTTATGATTTCCTTGAAGAAATCATAGGTGGTGACGTTTCTCTTCTTGACAGATATGAGACAGAGCTTACCAATATTGAGAAAAAAATCCTCGAAGATACCGAACATGATGATCTCGAGATGACAAGACTCAATGATATACGAGGTGATCTCCTCGATCTTCGTACCCATTACGAGCAGCTTCTTGACTTAGGTCAGGAATTTAATGAAAACGAGAATAATTTCTTTAAAAAAGAAAATCTCCGTTATTTTGATATGTTCACTAATAGAATAATGCGTCTTCAGGACATCGTTGCATCTACTCGTGAATATACTGTTCAGGTTCGAGATCTTTATCAGACTCAGATTTCTGCTAAGCAGAACAGAATCATGACTGTTCTTACAGTCGTTACTACCATTTTCAGTCCTCTTACTCTCATAGTTGGCTGGTATGGAATGAATTTCAAGTATATGCCTGAGTTTGATTACGAGTATTCATATCCTATAGTTATCATTGTTTGTATTGTAATAGTCGTCGGATTATTGATTTTTTTCAAGAAAAAGAAATTTTTGTAATTTTTAGGGGAATATGATGAAAAATAAATTTAGGTCAATTCTTGCATTACTCCTTGCCGTTTTTGTTTCCACCTTTACAGGCTGTGTTTTTACTCCTACAGAGGTAAGCAATACTACTACGGCCAGCTTTGCTGTCATTACAGATAGTCCTATTACTGTAAGTGAAAGCTCTACTTCGGCTGATAGTTCAAAAACCGTTGTTTCTTCAGATGATGTCAGTTCAGATTCAACTACTGTAGCTACTACTGAAAAGACTATCGTAGCTACTACTGAACAAACTACAGAAGCTACTACTGAAAAGACTACTAAAGCTACCACTGAAAAGACTACTAAAGCTACTGAAAAAACTACCGTAGCTACTACTGAAAAGACTACTAAAGCTACCACCGAAAGGACTACCGTAGCTACTACTGAAAAAACTACTGAAGCTACTACCACTGTTGAAACTACAACTACTAAGAGAGATGTTTTCTCTAGTGGTACTCAGTTCAGAAATAAGGATAGATTTGAAGAGCATTATCAAAAGCATGTCATTAATCAGGCTGAGTTCGGTGATATTACTAAGGAAGAATATTTAGCTCTAGCTCAGGAGCTTGTTGATACTCCTGGCAGTCAGGTTCTTACAAAGAACAACGATGATGGTGATACTCTTTTCTATGATCCTGACACCAACAGTTTTGCTGTTGTAAGCGGCGATGGTTATTTAAGAACCTTCTTTAAACCTTCTGCCGGTCAAAAGTATTTTGATAAACAATAATTTAAAATTTTAAAAGCTGTCACGCTATATTCATAGTGTGACAGCTTTTTCTTCTTATTTGTAAGTATTACTGCTTTTTATTTTTTCGCCTTTATCCGTAATTTTTGCTACTATATATATTTACCTTTATCCGTAGTTTTTGCTACTTTTACTTATTCTCACCTTGATTCGGTTAATGTTAATTCTTTATGCTTAAATTTCCTCTATAGAATTCATGCACTATTCCAAAGGCTTCTCGGAGCATGTAATGTGGAAGCATTACTTTATAAGTATCTGCTGCGAAGCTTTCCGCATTTTTTATTCCTTTATTTTTTGCTATGCGTGTTGCCCTGAATTCATGAAAATTATTAGTTATTATGGCTGTTTCAGCAGTTCTTATATCTTCTAGCTCTTCTTCACTTCCCTGATTTTTTAGTGCTATATATTCATCTACCTTTTCCATTGAATATATTATATTCTCTTCTGTATCGGTAGATTTATCTTCCATTATGATTCTCTCTGCAGCTACTCCGCATTCTATCAGATAATCATACATGGCTTTTGCTTCGCTTATATCCTCTCCTGGACCTTTTCCTCCGGATACTATAATCATAGCCTTTGGATGATTTTTAGAGAACTCAACTGCAGTATCTAGTCTGCTCTTTAAAGGCTTTGTTATGTAGGTTCCCCTGACCTTGCAGCCTAATACTATTGCATATTTATAATCAGCGCTATCATTTCTTTTATTTCCTGATAACACCAAGCATTCTAAAAACAAAAATATCGCAATTCCTACACCAAATACAATCCAAAATGCTATATTTAGCGGCCTTGGTATGCTTATCCATCCCTTCCACTTTGCAAATCCTATTATAAACAATACGAAGGAACCTGCTGACATTACTGCCCATAGCCATACAAGCAGGTTTCTGTAGCCTATTAGCCCTACAACCTCTATAAAATATAATCCAAATACTGCTGCTAGTATGAGCCATATTAAAAACAATAGGTTCCCTCCCGTCTTCTTTTCAACATTTTTTCCATTTCTCATCCATTTTCCCACCTTTTCTTTTGCTCTTTATTTCTATGTTTTTTTCTGCAGGATTCCCTTTTGATCCTTTTATGCTTTTTGCTCTGCGGGATTCCCTTTTAACCCTTTTATGCTTTTTGCTCTGCAGGATTCCCCTTTGACCCTTTTATGCTTTTTGCTCTGCTGGATTCCCTTTTAACTTTTCTTCTTCGTTAAACTCCCTAAATACTGATGTTACAAGCGGTATTGATAAGAGGAAGGCACATATATCTGCAAACATCTGAGTCATCTCTACTCCGCGAAGTCCTAATTTATTTGTTAATATTATTATTAACGGAATAAAGAACAGTCCCGATCTTGCTGAGGACATTATAGTTGCTCTGACTCCCTTTCCTATTGACTGCATCATCATATTTGACATTATTATTACTCCGCCTAGTACAAATACCGATGCCTGATATCGGAGTGCTTCTGCACCTATTTTAATTACCAGATCATCATTTCTGAAGACTCTTACTATATTTGGTGCAAATATTACCGCTAACACTGATACTACTGCTAAAAATATTGTTGCTATTTTTACACAAAAGAAGTATCCTTCACGCACTCTTGAATATTTTTTTGCTCCATAGCTGAAGGAACATACTGGCTGATAGCCCTGTCCGAAGCCTATGAGTGCTGAATTTGCGAACATCGCTGTTCTTGTAACTATCGACATGGCTGCTAGAGCTGCATCTGCCATTTCCGGCGATTCTAACATTCCATACTTTTTTGCCATGTTATTCATTATTATGGTCGCTGCTGCAGCCAGCCCCTGTCTGAATAATGATGGGGCTCCGCCATTGGTTATTTCCTTTAGGTAATAAAAATTCAGTCTTATGTTACTAGATCTGATTTTAAGATTTCCTCCAACTTTCGTTCCCATTAAAAGTACTATAAAGCTCACGGTCTGACTCATTACAGTGGCTATCGCAGCACCCTTTACTCCTAGACCGAAGCCAAATATAAATAGCGGATCTAAGCCTACATTTATTATTCCTCCGCTAAGAAGTCCTACCATGGCATATGTTGCACTGCCCTGAAATCTCAACTGATTATTCACTACAAACTGAGCTGTCATTATCGGAGCACCTATCAGGATTATCCTCATATAGGTCTTAGTTTCTTCTAGGATATTTTCCGTAGCTCCTAGTGCGATTGCTATAGGTTCACTGAAAATAAAGCCTGAAACCGTTATAATAAGGCCGAGTATGATTGCTATCGTAAAACCTGTCGCTGCCATTTCATTGGCTTCTTTATCCTTTTTTGCTCCAAGGCTTCTTGCTATAAAGTTTCCTGATCCATGTCCACAAAAGAAGCCTACTGCTTGTATTATGGCCATTACTGCAAATACAACGCCGACTGCTGCCGTAGCCTGCGTACTGATTTTTCCTACAAAGTAAGTATCTGCCGCATTATAAAGCGTTGTTACAAGCATACTTATTATTGTAGGTACTGAAAGCTTTAGTATTAATTTCTTTACGGGAGTTTTGGTCATATAATCTAGTTTATTATCATACTCTCCGAATTTTTTTCCATTACTGCCTGACATCTTTTTTTCTTCTTTCATCTTTAATAAAAGACCATCCACTTTTTCATGGATGGTCTGAAAAATCTTTTAATTCTTCTTATTTTCTTCAAATGGGTACTTAACTTCTAGCTGTTTTCTAATGTCATCCATCATTTCCATCATGTAAATTGTTGCTTCATGCGGCATAGATACACATTCAAGTTTTCCTTCCTTGATGGCTTCTGCTGTCTCAATGAGCTCATATTCGTATCCAGTTATCTGGGTAGGACATTTTGCTTCACGAAGGAGTTTATTTTCATTGTCATATACCTTTATGCTTTCTGGATTATTTACATTTTCGATTTCGATATAACCATCTTCACAATGGAATACAGCTCTTCTATCTGACACTGAAGTTACGCTTGCTCCAAGTATGGCCATTGGTCCGTGTCCACCGAACTGGAGTGTAATGCAGTCATCGATGTCTACACCAAGCTTGCTCTTTATTCCCTGTGCTACTACCCACTTTGGTCTTCCAAGTATCATTACTGCAAGATTTAATGGATATACTCCAAGGTCTAATAATGCTCCGCCTGCAAGCTCTGGCTTTGCTATTCTTTCTACATTTTCAATGGCGTAGCCTAGTGTTGCTGTAAGTAATCTGGGAGATCCTACGATTCCTGATTCAACGGTATCGCGGATTATGGTTCTCATTGGCTGATAGCGTGTCCAGATGGCTTCTGTGATGAGAAGCTGCTTTTCTTCTGCAAACTTTATGAGATCCTTTGCCTGCTCTGCATTTGATGTAAAGGCCTTTTCTACTATTACATGCTTTCCTGCCTTTAATGCTGCCATGGCATTCTCATAATGCTCTGAATGCGGTGTTGCTATATATACTAAATCTATGTCGTCACTTTCAAACATTTCCTGATATGAGCCAAATGCCTTTGGAACCTTATATTTTTCCGCAAATGCCTTTGCCTTATCGAGGCTTCTTGACGCTATCCCGCCAAGTACTACTGTGTCATCGATTGCTTCGTTCATCTTATTAACTGTATCTGCTATAACACCTGCAATTTTTCCTGCGCCCACAATACCTATTTTGACCATAATAGTCCTCCTTTTATATGTTCATTTCACACATCACGTCTCTTCAAAACTTAAAAAATATTATACCATATTTCAGTCTTTTTTCCAACTAGATATTTTGAATTTCTTATCGCCTTCTAACAGCTTACTTCTGCCTTGCTACCATCTGCTGCCTGGTTGCAGGTATTAACTTTCGCTTCCTGAAGGCTTACTGCTGCCTGCTCTTTTTGGAGCCTTCCACTTTCTTGGTGGTGCTTTTCTTGTACTATCTTTCCTTGCTACGTCTTTACTTGCTACGTCTTTCCTTACAACGTCTTTCCTTACAATGTTTTTCCTTACAACGTCTTTCCCCGCAACGCTTTTCTTACCTGCTCCCTTTACAAGCATGCAGACTACTTCTACTTTACTTGTACATGGAAACATATCTACAGGTCTTATTTCCTTTACTGTATAGCCCTTTGTAAGCACCTTTAGGTTGTCTGCTAGGGTATATGGATTACAGGATACATATACCACTCTTTCAGGCGCTACCTCAAGCACTGATTCAAGGAATTCTTCAGATGCTCCGCTTCTTGGCGGATCCATTATTACTACATCTACGGCGCTCTTTTTATCCTGTGCTGTTTCTACAAGATATTCTCCTGCGTCATCTGCTATAAATTCTACTCTTGCCTTTATTACGTCTGTATTTTTCAGGTTGTAGTTCAAATTTTCCTTGGCATCAGCTACCGCATCTGGATTCAGCTCAACTCCAGTCACCTTTCCTGCCTTTTCAGCTGCTAATAGTGTGATGGTTCCAGTTCCGCAGTATGCATCCAACACGCTGTCATTTTCCTTTATTTCCGCAAGCTCTAATGCCTTTGCATATAACTTTTTCATCTGAGGCGGATTTACCTGGAAGAATGAATCCGGTGATATTCTAAAGCTTACTCCCATGCATGTATCGGTAATGTAGCCCTTGCCATAGCCATTTTCAAACTTTGGTCCAAGCACCATGCTGGTTGCTAGATTATTTACGTTAAATACCACCGTAGTGATATCCGGCTCTATCTTCATAAGTTCCTTTATGAAGTTATTCTTTCCCGGAAATACAGACCTTGCTATGACTATAACTACCATTATTTCCCCAGTCTCATAGCCCTTTCTTATGAGAAGATGTCTTACTAGCCCGGTGTCTGTATCTTCGTTATAAGCCTTTATTTTAAAATCTGATAAAAGCTTTGTTACTGAATTTATTATTCTATTTGCGTCTTCATCTATGATTTTACATTTTTTCACAGGAACAACCCTATGGCTGCTTTCCTCATAGATTCCGCTCACTAATCTTCCGTCCTTTTGATCAAAGGTAACATGTACCTTGTGACGGTAGCCATAAGGCTCATCTGCTCCTATTATCTCTGATACCCGACCATATTCTCCAAGTATCTTCTCACAGGCATTCTGCTTTATCGAAAGCTGCTTTTCGTAGGATGCATGAAGAAGCGTACAACCTCCGCACCTTCCATATACTGCACAGCCTGGCTCTACTCTATCCTCTGATTTCTTTGTTAGCTCTATTAGCTTTGCTCCACCTGCTCGCAGGACATTTTCTCCCGCATTTTTGGCAGCTGTATTTTTTACTGCTGTATTTTTTCCGGCTTTACCGCTCTTTTGTCTATTTCCTCTGCCATTTTCCGCTTTACTTTTTGTAAATACAAGCTCAATCTTTGCTTTTTCATTATCTAAAAGATATGGAACCTTGAATTTTGATCCATTGAATTCAACTATTCCATTTCCGTCAGTATCTAATTCATGACAGCCAACACCATATATTTTACTCATCACATCACCTTATTTCAGCATTTATTTCTTTAATGGTCTTAATCTATATTTACCATAAGCTCAATTATCAGCCATCTATTATTCCCTAATTAAATCGGCTGAGGAACTATTTCGTACGTTCCTCTCTTGGATTATCTATTACATCTTCAGGCTTTCCTTCTTCTACTACGTAGCCTCCGTCCATAGAGTGCTTTGAGGCTTTTATACAATTACTTTCCCCGTAAACTTTTTACCTATTAGGATTTCTCTTTTCCATAGCATATTCTTCTCTTTCACGTCTTAATTCCCTAGTTACGAAGTCGTCATTATGACCGTTGAGCGAACGTATTTCATCTTCCTTTATGAAGTTATCGTAGCTCGCATTATTGCTTCCATAGTACTTGCTGAAATCAGTAT
>Ga0247611_10004578_pt1 | contig 19038 bp, 12 predicted proteins | sample 177DNAGHGhighgp2_FD_192422 | JGI IMG/M metagenome (GOLD analysis project Ga0247611, IMG submission 192422) | Sheep rumen microbial communities from Palmerston North, Manawatu-Wanganui, New Zealand - 1770 DNA GHGhigh gp2 | ecosystem: Host-associated > Mammals > Digestive system > Stomach > Rumen... | reverse complement strand
TACCAGTACGGCAACACTGCGCCCGCGGGCTCCTGGGCCGAGGTCTCGGTACCGCTCGACAATGAAGTTGACTCGACCGGAGCCCCCTTCGGCTCCACGCAGCTCTCGTTCAACAGCGACAACGCCGGCATCTACATCGCTAAGATCGTGGCAACCGGTTGCGGCTCCGATGCCATCAGGGGAATGCGCACGAACTTTGCCAAGAGCGACCTAAACAAGGAAGCAAAGGTGTTCGACCTGAACGGCAACCTCCTCTGGACGGGTATCAAGGGCCAGGCCCTCAATGCTGACGGCACCCTCCGTCTCGACCTCAACAAGGGCATGTACATCGTGAAGACAAAGGCCTCGACCATGAAGGCGGCAAGATAATGTTGAATGTGAGATGTGTAATGTGAAATGAAACATCACTCATTACACATTTCACATCACACATCAAAAAAAAGCGGGCTTAGCCCGCTTTTTTTTTCGCGTCAATTCGCTCCGTTATTCGCCTTCGGCGAGGGCTTCCTTGAATTCATCGACTATCGCGATGTATTCGTCAATCTTGTCTTCCTTGGAATCCAGGTACGAAAGGATCTGGTCCAGATGTTCCTTCTGGAACACGGCCTTAAGCTGGCGGCTGGCGTGACCCTTGTAACCCCATTCCTTGAGGATTTCGTCAGTCACGAGGAAGGAATCGTCCATGGAGACAAAGTGCATCGGGCCGTAAACCGCCCAGTTGTGTTCCATCTGCATGCATTCCGGTTCCTGAAGTTCCGGATTCGACATGAAGCGCTGGATATGGCGGGTACGCACGTCCTTGATCTTGTCGATACGCATGTAACCCATAATCAGGTACTTGTTGCGCTTTTCCGAATCGCTCAAGCCTTCATAGCGAGTCCCGAACAGGATATAGCGGCTCTTGGCACGCACAATGGCGTTAATATTCTTGACGTTGCAGCAGCTCATCAGGCCATAGGTGCTGGTTTCGTAGTTGGGTTCATAGAAGAAACCCTTGCCATTTTCGTTCAGCTGGTCACGGACCGGCATTTCGGTCTCGCGACTGGTTTCCACGTAAAGCAGGCTACCGGCGGCATTGCCACGGTAATCCTGCCAACCTTCGAGATTGATCTGTGTCTTTGGCATATTACAACTCACTATGATAAAAAAAACACAAGCGGACCTAAAAAGGTTCGTCAGTTACAAACGCAAAATACAATTTTATTACTTAAAGGACTACCGATTCGGCAGAGATTCCCTCAATTCCAAACAAAAACGCGCCTTTTTCGAAGAATTTCGCGGTATCAGACGTCAAATAGGTCGTTTTCCCGCCCTTCGAGAGACGCTCATCCATCTCCGGGTGACGCCTAAGGTAGTCGAGTGTCTTGTTCGCCACGATATCGCCCTGGAAAACCAGCCGGACCTGCGGTGGCAGTGCGGCGCGTATTTCCGTCTCCAAGAGCGGGTAATGCGTGCAGGCCAAAAGCACCGTATCGATTTGCGGATCCTCGGCCAGGAGCGCGTCGACATCCTTCTTGACAAAGAAAGCCGCCCCTTCCGTACCGCACTCCCCATATTCGACCAGCGGGACCCACATGGGGCAGGCATGCTGGGTTACCTTCAGCTCCGGGAAGAAGTTACGGATTTCAATACCATAGCTATTCGAAGATACCGTACCCGAGGTCGCAAAAATCCCGATATGTCCCGTTTTGCTATAGCGGCCAATCTCTTCCGTCGTAGGCCTAATAATGCCAAGCACCCTCTTGTCGGGGAACTCATACGGAAGCACATCCTGTTGGATGCTCCTGAGCGCCCTCGCCGATGCCGTATTGCAGGCAAGTATCACGAGCGGACACCCCCTGCCAAATAGTTCACGCACGGCCTGGAGCGTGTAGCGGTAGATGGTCTCGAAACTCCTCGATCCGTACGGCGCACGCGCATTGTCGCCCAGATACAGGAAATCGTAACTGGGCATTACCTTCTTGAGGTTCTGCAATATGGTGAGCCCACCGAAGCCGGAATCGAAGACGCCTATCATACCGCAGCTTCCATCCTGTCGCGGACAAGGTGCATCAAATCCTTACGCGGGTCGATCGTCCCCCGCTCGGCGATCATCGCCTTCACGTCTACAGGTTCAAGGATTTTCACCGAAACCTTGCAACGCGAAGAATCCTTGCGGTGTTCCCACGTAAAGCCCGACCCCTTGATATAGACCGGAAGTATGGTAGCCTCGGTTTCAGCCGCCAGGCGGAAACCACCGCTCTTGAACGGCACCATGTTCTCGTCCTTGCCGCGGGTCCCTTCCGGGAAAATAAACAGTCTCGGCGCACGGCCCTTCGCCATCGCCTCGCGGATAAGCTTGGCTCCGCCGCCCTTTTCGCGGTTAATAAGCACACAGCCAATCTTTTTCATCCAAAATCCAAGGAACGGGATAAAGCGGAGTTCAGCCTTCGCTATAAAGCCGATAGTGCGTTCAATCGTAAGGAATATAATCGGGATGTCCGCATACGAATTATGGTTCCCCATCACGAACACGGGGCGCGTCCAATCCACACGGCCAAGAATCGCCTGATCCTCAACCGAAAGATCGATACGCAGTACCTTCATGCAAAAGCGGGCAAAGCACTGGATTTTCTTGTCCACCCAGAGATTGACTTCCTTGTGCTTAAAAGCCATCACAAAAGGCAACACCAAAATATGTGCAAACATGTAGGAAAGCACTTGCACAACAACATGTATTTTGAACAAAATAAGAGGCATTTTCAGACCTTCCGAAAGTTCTGCGTCGCGGGGCAGGAACCTCGACCGCCTGTAATTGCGGAGTCGCCCCTTCCAGTAACGCTGTTTACAATATAACAAAATCAGGTAAGCCTCGGCCCGCGTAACCCCGACATAATAGAGCCGCCGTTCTTCGTCAAGTTGCTTTTTCCGCTCCCGTCTGCTGCCGCCGCACTCTCCGGGAGTGAGCCCCTCGGCAAGCCCGGCATAGAACACGACCGCATATTGAAGCCCTTTTGAAGCATGGACCGTTTCAACATGGATACCGTCTTCGACCGCCTCCCCGTCAATCTCCTCACCCGCAATCGGAAGTTCGGCATCACGCAGGACTTCCTCATAATAGACACGCTGGCGGTTATACCGCACGAGGATAGCGAAATTTTTCCAGGCAAGGTCGTAGCTTTCGCGCAGTTCCTTTATCCTACAGATTATCTTGAGCATTTCCTCGATGGGGGTGTCCGACATCCACACCTCGGGCGCGCGGTTTTCCCTAAAAATCGGATTGCCGCCGGAGCCCTTCGGGTTCCCGGCGCGCAGCACCTTCCGCAGCCGGAGGGGTTTGTTCTCAAAGATGTCATTCGCCAAGTGCAATATGTTCGGAGTCGAACGGTAATTCCACTCCAGCCGGATAAGCGTACTCTCCTTGAAGTCGTCGCAAAAGCGGTTGATGTTCCCGATATCCGCCCCGCGAAAACCGTATATAGCCTGGTCGTCGTCCCCGACGACAAACAAGCTTTTCCTATCGCCAAGAAGCGCTTTTACCATGCGGTATTGCGACGGGTTTATATCCTGGTATTCATCCACCAGGATTTCCGTCCACTGCCTGTGGAAATACTCTCGCGCCTCCTCGTGGCCTTCAAGCAGGCGAATCGCCTGGAATATCAAATCCTCAAATACGACCTGCCCACTTTCGAGTACGGACTGCCGGAGTTTCGCAATGCGGTGCGTCACCGACGGAGCATACGAATCATCAAAGAGATTTTCACGGTTGAACTTCAGGCCACGAATATGGAGGCGCGAGAGTTCATCCATAAAATCGCGATTCGCCGATTCCTGCGGTACAGGAGGTTTCTTGAATCCGACCATTTCGTAAGCATACACGCCACCAATCTTTTGCTTGAGCATATAAAGCGCAAGCGAATGGAACGTACAGAGCCGCACTCCCGCGCCGGGAAACAACGTTTGCACGCGTTCCCGCATCTCGGTAGCGGCCGCCGCCGTAAATGTAAGCGCCAAGATGTTTTCGGGATTCACCCCCATGGCAATCCGGTACTGGATCCGTTTCGTAAGGACAGATGTCTTGCCCGAGCCCGCTCCCGCAAGGATAAGCAGTTGCGCTCCCTTCTGATGATCATGTAAAACGGCTGCACGCTGGTCTGCATTCAGACCGCGCAAGATGCCCTCGGCATCCATAGTCAACCTCAATGGAATGGGGCTACCCTAGTTCTGCGCCCCGCTATCTAAAAAAATCAGGCACTCACCTGACAGCCTTAGTGGCCGACTTCCCTCCCAGGAGGAAGACGAACGCACCAAACAAACTCAAAATCAAACTTACAAAATAGGCAAGTAGCTGTATCACAACCGATTCCAGACTCGCCACCCCAGCACGCGCAAAAAGCGTCTGTGCAAGCAGTTCACGCGGGCCGAAACCGCCGATAGATATCGGGAGCGCGCTCACGATGGCTACCAGCGGGATGTAGTAGAAATACCAGGAAATAGAAAGCGCGACACCCACCGCCAATCCGCAGTAGAAATGCACGAATATGCGAAGCGACTGCGTCACGAAAGACAAAAGCGAAATCTGACACCAGAGCTTGAACGAGCGAAAATGTGTAAAGCGTTCGAACATATGCACAAGGCGCTCGCCTATCGACTGCGGCAAGAACCTCGACATAACGCTCGTGCAAAGGCGCCCGATACGACGGCTGCAAAGCCCAGCAAACATCGCGCAGAAACCGAGGAAAATCCAAATAGACGGCCAGATGAACGAGCGTTGTGCTTCATCGTGTACAAAGAACAGCGCACCCATCGCAAGGGCGAATAAAGTAACAAAGAACAAGCCGTACAAGCGGTCGAAGAATGTGGCGGTGAGGCCCGCGCCCACAGTATCTTGCCCACCCTGCATGCGGATGTCATAGACCTTCTTCACGTCGCCGCCCACGTTTCCCGGCATGAAGTTGTTGAAGAACAGCCCCACGTAGTAGAGCTTAAGCAAATGCCCATAGCTCAAGTGGACGCCCTGACGTTCAAGCAGAAGTTTCCACTGTAGGCAAGCCGTGAAATTCGATGCCGCAAGGCACAGCAGAGCAAGCACGAACGGGAGGATACTCTTCGTCGAGAAAAGCCTGTACAAGTCTCCAATATCCCAATCCGGAGCGCTCACAATATTCCTGTACACAAAATACGCCGGGACAAGAGTCACCAGGAGCTTTGCCAGGAACACCAGCGAAGATTTCAGTTTGGGATTCATCGGCATAGAAATACTAGGGTTTGCGTCCGATGACACCGATGGAAAGTTGAGTATAGTGCATCACGGGTACAGACACGAGCGCATCCAGAATGCCATCCTTCGCCTTCTGGTACAAGGTCCCGTTCAGAGGATACTTCGGAAGTTCAACACCCAGCTTGAATCCGAGTTCGCGCAGCATGCGGTAGAACAGGTTCGGGCGCATCCAGTCGCCGTAGGCGTATTCGCACTTGAATCCGGCATCGGTCATCAACTTCTTCAGTTGCCCCATGGTAAACTGTTTTTCCCATCCGGCAAACCACTTGTCCATCGCGATAAGGATATGCTTGATAACCGTATAGGGGTGAACCGTCTGCGGCACATCGCAGAGGCAGCAACCGCCGTGCTTCAAGATGCGGTAGTTTTCCTGGATGAGCGGGAGCGAATTCTTGAAATGTTCCGCCAGACCCTGATGGAAAACAAGATCAAAGGTGCAGTCGGGGAACGGCGCCTTGAACGCATCGCCACGTACAAGTTTCAAATTTTCATAAAGATTTTCACGAGCACGCAAGCCGTCTACAATCTTGAGGCTGTTTTCAGCAAAGTCGAGCACATAGACTTCGGCACCCAGGCGCGCAAGTTCCGCACTGTCGCGACCCGTACCGGCCCCCACTTCGAGCACCTTCAGCCCCTCGAGTTTAAAATTCTTCTTGATGGCGTTCAGCACGGACGGCGAAGACGGATAGACCTTCCCCATGTCGTTTTTCCGCTGCCAGAAACGGTTCCATACAGATTGATCTGGTTCTTTAATTGACATAACGCGCAAAATATACGAAATTGGCAACCAAAAGAAGAACCCGAGCAGTCAGAAAATCTACCGTAGGCGACCGTTCGGCGCCAAACTCTCCTCCGCAGCACAAATTTCAGTTTACAAAATTTATGACATTTGTTACATTTTGTAACAATAAATTGGTTTCGCACAATGTTTTTGACAAAATCTAACAGGAAAATCCGCCTAGAACCCCATAAAATCCGCTTTTTACGCAACCCGTATAAAAATTTACACTTTTGGCACGTTACTTGCTAATAAAAAAAGCGATATTTAAGGGGCAAGGAAATAAAATGCATATAGATTCCACCGATACCACACTTAAACGTTACCTTGAAGACATCAGAAGAACCGCTCCCCTCTCCCGTGAAGAAGAGCAGATTCTGTTCCAGAAAGCTAAAGAAGGTGACAAGATAGCCCGTAAAAAACTGATTTCCGCGAACATGAGGTTCGTGCTGAAGGTCGCCATCCAGTACCGCGGCTGCCCGATTCCGCTGCCGGACCTGGTCAGCGAGGGCGCCATGGGTCTCGTGCGCGCAATCGAATCGTTCGAGCACACCCGCGGCCTCAAGTTCATCAGTTACGGCGTGTGGTGGATCAAGGCTTACATTACCCGTGCCATCAACGAGCAGGGCAACCTCATCCGCCTGCCGGCAAACCAGCACCTACGCGTGCGTAAGGCTCTGCACGAACAGTCCCGCGGCAAGGAAATCAACGAAGAAATTCGCGAACTCATCCAGATCGGCCAGCGCGGTGTTTCCTTCGACAGCCCGCTCAAGGCAGACTCCAAGGCAACCTACGCCGAAGTGCTCCCCGACACTGGCGCCACGAACCCGGAAGCCGATTCCGAAATCCAGAGCGTCGAGGTTCTCGCACGCGACTTGATGGAACAGCTGCCCGAGCGCGAAGCGAAGGTCATCACCGGCATCTTCGGCATCAACCAGGAAGCCCCGCAGACACTTCGCGAAGTCGGCGAGTCCATGAACATCTCGCACGAACGTGTCCGTCAGCTGCGTGACCAGGCTCTCCGCCGCATCCGCAAGTACAACAGCAAGGAATTCCTCCAAGAGAAAAAGGACGCGTTCCTGGCTGCGATTAACAAGTAATCGACATCAAAAAAAAAATTCAGGAGCCCGCGCAAGCGGGCTTTTTTTTCATACCGGCGCAACGCTTTCGCGAGGATTTCAAAAAATTGTTTCACGTGGGCATTCTTTTTCGCAAAACGAAAAAAAGAAAGAGCCCCGTGAGGAGCTCTTTCCTAAGAAGGAGAAAATATTGAGACATATCCGGAACCTTAAACCCATCAGGAGGGGAGCAATGATGGAGTCGTTTGAGGATTTACCTTTCTATCATCCCAACGATTAAAATATACCATAAAAAAACACATCCGGCAAGTGTTTTTTGTCACTTTTGCGAAAATATTTTGTAAAAAATTATTCTTCGCGGAATATGATCTTGCACTTGGGCAGGAAGCGGAAGCCGCCGCGGCGATGGCGTTCGATCTCGAAAAACTTCTTCACGCCTTCGCTCATAGAGCCATCCTTCTCCTCGGTGCCGTTGATGTGAGCAATAACACGGTTCAACCTGCTCTCGAAGTTCGGGCGCAGCGGGTCCATGCAGATAGACGGATCACGCTTGAACTCGCGGTTTTCGTATTCCTCGCGGCCAGTAGCCGTATACTCGCGAAGCAGGTTGCGGAGGATGCGCGCCGGAACGTTACGCATCAGGTGCTTGCTGTTCACAGAGATGGAATCATCGCTCTTGTAATACACCACTTCTACAGAGTCATTCATTGCTCCGAGAAGTTGTTCCTGAGCCTTCTGGATCGGCTGCCAGACATCAAACTCCTGCTTCACCACAGAGCTCATCAACTTGAGGAACGGTTCCTGAGTGACGACATTCGCCTTGAACCTCGCATCGAGGATGTTGCACGGAGTTCCGTAATAGCAACCCTTACGCAGCAAGAGTGCGTTCGTCTTGGCGTCGCGGACATCTTCAAGAGCGAGCACGCAGCCCATCTCCCGTTCGGAAGTTCTCGGCCAATCAAAACCGAACTGATCGATACATTCACCAAAGGTGGTGGTCCGGCCAACCAGGCGGTCACCCACATACACGTTTCCGTCTATCATTTCGGCCGGAACGCGATTTTCAAGAGCTTCAATAAAAGAGGTCTGTGTCGCGACATAGCCCATATGCTCATAGGCGGGCGTGTTCAAGAGGAGCGGGCCAATGCGGAAAAGACCAAGAACCCAGCGCATCGGGTTCGATACCAAGGCTCCCGGCGTCTCGAACTGGAACGAGAAGTACATATTCCGCTCGTCATTCTCGGTTGTATCGCGCAAGATTCCGGCATTAATCAGGAACGGGTAGCGTTTGGGAATGATTTCCAGGCAAAGAGCACGGACGTCTTGCGTCTGGTAGAACTGCGATACAAATGGGAGGTAGGTACGAAGAACGCTACGAGCCGGAACAGCTTCGAAGTCGGCACAGCGCTTTACAATACGCTCCACAAAATCATCGGGGTTTTCACCACGGTCGTACAACCATTGCACCAGGTTATCGAAAACGAAGTGGTGTGAATTTTCGTCAATGAAAGTACCTTCGAAAAACAGATCGTTTACCAGTTTTGTATCGAATCGTGCATCACGACGAACAAGCGAAAGAATATCCTTGACCGAATAGGTCATCAGCAACTCTATATGAGCCAGTTGCATAAAGAAATTCGAAATCACTATTCTATCCTCTCTTTTTTGGAGACCCCTAACCACCGGAATCCAACTGCAATTTAACAAAAAATAGAGGTGCAGCGTGGTAAATGTCTATATTTTGGGTATGAAAAGCGCCGAAATACACATTTTAACGGACGAAATAATCAATAAAATAGCTGCGGGCGAGGTTATCGAGCGCCCTGCATCCGCCGTTAAGGAACTTATCGAAAACTCTATAGACGCCGGCGCGACACGTATACAGGTCCAAATCGAGCAGGGCGGCAAGAAAAAGATTCTCGTTGCAGACAACGGAAAAGGCATGGGCAAGGAAGACCTGAATTTGTGCTACCTTCGCCATACAACGTCCAAACTGCAATCTGCAGATGACCTTTTCCACCTGCAGACAAATGGTTTCCGCGGAGAAGCCGTCGCCTCCATTGCCGCCATATCGAAAATGACCATTTCGACCGCCACCGAAGACGGAGATGGCGGCAGACTCATCCTCAAGGGCGGCAACATCGAGGACGAACAAACTTACACCTCCGGTCATGGTACGACATTCCTTATCGAGGACCTTTTCTTCAATACGCCTGTTCGCCGCACGTTCCTCGGGAGCGAGACATCCGAGGGCACAAGAATCCTTGACGTCGTACTGAAGACCGCCATCGCTCACCCCGAGATCCGCTTTGACTACAAGGTGGGCGACAAGGCCGTATTTATCGGAGTTCCGGGAGAACTGCGCTCTCGACTGGCAGAGGCAATCGGCTCCGGAGTCGCCAAGAACCTATTGCCTGTCGACTACACCGAGGCAGGAGTCCATGTTTCGGGCTACATCTCCCCCACAACCGAAACAAACGGCAAGCGCCACCACCAGTTCCTCTTTATGCGCAAGAGGCCCATCGAAAGCAAGGTGATTGCGAAGGCGATTTCTCAGGCTTACGAGCCCTATGGCGCACAATGCAAGCCCGTCACGGTGCTGTTCCTCGACATGCCGGACCAGGAATTCGACGTGAACGTCCACCCCGCTAAGCGCGAAGTGCGTTTTGCAAACCAGAACCTCGTGTTCCTCGTAGTGAATCACGCCATACGCGACACGTTCCAGAAAGATTTAGAAGCGAAATCCCCATTTATCGACCTGAGTGCGAGTATGGTCCAGGCAGACACCGGCGACGCGCCCGTACCGCAATACCAGGCCGCACCCGCCTATAGCGCCCCGATTTACAAGACACCGGAAGTTCCGCGCACTAACGAAGTAAGCGACAGGCAAAAGACCAACAGCTACAGTGTAGCGGACGACGTACAAGACCTATTTTCCCAACCGGAAGCCGGAAAAATCATCTCTCTTGAACCTGGACAAGGCAACGTTCCCGAGCCAAAGCCCGAGAGCGCCCCGTGGACGCCCCCGACACTTTTCCAGATTGCAAACACCTATATCGCCGGAGAAGATGCGGAAGGCCTGCTTATCATCGACCAACATGCGGCACACTCGCGTATTCTGTATGAGAGAGCGCTTGCAACACTCGAAAACGGCTCTGACCTCGACAGCCAGGAACTCCTATTTCCAGAACTGATCGAGTTCTCGAAGATGGAGAAACAGGTTTTCTCAAGCGTCGAGATGCAGCTGAAGAAACTCGGATTCTTCGTGGAGCACTTCGGTGGAGACACTTTCCAGATCCGCTCAATACCCAGCGCACTCCCCCTTTCCCGTGCCATCAAGGCGGTCCACCAGTTTCTGGACAGTTGCGCAGAAACCGGCGATGCTGATCCGAAGCACATCACGGATACCATCGCGAAGGCATGGTCCAAGACGAACGCCTACCAGGCCGGCGACAAGCTCAAACCCGAAGAAATGGCCCAGTTGATGGGGCAACTGATGTCGACAGAGGAACCGCTAAAATCGCCCTATGGCGCGCCAACACTAATGCGCATCACGCTTGACGAACTCGCCAAGAAATTCAAGCATTAGCGATTCGGGGCTTTTCGCATTCACAAACGTTTCGTCCAGGGCATCCGCAATCGCCCTGGATGTTTCTGTATTGCATTGAACAAGGGCATCTGCGACCCTGTCAATGCAGGCCTTTTGGCGCGAACCGCCACGCATAAAGAAGAATTCAGGAACAGCCGCGCGCTTAAGCAGAATATTCGGGAGCGCAAAGAAATCCGTTTTCACGAAGCGGCTCCCGACAAAATAAGTGAGAGGTTCGATTACGCCCGCAATCACAAGAGGCACGCCGGAGCGCGCAAGTTCAAGGGAAGCAGACCCCGGAGCAGAAAGCGCATAGGAATATTCCGCAAACATGGCGGCACGGGCGGCGGCATCGACGGGAGGGATTTCAACAGAAATCCACTCGGGAATTTTCTGCCCGCAGGATTTGCAAAGCGCCCGAGCAAACGGTTCGACAAGGGCTTCACGCGAAGCCAGTACGGTTATACGGCCAGACGGATTTGCGAAATGCCACTGCGATGCGACTGCGGCAAAGAACGGGAGGTTGCGGAGAGCCTGCGACTTACGACTACCGGGAAGGAGGAGTAAGTTTGAATTCAAGTTGCTGCCGACAACCCGCGGGAAGGGGTGTTGGAGGCATTCCACCCTACAGCCGCATTCCTCATAGAACTTACGTTCGAAATCAAACAGCACCGCCAAGCGCGCTTTGCGTAGGTGCTTTACGCGGCTGCTTTTCCAGGCCCATGCCTGCGGGGGCGCTACATACAGGGCAGGCTTTTTCAGTCTTTCCGCCATCCGTATGAGTTTCATGTTGAACCCGGGATAGTCGATGCAAACTACAGCAACGCAGTCTTCGCTCTTCAACAGACCTTCAAGATGCGCCAAGATCCGCTTCAAGCGGAACACGCGCGGAAAAATATCAAGGAACCCCGATACAGGCAGCGTCTCATAATCCTCGACAACATCAAGCCCCGCCGCCTGCATCCGGCAACCGCCCACACCTCGGGCAATGAGCCCCAAATGGACCGCCTCACGCACGAGGGATTCTCCCAGCACGTCGCCGGAATCCTCGCCCGCACAAAAAAGGACAAAAGGGGTGCGCATACTAACGTCTCGATTTCGGAGACACCCACAATTTCATGATGCCCAGGTCCTGACGCAGCCACGCAAGTAGTTCCTGCGTGTAGAGGACTTTGTACTTGTGCAGCACAATGGCATGCTCGTAGCCGGATTCCGTTTCCACATGGCAGACAAGTTCACAGGGATGGTCCCCCATTTCGGTATCGGCAACAAAGCGCTGGAGACCGTCCTCCATCTTCGCAAGGAACTCGTCCGAGAAAATGACAGAATCCATGCAAACGTGGATAAAGTTCACCATAGATTCACGCACCGTATCGAGTTGTACGACTTCCTCGACTGTTATCTGGAGTTCCTCGGTCATCTTGCGTTCTTTATCGCGCTTGTAACCGAGAAGTCCCTTCACAAGAATGCGGTCGTCTTCAGAAATGTGGTCGCGGAGGTTTTCCCAAGTATCCTTCTTGAAGAAGAGTTCCACATCGCTATGGAAATCGCGGATCATGCCCACGCCAATCGTGTCTCCACGCTTGGTTTCGATGGACTTCATCTGTATAACGACGCCGCCAACGACAACTAGGCTATCCACCTTCTTTTTCAAGTCGTCATAAGCAAGCGATACCGTAGTAAATCCCTTAAGTTCGGGGCGGAATTCATCGAGCGGATGGCCCGAAAGGAACATGCCAAGGACTTCGCGTTCCTTGTTGAGCATTTCCATACAGCTCCATTCTTCAGCATCTTCCAAGACTTCGGCGGTATTCTCCATCGAAGCGCTAGCGCCGCCCATGTCAAACAGGGACATCTGCCCCATCGACTTTTCTTCTTGGTGCTTGGCGGCCACCTCGATGGCCCTATCGACCGTCGCCATAAGGACTGCTCGATTACCGGGGAACGAATCCAGCGCACCGGCCATAATTAGGCATTCCAGGACTTTCTTGTTCAGAGGCGGATGCTTTTCCTTGAAAGCCCCCTGGTATTCCGCAACGCGCTTACAGAAATCAAAAATATCCTTGAAGGGGCCATGCTTCTCGCGTTCGGCAACCACATCCTCGACCACGGCAAGGCCCACGTTGCGGATGCCAGCCAAACCATAAAGCACGTGGCCCTCCTTGTCCGCCGTAAATACACCATACGACGTATTGATGTTCGGCGAAAGGACCTGGATATTGATGCGCTTGCATTCCTGGATGATGGTGACGATATCTTCCGTCTTGCCCATCTTCGAGGTCATCGAAGCCGCCATATATTCTGGGCCGTAATTCGCCTTCAAATAAGCCGTCTGGTACGCCACGTAAGCGTATGCGGCAGCATGGCTCTTGTTGAACGCATATCCGCAGAACGGGAGCACGGCGTCCCAGACCTTCTGGATCATGGCCTTGTCGTAGCCCTTATCCAGGCACTTCTGGAAGAACTCCGGTTCAAGTTTTGCCATCTTTTCGGGCATTTTTTTCGCCATGATACGGCGGATATTGTCAGCACCACCCAGCGTGTAACCGCCCAGAATCTGGGCGAGTTTCATCACCTGTTCCTGGTAAACGATAACGCCGTACGTTTCGCCCAGGACCTGTTCCAAATCCGGATGGTAGCAGTCGATTTCTTCCTTACCGTTCTTACGAGCAATAAAGTGCGGAATCTGGTCAATCGGCCCCGGACGGTACAGCGCGTTCATAGCGATCAAGTCAAAGATTCGCGTCGGTTTCAGTTCGCGCAGGTACTTCTGCATACCCGGAGATTCAAACTGGAACACCGTAGTCGTCATGCCCTTGCCAAGCAAGTCAAAAGTCTTCTTGTCATCGAGCGGGATATGGCCCATGTCCAAATCAATCCCGCGATTCTTCTTGACCATGTTGACCGTGTCCTGGATGATGGACAAGTTGATGAGGCCAAGGAAGTCCATCTTCAAAAGCCCGATATCCTCGGCATAATGCTTGTCGTACATCACCACCGGAGTGTCAGTAGGAGCCGCACGGTATAACGGAGCCAGGTTGTAAATCGGGGTCGGCGTAATCACCACGCCGCACGCATGCACGCCAGTCTGTCGGGGCAAATCCTCAAGCTTTTTCGCAATATCCCAAAGGTTCTGGTAACTGGCGCGGCTATTTATGAACGCCTGTAGGGGTTCCGGACTATAACCATCTTCAAGGTTATTACCCTTCTTGTCTTTACCCGTCCAAGCCTGCTTCAGGCTGAAATTCAAGGTACGCTGCGGAAACAGTTTGGTAATCTGCTTCGCCTCTGCCGGCGGGAACCCGAGCACTCGCGCCACATCGGTCACCACGGCCTTCGACTTGAGCATACCGTAGGTAATAATCTGCCCGACGCAATCGTAGCCGTACTTATCGGTCACGTACTGGATAACGCGCCCGCGGTCCCTATCCGCAAAGTCCGTATCGATATCGGGCATGCTCACGCGTTCCGGGTTCAGGAATCGTTCGAAAAGCAAGTCGAACTTGAGCGGGTCAATGTCGGTAATACCGATAATGTAGGTGACGAGAGAGCCTGCCGCAGAACCACGCCCCGGACCCACGGGAATCCCGTGTTCACGCGACCAGTTGATAAAGTCCCACACGATAAGCAGGTAGCCCGCCACGTTCATGTTGCGGATACAGTTGAGTTCCTTGTACATGCGCTTGGCCACGTCGGTCTCGTGCGCAGGGAACTTAAAATTTTCGTTGGGAAATCGCCACTGGAGGCGTTCGTTGCACAGGTGGGTAATGTAGATATCGGCATCGCCACCCGGTTTGCACCACCTGTGGATGCTCTTGTCCCAGGCCTTATTGTCTTCTTCGGTAAAGAATTCCGGCTGTGACAGGCGTTCTATTTCAGCCTTGTCTTCGTCGGTAAGCGCATCAGGTTCAATTCCCTTGTCGGCGCAATAGGTCTCCGTGACCTTTTTCTTTTTATCCTTGATGACGCCCTTGAGTTCACGTTCGCGGATTACCGGATACTCGGCATCGTATTCCGCCTTCATGATTTCTTTAATGCGCGTATATTCTTCGGATTCCAGGAATTCCTTGGGAATCTTAAAACGCGGCCAGAAGTCGTCGCCAATACCTGTCTTTACAGTAAAGTTGCAGCGTTCCGCAATCTTCACCGTATTCTCGATAGCGCCCGGAATATGCCCGAAAAGGGCCCGCATTTCTTCTTCGGTGCGGAAATAGAACTTATCCGTCGGGAAGCGGGCATCCGTAAAATCGTTTAGCGTACACTTAAGCGAGATACAACGGAGCACCTTGTGGGCCATGGCGTCTTCGGGCTTGATGTAATGGACATCGGCCACAGCGACCACCTCGCGTCCCATTTCGCTTGCGAGTTTCACATTGAACTCATTCACACGTCCCTGTTGTTGCACTCCATTATCGCATACAGACAGGTATAGATGGTCCCTGTCAAAAATCTTATCCAGGGAGTCCATGTACTCGCGAGCCAAGGAGTCTCGGCCCGAAGACACGTTTTGACCATAACGGCTAAAGAAATCGCCCGCGATGGCTATCAGACCTTCCTTGTGCTGGTTCACAACATCCAGCGGGACCGAGGGAATCTCGGCCCAGCGGTCGCTTTCTTCGTAACGGTAACTGACTATGCGCAAGAGGTTGTAGTAGCCTTTCTCGTTCTCCACGAGAAGCGTCAAACGCTCAAACGTAGTCGGATCTTTCTGGCTTGCACTCGGGGAATCAATATAGACATGGCAGCCGTAAATAGTCTTTACCGGCGGAAGGCCCTTCTCCTTGCGAGCCTTGTTCATGTCCTTGCCGCGAGTCTGGATTTCCAAGATGCCAAACATGGCACCATGGTCCGTAAGGGCAACTGCGGGAGCATTGTCATCAGCAGCGGCGGCAAGAATGCCGTCGAGACGTGCAGACGATTTTAAAACAGAAAACTCGGAATGAACTTGCAGGTGAACAAAAGCCATATCCGCAATTTAAAAATTTTTTTGAATCTACGAAGTAAATACAAAAAGCCCGGCTTATTTAGCCGGGCCCATCCGATTCAAAGCGATAAACTATTCGTCAATTTCACCCTGTACCTTAAAGGCATAGTAGGTGCGCTTTCCTTCGTAGGCGATGTACAACCGATAGGTGCCCGGAGCCAAGCCTGCGCAGGCAGAAGCATTAAACTTCGGATCATGGGAATCCGTCAAGTCAATGCAGCCATAGTAAACGCTACCCACAGGGAGCAGTTCCTTGACGACCGAACCATCCCTTAAGTAAAGGCTATAGGTAAACTCGTCATACGCATTGGAGTCTATTACGAGTTCATAATCCGGAGGGCAAACCGTTTCGGTCACTAGCTTAAGATGGACGACATTATTGTCCAGCGAATCGAGATCCGTTGACATGTCAATGCCTGTAGAGCACTGGCCTTCCGAGAGCGAGTCGAGTTCGTCTTCCGATTCTTCGTTTTCACCAGCAGGATCAGCCGCAGGCGGAAGGGAGTCAACGACCACAACCGGGGCCTGGACATCGTAACGCGTTACATTCGAAATACGGAACTGGTCGAACGCACCGGCAGTCGTCATTCCCTGATACTGGTCAACACCCTCCATGCAGCACTTGGACTTGTACCCTATCACAAAAAGGTTCTCGAAGGGGATTCCACGCATGGCCGGAGCGTAGCCCAAGTCATGCTCTTTCTTGGCAACCAGCTTGCCATTCAGCCACAGGCTCATGTAGCCATCGCCCCACTGACCGGCAATCAGGTTCCAGCCGGAATCCAGCGCAATCATATTCTTCACAAAGAAATGCTGGTTGTGATGGTTCTTCTGGAATATCAACTCGCCATCTTTATAGAAGAAATGAATTCGGGCACCATCGTTACCCAGAAGGGTACGAGCCGGCTTATCGTAGAATTCCTTACCCGGATGGAACCAGAATTCGACCGTTCCTACCTTCATCGAATCAATCAGGTTCACACCCAGCGGAGCCACCTGGCCATCGGCCAACGACACCGCCTTCCCGCAGACACCGTCCACCAGTTCCCCTTCCTGGTAAATGGTCTCCAGTTCATCAAAGAACAGCGTATTGTCATCCATCGCCAAGGCCGGTGCCGGGCAGCGCAAGTTATCGCGCGTGTAGGGATCATAAACGTAAATTCCCTTTTCGGAGGCTGCCTTGAAATAGCCCGGAATGCCCATAGAGTCCAAACTGCTCCACAAGGCGAACTTGAGAATCGCATTCGAGTCGGACTTTGCGACATTATGGATCATGGAATCTTCGGTCGAACCAGCAGACGTCGAGTCTCCGGAGCAAGCCCAGAGGCCAAGACAGCCAACAACTGATAGACAGAGAAATTTTTTTAGCATTTCCTCTCCTTCCTATAAAAAGACATGATATAATATAAATTAATTATGTCCCGGAAGAAAAAAAATTGTATCTTTTTTTACATGAAACGTGCACTTATTACAGGGATTACCGGCCAGGACGGTTCCTATTTAGCAGAATTGCTTCTCGAAAAAGGCTATGAAGTTTTCGGGCTCGTACGCCGCAAGAGCAAGTTGGACTTCAACAACGCAGAACACCTTAAAGGCAAGGTGGAATTCATTTTCGGCGACATGACCGACTCGGCCTCGCTCCTGCGCGCCATGGAAATTGCGAAACCCGACGAAATTTACAACCTTGCGGCCCAGTCCTTCGTGACCACCTCCTGGGAAACTCCGCTTTCTACGGCAGACATCAACGCCATCGGCGTAACCAAGCTCCTGGAAGCCGTCAGACTCTGCAAGCCCGATACCTGCGTGTACCAGGCAAGCACCAGCGAAATGTTCGGCAAGGTGCAGGCCATTCCGCAAAACGAAAACACGCCCTTCTACCCGCGCAGCCCCTACGGCGTTTCCAAGCTTTACGGCCACTGGATTACCAAGAACTACCGTGAAAGCTACGGCATGTTCGCCTGCTCGGGCATCCTTTTCAACCACGAATCCGAACGCCGCGGCGCAGAATTCGTGACCCGTAAAATCACGATCGCCGTCGCCAAGATCAAGGCCGGCCTGCAAGACGTACTTGAACTGGGCAACCTAGATGCAAGCCGCGACTGGGGTCACAGCGCCGACTACGTGCGCGCCATGTGGCTCATGCTGCAGCAGCCCATGGCCGACGACTTCGTCATTGCCACCGGCAAGACGCACAAGGTCCGCGAATTTGTCGACCTCGCTTTCAAGGCTGCCGGCATGGAACTCGAATTCCACGACGGAGGCGTCAAGGAATACGCCACCCTCAAGGGCACCAAGAAAGTTGTCGTGAGGGTGAACCCGCAATTCTTCCGCCCCGCAGAAGTCGACCTGCTCATCGGTGACGCCAGCAAGGCAAGGAAAGTCCTTGGCTGGGAGCCCGAAATCAGCTACGAGCAGCTGGTGGAACGCATGGTCAAGAGCGACATGAAACTCCTCGCCGAAGGCAAGATTTAATGATTACATTAGTCATCGGGGCAAGCGGTTTTGTCGGCGGCTACCTAGTAAAGGAACTCGCTTCTGCGGGTCACAAGGTGACCGCCGTAGACATTCCAGAAGTAAACCTCCTGGACCGCGAATGCATCGATAGGCTCTTGCAAAATACCAAGCCCGACTATGTGGTGAACCTTGCGGCCATCAGTTCCGTCGGTGCATCCTGGAAAGACCCCGCCTCAACAATCCAGGTGAATGTGGTTGGCACGCTCAACCTGCTCGATGCCATCGCAAAGCATTCCCCGAATGCAAAAACGCTCCTTATCGGTAGCGCCGAGGAATATGCCCAGCAAAGCACCCCGCTCAAGGAATCCTGCGACCGCGAGGCAAGCAACCCCTATGGGATTTCCAAAATAGCACAAGAAAATTTTGCAGAACTCTACCGCAAAAAATACGGGATGAAAATCATCTGCACGCGTTCGTTCAACCACACTGGCGTTGGCCAACGCACCAGCTTTGCGCTCCCGAGTTTTGTACAACAAGTGGCCACAATCGAAAAGAGCGGCCAACCGGGCGTAATCAAGGTCGGGAACCTCAGCGCATGGCGTGATTTTTCGGATGTACGCGACGTAGTGCACGTTTACCGCATGCTTCTCGAGAACGAGAACAAGTACGAAGTCTACAACGTCGGTTCGGGAATTGCTCACAAGGTTGGCGACCTGCTCCAGGCCATCATCGCGTTCGCTTCCGTGAACATCAGTGTGGAGCAGGATCCCGAAAAGATGCGCCCCGTCGATATTCCCTACCAGTGCTGCGACAACTCCCGCATCGTGGAATGCGGCTACTGGAACGGTACACGAATCGAAGAAACTCTGAAATGGATGTTCGACCATGAAATCG
>Ga0247611_10004577_pt1 | contig 19039 bp, 10 predicted proteins | sample 177DNAGHGhighgp2_FD_192422 | JGI IMG/M metagenome (GOLD analysis project Ga0247611, IMG submission 192422) | Sheep rumen microbial communities from Palmerston North, Manawatu-Wanganui, New Zealand - 1770 DNA GHGhigh gp2 | ecosystem: Host-associated > Mammals > Digestive system > Stomach > Rumen... | reverse complement strand
TTCCGCTGCTTCCGCTACTTCTTCAGCCGCCTCTTCAGCTACTTCTTCAGCTACTTCTTCAACTATTTCCTCTGCAGGTTCTTCAACTGTTTCGGCAATATCTTCTACAATTTCCGTTTCCTCTTCCACGGTCTCTTCTTCAGCCGCCTCTTCCGCAGCTTCTTCCGCGAATTCCGCAACCTCTTCCACTTTCTCCGCAGGTTCTTCGGGGTCGATAATCTCAACTGCTTCGCCAACCGGTTCTTCGTCGTCAAAGATAAATTCCTCGGTATGCACAGTATCTCCAAACACCGGATTGGTATCAAAACCGGTGAAAAAATCGCCTTCGTCATTGAATCCCGTAGATACCGCAACCGGTATTTCCTCTGTCTCCAAAGGTGCCTCGGATTCAACTACAGCCTCTTCAAAAACAAAATCGTCGTCGTCCTTGCCGACGTCGGAAGCAGCTTCTTCTACCACCACCACTTCCGGATCACTCCCGTCACTGGAGCGGTCACCTCCCTCGATGACCTTCTTCACAGCACCGGTTCCGTCAATCGGATCGAGTTTCGGCCTGTTTTCTTCTTCCTTTTCCTTTGCCTCTTTCGCAAGCTGCTCAGGAGATTTTACCGGAATTGCATTTCCGTAGTAAGTCTCAATATTGGACTTATCTACTTCAACTTCCTTGTCCTTCTCATCCAACCAGAACTCAGTACGTTTCTCTATTACGTAAGGACTCTTTTCCTCGTCCTTTTTCTCTTCCTCTTTGGATTCGGCCTTTTCTTCTTTTCCCTCATCCTTCTTCTCCTCGGAAGCATCATCCTTCTTTTCTTCCACCTTGGGCTCTTCCTTCGTCTCTTCCTTTTTCTCTTCGGATTTTTCCTCGGCCTTCACCTCTGCCTTCGCAGGAGCCTCTTCCTCTTCCATGCGCACGAAAACATCGCGGTCGCTTGCACAGATCGGACACTCGGTGATCTCCAGAAACTTGATTCCTGCCTGCTGCTCATCAAAAATGTAGCCGCATTCCTTACATTCAAATTTAGCCATTTCTTACCTCCCGATACATTAAAAAAATATAGCCTTCACGAGGCGATTTTTCATACATGAATCACCACGAAAAACCATTTTCCCAAAAGAAAACAGCTATCTGTTTTATTTTATCACATTTCTTTGGCATTTACCACAAAAAGTGTTATGATTAAATACATGGATAAAAATTACCGACTTACAATTTCTTATGACGGAACGCGCTATTTCGGCTGGGAGCATCAGCCCGACACGGAAATGACAATCCAGGGAAAAATCGAAGCCGTGCTACTTCGCATGGCGGGCGAGCCCGTGGAGGTCCTCGGTGCCGGCCGCACCGATGCGGGAGTCCACGCAAAAGCCATGGTGGCAAGCTGCCGCATTAATACGGATCTGTCCCCCGAAGAAATCCGCGATTACTTAAACCGCTATCTTCCCGATGACATCTGTATTACGGAGATTGCGGAGGCCGGTCCGCGCTTTCACGCACGCTATAACGCAATCGGCAAAACCTACCGTTACACCTGCTACATCGGAGACACCAAGCCCGTCTTCGACCGCAAATACGTGTATGTTCTCGAGGGACGTCCCAATGTGGACCGCATGAAATCCGCTGCAGCTTACCTCTGCGGCGAGCACGATTTTGCCGCATTCTGCAGCAATCCGAAAATGAAAAAATCCACGGTTCGAATCGTGGATTCCATAGATATTTTCTCCGACGGAGAGTATCTGACTTTCACGTTCCACGGCAGCGGATTCTTACAGCACATGGTTCGTATTTTAGTCGGCACACTTCTCGAAGTCGGCTTTTCCAAGCGCTCTCCCGAGAGCATTTTAACCCTGCTTGAAAATCGTGACCGCAAGCTCGCGGGCCCGACGGCACCTGCCTGCGGACTCTGTCTGATGAAGGTGGATTACCACTGACAGAATGGAAAAACAATGAACCCTATCGCTACCATCAAAACCGATTTTCCCGAAAAATTCGGCATTCCCCGCCAGAGCGGCCGCGCGGAAGCTCTTACGGGAGTCATTTCTTTTTTGCCGAAATACCGGAATCCGGATGCGGTAAAGGGTCTCTCCGAATACAATTACATCTGGCTTCTGTGGCGCTTTGAAGTACCCGAAACAGAGGACTTCAAAGCCTGCGTCCGCCCGCCCCGTCTGGGAGGCAATACCCGTGTCGGCGTCTTCGCCACACGCTCTCCGTTTCGCCCCAATCCCATCGGTTTATCCTGTGTAAAATTAGACCGCATCGAGTACTCGGAAAACGGTCCGCTCCTCTATGTCAGCGGCATCGATATGAAGGACGGCACGGAGATCATAGACATCAAGCCCTACATTCCCTACACGGATGCAAAGCCTGATGCCCGCGGAAGCTTTGCCGAAGAGGAAAAGGATTATTCTCTGAATGTGGTTTTTCCCGATGATCTTTTAAAAAAATTTCCCGAAGAAAAAAGGGAAGGGATCCTGGCAGTCCTTGCCGACGTTCCCCGTCCCTCTTATCAAAATGATTCCAATCGTATTTACGGCGTTTCCTTCGCCGGTTTCAATGTAAAATTCCTGGTTTCGGATAATACCCTCACGGTTGTTGACGTGCTTCCGCAGGATTAAGCTGACGTCAATCACAATCATCCTTTTTCGTAATCATTCTTTTTCGTGATTATCTTTTTTATCCGTTTTCGCTGTTATCCGCTTTTTCTTTGTCTGCTTGCTTTTTCGCCGTCTTCGCTGCCCCGGATGCTGTCTTCTGCTTTTCTGCAGGTGCTTTTTCTTTTGTTCCTTTTCCCTTTGTTCCTTTTTCTTTCGCAGCTTCTTTCAGAACCTTTGCAGTTTCCTTCTTAACCTTCGCAGCTTCCTTCAGAGTCTCCGAAGCTTCCTTCTTAACTTTCGCACCCCTTGCTTTCGGAGCTTTCTTTTCCGGCGGCCCCGTCACTCCGGGCGGCGGTCCGAATCCTTCCGGCGGCGGCCCCGTCACTCCGGGCGGCGGTCCGAATCCTTCCGGCATAGCAATTGCCCCGGGCGGAAGCTCTGCTCCCTTCGGAAGCGGTCCTATAATCTCGGGATTCATTACATTGCTTCCTTCATCCTTATAATTCGCACTGTAATTTATGATTTCGATTTCCGGAAAACTGCTTCCGAAATCACAGTTTTCTTCTCTCGCACCGATTGCAATCGGATTGTCAGAGGAAATTTTGATTCCGAATCCTACACTCTTAAGAATGATTTCTCCTCCGAAATTGGCGGAACCGATTGCCATTACCTTTCCGCCGGAGCCGGATAAATCAATTCTGGATAATTCCGAATAAAATTTAACCCGTCCGACAGGACAGCCCACCATAACCGCTCGCGGAGAGTTCATATCGATTGCGAGTTTTGCGGAAATTACTTCAATCCGGTTGTTTTCCGCATTGGTTGCACAGCCGATACCCGTAATACTCTTTCCGCCTCCCTTGATTTCCACAAAGCAGTTGGAAAGTCTGGTCAGACTGTAACTTCCGGAAGGGGTTCCGATTCCGACACCGTTCACAACATTGAAATCAATCAGAAAATGCAGTTCGGAAATGTTAATATCCACACGGCCGGAAAATGCACCGATTCCGACAAAGGCCGTTGCATTTGCTTGGATTTTGTTGTCCGCGCCTTTCAGAATAATCTTCGTGCCCTGGCCCGGTACGCAGCCGCCGATTCCGACAGCCTTCTCTCCGTTTAAATTAATATCCAGTACGCCGCTCATATCGGTAATAATCGTACCGAAGGAATGCATCAGATCGTTTCCGATACCGAATGCAGCCTTGCATTTGCTCTTAATATGCAAATCACCGCTGCCCTGTATTTTTAATGTCGACGTCGGCGGAACCAGGATACCGTTGGAATTGATGTAATTATCGCCTTCCAAAACCAGTGTCAGCGTTGCATTCTCCCCAATCTCAATACCGACGCTTCCCTCTTCGTTCTCCAGAACAACATTCTTAAGAATGACCGTACTGTCCGAATTATCCTTAATACGGAACTTAATTGCGGTGGGATAATTCGGATTTCCGACGAAGGTCACGGTCTGTCCGGAAACCAGAATATCGGTGTAAAGTTCCAGTCCCAGACGCATCATCATAATCTCTTTTTCACGGCTGACAACAAAGAGCTTGCTGTAATGCTTTTCTTCCTTCCGGTTCATCTCAAGGATATCGTCCACGAGTTTTGTCGGAAGTTCTTCGATTGCCGTATAATCGGGACGCGCCACATAGAATCCCTGAATCAGGTCGACGCCGAGCGCTATGGAAGCCTTCATTTCTTCGGCGGTTTCCACGCCCTCCGCAAGGGCCATGAATTTATTGTCATGTGCAAACTCGATAATATTCTTTACAAAATGCTGCTTTCTCGGATCGTCCTGAAGATTCTGAATCAGCAGACGGTCGATTTTTACGCAGTTCGGAGTGTATCGAAGCAGCGACGCCGTGTTTGCATAGCCTACACCGTAATCGTCTATCGCAATTCCGAATTCATCCGCTACGCTTCGTTCGGAAAGGACACGGATCTCATCGTCGTCCTGCTCGGACTGCTCGGTAATTTCTATGAAGAAGTCCTTTAATACGCCCGGGTATTTTTTCTTTAAAAGCTCATAATCCGCCTGATCAATCTGATATCCGGGAATGCTGTTGATGAAGATTTTTTTCCCGAAAAAGCGATCGCGATTTTCATAAACCTGCTTCAGAATATTGAAGAAGGTAGCACGTTCCACATCATACAGACGACGGTGCATGGTTGCATATTTGATGACCGTGAGAGGTGAAATCGAAACATCCGTATCCGGTCTCATCAGCGCTTCGTATGCAAAAATCCGGCCGGTCGAAGCCTCGATAATCGGCTGAAATGCATAACGGAATCTGTTTTTGTCCAGAACTTCTTTGATTAATGCTTCCTGTGCAAGTTCTTCCTGCGACAGTTCCTCACCCGCTCCTGCGGCGCCTCTCTTATTATTCTTGGTAATACGTTTATTCAGCAATGCTTCGTCAACTGCCTTCTGCATATCCGTATCCGCATACGGAATCAGCATGCTCGAGCTCGTATTGATATTCAGCGTGTATTCTTTGTGGGAATTATTGTTGAATGCGACTACGCTCTCGCGAAGACGGTTGATAAAATACTCCACGCTCTTTGCCGCGCTCTCGTCGGAACGGATGATTACCACGAATTCGTCACTTCCGATATGTGCGGTCAGATCGCTTCTGGAAACGCAGCTGTCAATCAGTTCACTGAGCGTCAGAATTGCGCTGTCACCCTCGGAATGCCCGTAAATATCGTTGATATTTCCGAGATGATCCAGGTCCACACAGATCATGTGAATATTCTGCTTTCTTTCGATGCAGTCAAGTTTGCACTCTTCGAGTTCCATGACCAGACCCTTGCTGTTTAACATACCGGTCATCTGATCCCTGTATCGGATATTGTTAAGATATTCGCTCATATCGCGAATTTCTTCGTTTCTTTCCTTAATGGTAAGCCTGTGAACCAGATTGGAAATACTGCGGCAGAGACAGATCAAAAGCCTTCCCATCATCTGCTGGTATTCGGTGAATTCGGGGAATTCCGAAAATACGAAACCGTAATATTCCCCTTTGATATATACGGGATAAAGAATCAGGGGCGCTATATTTCTGCTCTGGGCAAGTGCTCTTTCCCTGAGAAAATTACTGTCAAAACACTGTCCTTCCAAAGAAGGATCGTAAGAAGCCAGAATGCGAAAAGTCTCTTTTTCGTCGATTTCCGCCTTTGTGTTTTCCCCGTCCATTGCATCGGCAAAACGGGCGCGGACACAGAAGGAAGTAAAAGCCGGCAGAATTTTGCGAATCGCTTCCGCCATCTCTTCCTTCGTATTGGCTTTGCTTAAATCTTCCGCCAGCGTAACCTGCCGACGTTCCTGCGCAATGGCAAACTCTCTCTGGACAATGAGGAAACGAATGAATTTTGAGGTATTGGCAATTTCATTTGCATATCCGCATCCGCAGGATTCGGAAAAATGAATCTCTTCCTTTACAACCTCATTGCGTATCCGCATAAATCCGTCCGATTCCGCAAGCATTCCCTCGATAATCTCCAGACATTTATCGGCCTGAAGCGTAAAATTTCTTTTCGTATCGGTCAGATCCGGCGCTCCGGATCTTCTGTTATTGATTCCGTTTAAGCCTGTAATGATGAGTTCTTCTGGAACGTTAATTCCCATCGTATTCGCAATTCCGGCAATCATGTTTGCGATGCTGTTATCGGAACAGATTACGGCATCGGGATTGATCTTCTTTATCAGATATCCGAGCTCCATGACACCCTTGCCTTCGCGGTAACCGCAAAGATAAACCCTGTCCTCGCCGCCGGAGATTCCGGCTTCGTTCATGGCCTCGGTAAAAACTTTGATATAACGTTTCTGAAATGCTTTCTGGGTACTGTCTCCGACGAAAATCGGATTTTTACACTCGTGCTTCGTAAGCACATGATCGATGATTTCTTTCAGGGCGCCCTCATCGTCAAAACGCACGCTGGAAACACCCGGTGATTCGATATCAAGAATTACAAAGGGGATTTTTCTTTTGGAAGCCAGTTCCGCCTGTCTGATATAAATATCGCCTTCGGAATAAAACTCTCCTTCCATTACGATTGCACAAAAATCCTGTTCGGAAAACATTCGAAAGAAATCAAGTTTCCACGCATTTTCCGGTTTCTGCCAGAAGAGTCCCGGCCAGACAGCAACCACCTGAAATCCCCGTTTTGCCGCACAAGTTGTGAATTTTCTGAGTTTGCGGAGAGAGGAATAAGAATCCAAATCCGCACAGATATACAAGATTACCCTTCCATCCATGAAGCATCCTCGATTCGGTTCATGGACCGTTTCACGGTCCCCTTCATTTAGAAAAAGCAAGCACCCCCGCACCCGCTTCACCCACAATGAGATAACAATATACTATCATATCCTTATATACCATTGCAAGTAGGCAAAATGCGGGTTTCGATTCATCTCAGATCCACCACGGATAATCTTCGATGGTTATTTTACCCTCTTCATCTTTTGGCAGGAAGCATGCGAGATACGCATCCGAAAAACTGATTCCCGTGGTATAAAGAACCAAAACCGGAATGATCATTCCGCCAAGCCCCAGTCCGAAGAAAATCCAGGCTTTCTTCTTTTTTCCGATTGCGAACAGATGGGCTCCGAAAGCTCCGAGCAGAAATCCGAGCCAGACATATTTACCCTTCTTTACCCGGATCGGATTGTCAAGGGGTGTTGCATCATCAGCCACCCGTTTGCAGAATTTTCTCATCTGCAAAAGAAGAATGATGGTGGCAGTTAAAAGCAGCACAAAGGCCGCATAACTGAAATAAGTCCACGCTTTGTACAGATAATAAACCGGAGTCGGCTCGAGCTCAAAGGTCATCATCGCCCCCAGATTTCCGCTTTGCATCAGGTTACTTAAATCCCCGGCATTACTGTAAAACAAAGTTCCAAGATTCAGTTTCTCATAAAAAAACGTTATTGCAATGGTTCTTCCAAGCAATCCGAATGCCGTAGTTAAAAGCATCATCAAAACCGCAACCAGAATCAGTCCGAGAATATGGTTCGTGCGGATATTCAGCTTTCTTTCACTGCTCATTTTCGGAAGAAAAATCTGTGCCATCTTAATTCCCCTTTTTTCTGTTAATTGTTATCTCCGTCGGTCTCTTCAGACTCCTCGTACTCTTCGTCGGAATCGTCTTCATCATCTTCGTACTCTTCGTCGGATTCGTCGTCCTCGTTGTCGTCTTCTTCCTCAGCCTCTTCCGATTCCTCATCGGTGATTTCGTACTCTTCGGTATTTTCCACAGCTGCAGGAGCCTCTTCTTCAACCGTTTCCTGAGAAGAAACATTCTCACCCTCTGCCTCTGCTGCGAGTTCGGCAAGCTCCGCTTCGGTCACTTCGGGTTCGGGAGTTGCCTCCGCACCCTTCTCCTTAAGCACCTCTTCATCCACGTCTTCGATGAAGAAAAGTTTTCCGGAGAAATCCTGGTCGTAGCGGACATTTTCGTTGTATCCGGTTCCGGAGAAATTCTGTTTCAGCGCCACACCCGCACTCATTAAGAGACTTCCGTAGGCCGTATAATCCTCTGTCTCCGCAGGGAGTTTCACCTTCTTCGCCAGAAGATCCATCAGAAGTGAATCCTGCTTTACATGAATCGGCGTAACGGTATTTACCAAATCTCCGAAGTCGCGGATGTCATAAGTCAGCTCATGATTAAAGAAGTGATACTCCGTATTTTCCTCAAGTCCCTTGGGGAAGTAACGCATGTTCTGCGTATTGGGCGCAACCAGTTTTTTGAGCATCAGTCCGACAGCCTTGGTGCCGTAACGTGTTGCAATCGTCCACTCCGTGATATTTCCCACACCCGTAGGATTGAATAAAACACTGGTGGCATCGCTGATCGGCACCAGATCCGCAAGCGGACCCATGCCGCCGCGGAAGAATTTGCCGTGCTGGAAAATCTCGCGGTATTTTTTATAAACAGCAATTTCATCCTTGATTTCGTCCATCTGTTCCTTGGTAAAATCGTTCAGATTGCATTCGTATCCGAGGCTTCCGAAAGCCGCAACCGCAAAACGTGTGCGAAGCTGCGTTCTGCGAAGCGTCTGATGATTGGGGCTCGCGGACACATGCGCTCCCATCGTTTCAAGCGGATAACCGTAGCTGTAGCCCTGCTGAATTTCCGCGCGGCAGATCGGGTCCGTGTTGTCGGAAGCCCAGATTTGCGGGAAATAACAGAGAATGCCCAGGTCGAAGCGGTTGCCGCCCGATGCACATCCTTCGAATAAAATATGCGGGAACTTCTCCGTCAGGGCACCCATGATTTCGTACAGGCCGAGTACATATCTGTGTGCAACCTCGCCCTGGTGCTGGGATATCGCTTCCTCATTGACTACCTCATGTGTTCCGGTTTCGTCAACGACGATGACACTGCCCGCTCTCGCGGAGCCCGAATATACGTCCGAAAAAATCCGGTTCATGTCCCATTTTACATACGCAATGTTGGCAGAGGAAAATACCCTGCTCATCGTATCAATAATGTATTCCCGCACTTCCTTGCGGCTTAAATCGAGGACTCTCTGGTTGCGTCCCTCGGAATGATCGCGCTTCGGATTGGCCAGACACCAGTCGGGATGTTCCTCGTAAAGATCGCTGTTTACATTGACCATCTCGGGCTCCACCCAGAGTCCGAAAGAAAGTCCGAGCTTGTTGATTTTATCCGCAAGACCCGAAAGGCCTCCCGGCAATTTTTTCTTATTTACGACCCAGTCGCCCAGGGACTTTGTGTCGTCGTCGCGTTCTCCGAACCAGCCGTCGTCCATAACAAAGAGCTCGATGCCCGCATCGGACGCACGTTTTGCAAGCTTCAGAAGCTTAGCTTCGTCGAATTTAAAATATGCTGCCTCCCAGCTGTTTAAGAGAATCGGACGGTCCTTGTATTTCCATTCGCCGCGGACAATGTGCTCGCGAACGAAGAAGTGCATGTTGTGGCTGAGCGCATTTAAACCGCTGTCCGAAAAACTCATCACTGCTTCAGGTGCTTCAAATGTATCGCCCGGCTTTAAAATATACGCAAATCCTTCTTCGTTGATACCGGACTGGATGCGGATTTTTCCGTACGCATTTGCGTCCGTAATTTCCATATGGTTTCCGGAGTAAATTAAGTTAAAGCCGAAGCATTCGCCGCGGTCCTCGTTCGTCTGCGGTCTTGCCACCATGAAGAACGGGTTGGCGCGGTTCGAGGAAGTTCCCGTATAGCTACGGCTTACATGCATGCCGTGCGCTAAGGAGGTGTGATACGAATGCATCTCTCTTGCCCACGCACCGTCGAAGAAAATTCCTTCATAGCCCGAATCCGGCAGATCCAGCTGCAGCGAAAGAATCCGCTCCACACGCACGGGGTCGCTGCCCTCGTTGATCAGGTCCGCATAACGCGTGATTACATTTTCCTCTTCGTATACGGTGTAAACGATGTTCAAACGAACCTTGTAGTATTTTTCCACAAAGGAAACAGTCAGAACATCGGCCTCCTCGCCGTAAGAGCCCGGAAGCGTTTTCCGCTCCGCCGTTCCTTTCTCCAGAGTACATGAATCATAAATAAAATCCACGGTCCTGCTGCCGTCGGCAAATACCAGACTGATGAAAGGCGAACGCAAATCTCCCTTTCCGCTTCCCGAAATCTCGAGGCACTCATCCTCCATCGCCAAAGCCTGATGGTCCTTGTCATAGGCAATCGAATTGCCCGTAATAAACTCCCTCTTCTGACGAATCACGTCAAAATCCGACAGGTTCGGCAGAAAGCGGACCCGCTTGCCGTAGTACCGATGCATCGCATGCCCCGTGTCCGAAATCTCGAAGCAGTAGGTGGTGTTCTTTGTATTTAATACGAATTTATTATCTTTAATCTGAATCATTCTTGATCTCCAATACATTATTAGCTGACGGTTGAAAACCCAACAGAACCATTATACCATTTTTCACCAAAAAGCACATCCCGATATTACGAGATGTGCTTTTCAACCTTCAGGCTGAATGCGTACCATTTCCGGAGTGCGCGCGGAGGATATCGGTCGCATGAAGCCGTCCTGCTTCCAAAGGAACTGTAACTTATTCCGCAACAGCCTCTGCCGCCCTGCGCTCTTTGATCTGCGCGCTTATCTCCTCCAGCTTCTCATCGGTCAGAATATACTTCGTCTTAAACACGATGAATCCGACTATCAGCACGAAGATCGGCAGCACCGTCATCACGAAACGGAGTCCCAAAACAGAGGAGCCCGATACGGTTATCGCTCCGTTTTCCGCGATACTTGCAATGTACGCTTTCAATCCGGCCATCAGCGAGCCGTCCACTGCTTCATAGGTAGTTTCGGAGCGGCTGATCTGGAAGAGGGAAAGGCTGCCTGCCGCTACGAGCGTTGCAATTCCCGATGCCAGTTTTACCACGAAGGTCTGCATGGAGAAAATAACCGATTCATCACGGCGGTTATTTTTAATCTCACCGTAGTCAACGGTATTTGCCAGAAATACGGTAACCAGCACGTTTAAAATTCCCACTGCGGAGAAGATGAAAAATCCGGGAACAAAGAACGGATATACACTGTTTACTCCGGTAAGTGCCATCACAAGCAAAACCCCATAACCGCCGATTGCTGAGAAAACGGAGATGTAAAAGATTTTGATCATGTTAAAGAATTTTCTCAAAATCGGGAAGAAAATACACATCGCCAGAATCTGCATTCCTCCTCCGAAGGTGGAGAACAGCGTATAATTGCCCTGCCAACCTCTTCCGCCTAAGTCATATTTGAAGAAATAGATTAACAGATTCGATGTGATATAGATTGCGGAGTTTACAAGCACAATCGTCACAACCATCGCCATTGCCTGGTCATTCTGGAGAAGTGCCTTGAACATATCTCCGATTTTCGCACTCTTAACATCCACTGTCGATTTTTCCTTAATGAAAATACAGGTAATCAGGATGAATACAAAGAAGAGAATTGCAACAATCAGGGAGAAATACTTAAATCCGAGTCGGTCCACTTCCTTCGTAGAGGAAAGATCCAGCATAACAGCATGGATTTCGTTTACGGCGTTATATTCTTCCGTCGGAAGATAAACGCAAATCACACCTGTCTTATCCGCAGGATTCAGGGCAATATCCATCCTGCTGTTTTCCTCGTTCAGTTCGCCGTTTTCCCCAATGGGTACATTTTCGGAACCGTTTGTAAAGGAAAGGGTATATTTACTGTTGCTCTGGGTATAGGAAACCTCTCCGGATAACTCGCTCTTGTCGGCGGAAATCACCATATCTCCACCGCCGGTTAATTCTTTTATGTTTCCGGTTGTCGCTCCGGTTTCATCTAACTCCGCTACATAAACGGTTGCTGTTTCAAGCCTTACATTTTCCACATTCTGGTTCTTTCCTACCGCCATATTGCCGATTGCATTTACGGATAAAATCGTAACAATCGTAATAATCGCGGAACCGACACCAGCACAGGTACGTCCCAGTGCACTCATCGCTTCTCTCTCCTTACCGTTTTCGGTAAAGGCCGGAACCATTGACCAGTACGGAATATCCATCATCGTGTAGGTAATACCCCAGAGAACGTAGAAAATCGCCGCATAAGCAATCATCCCTTTTCCGTTCAGTGCGGGAGGTGCCGCAAACATGAAGAAAAGAATGATGGCGTTGGTTAATGTTCCGATGAATAACCAGGGACGGAATTTGCCCCATTTGGTTTTGGTGCCTGCTACAATGGCGCCCATCAGCGGGTCGTTGAACGCATCAAAAACACGCGCCGCCATAAGGATAATTCCCATTACCCATGCAGAAACACCCATAATGTCCTGATAATAGTACAGAATATAGCTTGCGGAAAGCATGTAAACCATGTCTTTTCCGACCGCGCCGATTCCGTAAGCTGCCTTCTCTTTAAATCCAAGTTTCATATGTTACCTCCCTAATCTGCCGGCCCCGTTTTCTCTCCGGTTTGCCTGACCCTGCGTTTTCTTCCTGTTTCCAATCCCTTACGGTTCCAACTGAATCTTAAAATCAACTTCCGCCATGGCCCGTCCGTTGATATCCGTTACGGTAAGCCTTGCGCTTCCTGCCTTGCCCGTGGTCTTCACATACGTTCCGCCGCATCCTCCATTCAGTCCTACAACTGTAGGACCGATCAGTTCCGCATTGCCTTCGATTTTCAGAACCACCGGATCGTTATAGTAGTAAAGAATGTTCCGGTTCTCATCCACGGCGCGGATGCGTACGCAGGCTACGTCGTAGGATTCGATTTCTTTTAATACCACTCTGTCGCACTCCACTTCCAGACCCATTTTGGTCATCGGAGCGATATTCTTTGTCTTAACCACTTCTCCGTTTTTGATGGCTTCGAAGCGGTAGGTCTTGGATTCTCCGCCCCAGTCGCCGATGTATTTGTTGTAAAGTTCCACGGCCTCGGTCATTTTCATACGATGGAAAACCATAAGCTTGGCCGCCTTCATTTTCGAGGATGTGTTCATCTGGTAAAGACCGAATTTCGCAACCTCGTTTAAAATAATCTTCACATCCCTCTCCTGGGCGGGTGTCATTTTTTCATCCTTTAATGCATCGCCGATGTAATCGTCAATCTGAATCGGTGCATTTTTTAAGTATGGCCACTCTGTGCTCTCATGCGTGTATTCCTTGATGAGGCGGTCGTTTTTGTACATTTTTACGCTGTCCGCATTTGTAAAAATATATGTCTCGTTCCGGTTGCAGCCCGGGTGCTCGCCGATGTCCATCGAGGAGGAAACCTCTAAAACCGGAGTCTCGTCCTGCATTTCCGCATATACATATGCGGCAAGCTTCGGATTGCGGAACATGTCCATCACGCCGTGGTAGCAGATTCTGTCGCCGGAACCGAAATCCCTGTGGGTGTTGTAATCAAACATACACCAGCCGAAGGATCCGGCGATGTCCGTATTTTTCGCAACATCGTTTAAAACCGTTGCATGGCGGGTGGCATCCTCGAGACGCTTCTCTTCCCAGTCAAACGCCTTCGTCGGGAACATGTGGCCCATGTATTCGGAAATCAGATAGCCCTTGTTCATATCAGGCGTTACATCGCTCTTTTTATCGCAGCCCTGGTTTCCGCCGGAGTGAACAAAATCGTTATAGGTATATACATCCTCCAGAAGACTCATCTTCTTGTAGCATCTTACGCCGCCTGTCTGACGCATCGGATCCAAGCGGTGTGCCGCCTCGTTGGTGCGTTTGTAAAATTCGTCATCGTCGACGGATTCGTTGATACGCACGCCCCAGAGGATGATGGATGCATGGTTTCTGTACTGCAGAACCATGTCCTCCGTATTTTGATTGCCTTTAATTTCCAGGTTTCGTCACCGATATGCTGCCAGCCCGGAATCTCGGTAAAGACCAAAAGTCCCAGCTCGTCACACGCTTCGATAAAATGCTGCGACTGCGGATAATGCGAGGTACGGACTGCATTTAAGCCGAGCTCTTTTTTCAGAAGATACACATCATTGCGCTGCGGATTTTTCGGCATTGCGTAGCCCACATAAGGGAAGCTCTGATGACGGTTCAGGCCGCGGATTTTATACTTTTCTCCGTTTAAATAAAATCCGTCGCTCTTGAATTCCGCACTGCGGAAACCGAAGCGCACTTCCTTTTCGTCGGAAACCACACCGAACTCGTCCTGCAGGGAAACCTTTAAGGTGTAGAGATTCGGCACCTCAGGCGACCAGCGAAGCGGTTCGCTGACCGCGTACTGATAAACATTGGTTTTGCCGTCCGCGATTTCCGTTCCGAGCTCTGCTCCGCCCACGGAAATGACCTGCTTCATGCCTGCTGCCTTTTCGCTTGCGGTCACTTCCACGCGCAGGTTTCCGTTCATGTCGCCGGAAACATACACATCCGAAATATGCTCGGGCTCTTTTACATCGATATAAACATCGCGATAAATTCCACCGTAGGTCATATAGTCAATGACAAATCCGAAGGGCGGAATGTTCTGATCCTCACGGCTGTTGACCTTGACCATAATTAAGTTCTGGTGACCGTAGTCGAGGAGTTCCTTCACATTCAGCGTGAATGCGGTGTATCCGCAAAAATGCTCGCCCGCGACTTTTCCGTTGATATAAACGACACAGGAATGAGCCACACCGTCGAAGGTTAAGAATACCTCCTTGCCCATCCAGGTGGCGGGCACGTTGAATGTTTTGAAATATGCCGAGATTTTCTGATACTCGTGCTCGTCAAAATAGTGAAGCGGTGTTTCCGCTACGGAATGCGGAATCCGAACCTGCTTCGAGTCTTCATAGGAGTAGCTGATCTGCTCCATACCCGGTTCATACTGATCGTTGAAATACCAGCCGTTGTTTAAGTAAACTCGTTTTTCCATAGCGTAACCCCTGTCCTTCCTGTTCTATAATGATTTTACAAATCTCTCAAACGCTTCCGTTCCGGCTTTGTCGCGCTTATAAACACCCGCGCATTCGAGAACCTTCGCAAATACCTTTCCGACCTCGTCCTGAACGACTGCGTGGATATTTGCCTCGTTCAAATCCGTGTAATTCTTCATCCACTCTTCCGCCCAGTCCGCGTGTTTTCCGGTCAGTTCGGATGCTCTTAAATCTCCGCCTTCGAGAATGATTCTTTCCAGCTCTTTTAATTCCGTCTTTAATCTTGCGGGTAAAATCGCAAGTCCCATAACTTCGATTAATCCGATATTTTCTTTCTTGATATGATGAAGGTCCGCCGTCGGATGGAAAATCCCCCAGGGATGATCTTCATCCGTACGATTGTTTCGAAGCACCAGATCGATTTCATATTTTCCGTCCCGCATTCTTGCGATGGGAGTAATGGTGTTGTGAGGAATTTTCTTTACGTTACCTGCATCGTCCGTCTCTTCGCTGTAGCTGTAAATTCCGACGCTTTCGTCGGAGTACTCTCTCCAGGTCCTTAAGATATAATCCGATGCTTCTTCAATCTGTGCTCTGTCACTGCTCTGTAATCGTACTACAGACATAGGCCATTTTACGATGCCGGCCGTAACGAGCGGATACTCCTTCATTTCGAAGTTTTTTTCATAATCCGCCTTCGCCATTGCGAAGGTAAAATTGCCGCCCTGAAAATGATCGTGGCTTAAAATCGATCCTCCTACAATCGGCAGATCCGCATTGGATCCGACAATATAGTGAGGGAACAAATCCAGAAAATCAAAGAGCTTCGTAAAAACCGCACGGTCGATTTTCATCGGAATATGATTTTTATTCAGCACGATGCAGTGCTCGTTGTAATAAACATAAGGGGAATACTGTAAAAAATATGCTTCGCCGTTTAAGGTAATCGGGATGAGGCGGTGATTCTGTCTCGCCGGATGGCTGACGTGGCCCGCATATCCCTCGTTTTCCCTGCAAAGAAGGCAGGCCGGATAGCCGCTCTTTTTCTGCGTAAGCGCCGCGGCAATTGCCTTCGGATCCTTCTCGGGCTTTGACAAATTGATGGTGATATCAAGGGAACCGTACTCAGTCTGGGTCGTCCATTTTTCATCCTTTACGATTCTGTCACGACGAATATAGTTGGTTGCTTCTGAGAAGTTGTAGTAATAATCGGTCGCTTCCTTCGGGGAATTTCCGTAATGCTCTTTAAAAATTCTCTGTACTTCGGAAGGCGGAGGTGTAATCGCGCCCATGATTTTTGTATCGTACAGATCCCGGAAGGTGATGCTGTCTTCTTTTATTTTACCACTTTCCACAGCCTTATCACAGATATCATTCAGGATTTCGTGAAGCTTTCTTTGGGGCTTCTGTGCATTTTCCTTGAGGTACTCGTCAAAGCTTTTTTCAAATCCGACTACATCTGTCATCTCCGCGAGAACATTGATGCGGTACGCAATGTCTTCTTCCGCGATTAAGCCTGCATTTATGCCGTATTCAATTAATTCGTAAATGAGATTTTCCATTCTGTTCTTCCTGCTCTTACGTTTTTTGCTCTTATGCTTTTTGCTCTTACGTTTTACTGCTCTTATGCTTTTTCTCTAACGTTTTTTAACTTTTCTGCTTTTTTGGTTTTCTGCCCTATCGTTTTTCTCTGCTTTCCGCGCCGCGGTAGCCGTCGGAATTCTTATTGTAAATGTTTCAGAATACCTGCACTCCGCCATACTTTCTGATTTTCAGGACATGGCACGCATCCTTACCGAATGCACATTCCATGGTCTCTTTGTATTTTGCGACATCCTTGTTTTTCACGAAAGCCTGAATCGTTCCTGCGAATCCGCCGCCGTGCACTCTGCTCGCTCCGCTATTTTCATCGAGAACCGCATCGCTTAAAGCCAGCGCCACGGAAATGTTCTGATGACGTACATCCGAGGAAGTGTAAACATTCTGAAGATACTCGAAGGAGGATTTTCCGGAGGCGCGAACCTCGGTAAGAAACTTCGGTACATTGCCTTTTTTGAGTGCTGCGGTGCCGCGCTGTACGCGTTCATTTTCCATAATAAAATGTAATGCTCTCAAAACCGCACGGTCGCCGAATTTGGCTCTTAACGGCGCCAGGTTCTGTAAAATATCTTCGCGGGTTACGCCCAGCAAAACCTTCCTTCCGAAGTAGCCGGCAACTTCCTTCATCTCTCTCGGAATTGCCGCATACTCATCGGTTAAGTCCGCATGGGAACCCTTGGTGTCCGTGATGCAGAGGCTGTAGCCGTTCGCGGATAAATCGAAGTCGATTTTCTCGACCTTCGGATCGTCGGGATCCGCAAAATCCACATGCACAAGATTTCCTACGGAGCAGGCCATCTGATCCATGAGACCGCAGGGCTTTCCGAAATAAATGTTTTCCGCGAACTGTCCGATGATGGCGATATCGATTGCGGAAACCTCTCCTTTGTTGTAAAGGAAAGATAAAATCGTTCCCATCAGGGTTTCGAACGAGGCCGAGGAGGAAAGGCCCGCGCCGATGATCACATCGCTTGTTACATATGCTTCAAAACCGCCGATTTTATAATTCTTATATTCAAATCCTTTTAATACACCCTTCACGAGTGCCTTGGTACCGCCCTTTTCGCCGCTTCTGTGCTTTAAGTCTTTTAAGTCCACAACGATTTCCTTATATCCATCGGAGGTAACTTTTACCACGCGTTCCTTCGTGGGATGCACGATTGCGATGGCGTCCAGATTCACGCTGGCCGCGAGGATTTCGCCCTGCTGGTGATCCGTATGATTTCCCATAACCTCGCTGCGTCCGGGCGCCGAAAAAATCAGCACCTTCTCATCTCCGTAGATTTCCGCAAAGCGGTCAAGCGCCTTAATGTAACGTTCTTTTTCATATGCAATCATACTTTCGTCCGCATAGAGATCCAAGAATCTTTCGTCAAATGCGTCGGAGTTTATTTTTTTCTTCAGGGAATTGATTGTCATCATATCTGCCTCCTATGGCTACCCGTCGTTCAGCCTGTTTGCTATTTTCACTCATCTTTCCGTTCCGGTACTTACCCTTAATCCCGAATCGGTTACTTCTTTCTGAAACGTTCACTTCATCTGATTCATTATTTTAAGACTAACATTTGTTTACCAATACGTCAATTTGTTTACCAAATGTTTACTATAGAAAAGATACACAAATCGATTTGTCTATAATTACTAAAAATGCAATATTTCTATATAATATGCTTGTTTTTATATCTGTTTGTGTTACTATTCTGTTTAGTAAACGAATTGTTCCATATTTTAGTAAACATATGTATTATAATTGTAGTAAACTTTCAGGAACTTCTTTTTGCTGAATCAATAATCATATAGAAAAACCTGTGGCGGCACACATTTACTGATGTCCGCAAATACAGACAAACACTAATACAAATCAGAACCAAAATACAGGAGCACAACATGGCAACCATACGAGAAATCGCTAAAGAAGCCGGCGTTTCCGCCGGCGCAGTATCCAGAATTCTGAATCAGGACCCGACCTTAAACGTCTCTTCCGAGACACGCGAGCGCGTCTTAAAAATCGCCACCCGCGTGGGCTACACCAAGCCCGTCCGCTCCTATCAGTCCAAAAAATCCGCCTTCACCATGGGCATCGTGCAGTGGTTCTCCGCTGACGAAGAACTGACCGACACCTACTACCTCTCCGCACGAACCGGCGTTGAGGATTTTTGCGATAAAAACAATATTGCGATCACGAGGGTTTTTCCGTCCGATGACGATCCGGCGGAAATTTTAAAACACGTGGACGGACTTGTCTGCATCGGTAAATTTTCCGATAAGGAAATCCGCAATTTTATCCGCATCTGCCCGAATATCGTTTTTCTGGACCGACCCGTGGATAAGTACAAAATCACTTCCGTCACAATGGATTTTGACCAGTCCGTCCGCGATGCCCTCCACTATCTCGAAAGTCTCGGACATAAAAAAATCGCCTATTTAGGCGGTCAGGAATACGTGGGCAATCACGAGCCCATTCTGGATTTAAGAAAAAGGCAGTATCA
>Ga0247611_10004575_pt1 | contig 19043 bp, 18 predicted proteins | sample 177DNAGHGhighgp2_FD_192422 | JGI IMG/M metagenome (GOLD analysis project Ga0247611, IMG submission 192422) | Sheep rumen microbial communities from Palmerston North, Manawatu-Wanganui, New Zealand - 1770 DNA GHGhigh gp2 | ecosystem: Host-associated > Mammals > Digestive system > Stomach > Rumen... | reverse complement strand
TGATTCACCAGCTCTAGTTGGTTATATGTATAATAAAGCATATACATATAAAAGTGGAGCCAAAACTGGAGATTATGCAAATAGTGTAACTTGGGATAGTACTAATAATATATATGTCCTTGATTCAGCAACAACCATGAATTTAACAGCTCCAAATGAAACCCATCATTATGTATGTGATACAGATTGTACCAAGGTAAGATTTTATTACTATGTATCTGGTTCAACATATCGATATGTACTTTTAGAGAATGGAGATACTAATCCTGTATATGCTATGTTAAATGGAAAGACACAAAATGAAACGGTTGACGCTAATATCAATAGATACTCATCAGCCATAAAAGGACAATTAGATAATTGGTATAAAAAGAATATTGATAGTTTAAATTCAAGTGTAAAGGGATTAATCGATACAGGTTCAGTATACTGTAATGATCGAAGTAGTAGTAATAATTTTGGAAGCTGGAATAAGGATGCAACAAATTTAACAACAGATTTAAATTTTTATCAATATAATGTAAATAAAGATTTAAGATGCGCAAATGTAACCGATAGATTTAGTAAAGAAAATGAGAAAGCAAACTTGACTTATCCAGTGGGATTAATAACTGAACCAGAGAGAAATTTAATTGGAAGTAGTTATGCAGCAACTGGACAGATTTATTGGGGCGCGTCTCCTATCATTTTCGGCAGCTACTTTGCTTACGTACGTTATGTTGATACCTCTGGTGCTACGGACCACGGCGATGTCAACTACTCCCGCGGCTTGCGTCCGGTAGTTTCACTTCGACCTGACGCGGACATAGAAGAGGGAGACGGAAGTTATGATACACCATATGTTATTGGAGATAAAATAGTTCGTAATCTTTCTAATTATGAATATTAATTAACTGATAAAGTAATTTTATCAGTTTTTTCTATGTAATAATTTTTGTTGTAAATATTGTTATTTTGTGATATTATTAGTTCTGAAATGAGGAATGTATATGCAAGTACCTGATTATAAATTAGCTCGTAAAAGAACTAAAGATGAAGTATTAATTAGAGATTTTAAAATAGATAAATCTTTATTAAAATTAGGAGTAAATAAAAAGTATTTTATTAAGACATATGGATGTCAAATGAATGAGCATGATAGTGAGAATATTAAGGGTATGTTAAACTTAATGAAGTTTGAAGAAACTGATAATATGGAAGATGCAGATTTTATAATATTAAATACTTGTAGTATTAGAGAGAATGCTCACAATAAAGCTTTTGGTATGCTTGGAAGAATTAAACATATAAAAGATAATAAACCTAATTTAATAGTTGCTTTATGTGGTTGTATGGCTCAAGAAGAAGGAGTAGTATCAGAAATAATAAAGAAATATAATTATGTAAATTTTGTGTTTGGAACTCATAATTTAGATGAATTACCTGATTTATTACAAAAAAGTTTTTATGATAGTAAATTAAATGTTGATGTAATTAGTTGTGAAGGTAATATTATTGAAGATATGCCTGTTTTAAGAGATAATAAATATAAAGCTTATGTTAATATAATATATGGTTGTGATAAATTCTGTACTTATTGTATAGTACCTTATACTAGAGGTAAACAAAGAAGTAGGAGAAAAGAAGATATTATTAAAGAAGTTAAAGAATTAGTTAAAGATGGATATCAAGAAGTAACATTACTTGGACAAAATGTTAATGCTTATGGTAAAGATTTATATGATGATTATGATTTAGCTAGTTTACTTGTTGATGTTTCTAAAACTAAAATACCAAGAATTAGATTTATTACTAGTCATCCTTGGGATTTTACTGATAGTTTAATAGATGTAATTAAAAATCATGATAATATTGTTAAATTTGTCCATTTACCAGTTCAATCAGGAAGTACTAAAATATTAAAACAAATGGGAAGAAGATATACTAAAGAGTCATATATAGAATTATTTGATAAATTAAAGAAAATTGATGGAATTAGTATTACAACAGATATTATTGTTGGCTTTCCTGGAGAAACAGAAGATGATTTTCAAGATACCTTAGATTTAGTTAATTATTGTAAATTTGATGGAGCTTTTACCTTTATATATTCACCACGTGAAAATACACCAGCTAGTGTATTAAAAGATAATGTAACATTAGAAGAAAAAGAACAAAGATTATATAAATTAAATGAATTAGTTAATAAATATTCTTTAGAATCTAATAAAAGAATGTTAAATAATAACTATAAAGTTTTAGTTGAAGGAGAAAGTTCTAAAAAAGGAATGTTATTTGGTTATACAGAAACTAATAAATTAGTTAATTTTAAAGGAAATATGGATAGTATTGGTAAAATAGTTTCTGTTAAAATAATTGATGCTAAAAGTTTTAGTTTAGATGGTGAGATAGTTGAATAAAGAAATAAGTAATAAAATAGATGAAATAATTAATTATATTAAAGAAAGTGATTCTTATAAAAATTATTTAAAAGCTAAAGAATTACTTGATAGTAGAGATGATTTAAAAGAAATAATTGCTAATGTTAAGAAGTATCAAAAACAATTAGTTAAATCTTATAATAAAGAGATAGAGAAAGAATTAAATAGAAATTTAGATATTTTAAATAATGATTATAATTATATAGAATATAATAGATATTTAGAAGAAGTTAATAATTTATTAAATATATTTGAAAATAGAATTAATAAATATTTTGAAGATGTTTTTAATTAGGTGGTATAATGAGTGATAATTTATATAAAGTGTTATCATTAGAAAATGATATGATAGATTGTTTATATGATAATACAGTAGATGAAAATAAATTAGTTATGTTAATTAATAAGATTAATAAAATATTACCAAAGTTAAGTAATAAAGAAATTATGTATTTATTACAAAATGGTAGTGTTATGCATGATTATACAAATGTATTAGATTATTTAAAAAAATATAAAATTAATAAAACTGAACTTAAGAAAGATAATTCTTATAAAGAAGAATTAAGAAAGTTAAATAATTTTTTAGAATTAATTAATGATTCAGCTTATGATGATAATGAATATAAATATATCTGTAGACAGTGTGATATTGATAATGTTGCAAGTTATTTATTATCAAAAATGAGTAATGAAGATATAATGATGTTATCTAATGAAAGTGATGATTGGAATTATAAATTATTTTTATATGGTAATTTAAAATCCTAATCTTTTGTCCTCATAGTATAAAGGATAGTACGGATCCCTCCTAAGGATTAAATGTAGGTTCGATTCCTACTGGGGACGCCATAATATGTAGAAAATCTTAAATAAAAATTAAGATTTTTTGTTTACTGAAATATATTTATATGATATTATTTATATAGGAGATGATAGATATGAATAATAATGATAAACCATATTATATAGTAGATGATCAAGAGAATAAAAGAAAAATAAGATATAATAAATTTTTATTTAGATTTTTCTATATGTTTGTTATAGTAATAATAGTTTTAGCAGTATATTTATTTAGAATAGATAGATATGAAATATACTTAGATAGTAATGAAATATTAATGGATACTGGAAGTACTTATCAAATAAAATTAACTCCAAAAAATGCAGTATATTTTGATATATCAAATTATGAATATAAAAGTGAAAATTCTAATATTGCAACAGTAACTGAAGGTGGAACAATAACAGCAGTTGGTAAAGGAACAACAAATGTTATAATAAAATTTAAAAATAGTTTTTATAAAAAGAAATTAAAAGTTATATCTGATGATGTTAATGTACAATCACTTGAAATAAATACAGATGATAGTATAGAAGTAAATGAAAATAAAACTGTTATAGCAAATGTAAATGGAAAAGAAAATGTAAGAGCAAATATAACATATGAAAGTGATAATCAATCAGTTATAATGGTAGATGATTATGGTAATTTGAATGCAATTAAAGAAGGACAAGCAACAATTACTGTTAAGTCTGATAATGGTGTAGAAAATAAGAAAACAATTAAAGTTCTTCCTTCTACGGAAATAAAATTTGATGATATATTGGAAAATAATCAAGAGCCTCCAGTGGTAAATCCTAATTCATCAAGTAATAATGTTAAAGAAACAACTCCTGTTGAAAAGAAAAATACAGAAATAATGGTTACATCAGTAAAATTAAATATTACTAGTACAACATTAACTGTTGGTGATAGTATAAGTTTAAAAGCGACTATAAGTCCAAGTAATGCTAGTAATTTAGCTATAAATTGGTCAAGTAGTAATAATTCAGTTGCTACTGTTGTAAATGGGAAAGTTGTTGCAGTAAAAGCTGGAAATGCTGTAATTAAAGCAACTAGTGCAAATGGAAAGACTGCTATTTGTGATTTGATAGTTAAAGCCAAGGAAACACCAAAACCAGTAACACCAACACCAAGTCCTCAACCAGCTCAACCTCAAGTCGATAAAACACCACCATCTGGTACTTGTAAAGCAGTTATAAAAGGAGGAACTACAACAGTTACAGTATCTACAACAAGTAAAATTAAAGCTTATAATTATAATGGAAAAGAATTAACAACTAATACATATACTCAAAATGGAAATTGGACAGATGCAAATGTTGTCCTAATTGGTACAAATGGAGTATCGAATAGAATTAAATGTTCTATTGATTATCAAACCTTACCTGAATGGACTAATAAATGGGGAAGTACTAAGTATTCTGCTAGTAGTAATACTTTAAAGGTTGATGTTAGACTTTATAAAGTAAAAAAATCATATGATGTATATTTAAGCTATATTTGGGTTAAAAATGCCAATGAACAACTTCATAAAAAATATGGTCATGATAAACCTGTAAATATTTTAAGTAGTTTAGTTAAAAGTAATGGACTAACTAATAAAATTGTTTTAGGTTTTAATGCTAGTCCACCAGTTGGTAAAGATGGAAGTGAAAGCTTTTATAGTGGATGGCAAAGTGATTCTAAATATAATCATAAAGAACCATCTACATTAATGATTACTAATGGTGTAGAACTTGTTAACGATTCCAATAAAACTCCTCCTGCTAATTTATATCTTTATTATATAGATAAAAATAATAATTTACAATTTAGTCCTAATGTTCTTCGTAATATGACAGTTGCTCAAAGAGCAAGTTATTATAATACAGTAAAAGCTAGTGGAACACGTAATACTTTTACTTTTAGGCCTCCTTTGGTAAATAACAATAAAGATTGTAATGGTTGGACAGGAATAGCAGATAGTAGAAAACAGGCTTTATGTCAATTAAATACTAACAATTTTATTGTTGTTTCGGCAGATAAAGGTATTTCATATCCAAATTTTACATCATTATTAATTCAACTTGGCTGTAATAGGGCAGTTGAATTAGATGCTGGAGGATCAACAGCAACTTTCTTTAAGTCTGCAGGTACTAATAGTATTAAAACAGTTATTGGTGGTGAAAGAAAATTAACATCACTAATGTATTTTACAGAATAATGACTTTAAGATAGAAATTTCTTATAGAAGTTTCTATCTTTTTTAATAGCTTAATTTTTAATGATGTGTTATAATTGTTATGTGTTTGTGGTTAAATACGAAATTATTATTTTGTTAATCATATTATAAAATAGAACGAAAGGAAAGTAGTATGAAGTATTATTTAATAGGAATAAAAGGAAGTGGAATGAGTGCTCTAGCTAGTATTCTACATGATCTAGGAAATACTGTTGTTGGATATGATGATAGTATAGAAAAAAAATTTACTTTAAAAGGTTTAGAAGAAAGAAATATTAAGATATATCATGATGATTCTTTTATTCCAGATGGTGATTATATAATTTGTTCATCTAATGCTATTAGTCATGATCATAAAGAATTAAAGAGACTTGAGAAATATAATTTAGAACATATTAGATATCAAGACTTAATAGGTGAATTAACTAAAAAATATGAAACTATTTCTGTTTCAGGAACTCATGGTAAAACAACAACAAGTTTATTAATATCTAATATTTTAGATAAAGAGTTTGGAACTAATTATTTTGTTGGTGATGGTAGAGGTCATGGTGATATAAAAAATAAATTATTTGTTTTAGAATCATGTGAATATAATAAACATTTTTTATCTTATTATCCTAAAAATTTAGTTGTTACTAATATTGATCTTGAACATACAGAATGTTATAAAGATTTAGATGATATTATTGATAATTTTAGTATTTTAGCAAATCAAACATCTGATAATTTAGTATTATGTGGAGATGATTCCAATGTTAGAAAAATTAAATCAGATAATAAAAGATATTATTATGGGTTTAATAGTAATAATGATTTACAAGCTACTAACTTAAAATTAGATGAAAATGGTAGTACATTTGATGTTTATTATAATAATGAATATTATGATACTTACAAAATAAATTTATTTGGTAAACATATGATTTTAGATAGTTTAGCTGCTATAATGGTATCTATTATTTATAATGTTCCTAAAAGTATAATTAAAGAGGAACTAAATAGTTTTCATGGTGCGATTAGAAGATTTAGTGAAACTGTAATTGGTAATAATATAATAATTGATGATTATGCACATCATCCAACAGAAATAAGAGCAACTCTTGATTCGGCTAGACAAAAATATCCGAATAAGAAAATAATTGCAGTTTTTTTACCAAATACATATTCAAGAACAAGAGATTTTATGAATGATTTTGCTAAAGTATTAGGTGAATTTGATTTGGCATATGTAATGGATATTAAATGTGATCGAGAAAATCCTAATGATTATCCTGATGTTAATAGTGATGTTTTAATTTCTAAAATACCTAATGCGGAGAAAATAAGTATTGAAACAGTAAGTAAATTGATAGATAACCAAAATTCAGTTATATGTTTTATGAGTTGTGCTAATATAACTCCTATTATTGAGGAATATAAAAGATATATTAAGTGTTAATTAGTGTAAATAAATTATTTTAGGGGTTTAAAAATAACTAATTTTGTGTTACAATATAATTGTCTAGATAATTTGATACATTGCATTATAAATCCTACATTAAATTAAATAAGGGAATCCCGAGCAATAGTTGGTGTTGAATGCCAGAGTGTGTGTGAGTTCTTTGGAATCCTAAAGACTAGTACGGATACCCACGTGATTACATATCGCGGGTTTAATTCCGCAATGGTCGGTCATCTGGATATAATTTTTAAAATAAGAAATAGGTTCTTTGAATCTATTTCTTTTTTGTAAATAAGTGTAAAGTTAGACTAAGTATATTTTAAGATATATTGTCGAATCTCTTTCTTTTCTTATCAAATAATTATATATTCATGATGGTGATTAAATGAAAAATTATGAGGAAATTAAAGGATTAGTTTTAGAAAATGAAGGATTAATATATAGTATAGTTAAGAAATTTCATGGTGAAGTAGAAGATTTATTTCAAGTAGGAGTTATCGGATTAATAAAAGCTTATCATAATTATGATAAAAGTTTTAATACTAAGTTTACTTCTTATGCTTATCAGTATATTTATGGTGAAATATATCAATATGTTTTAAAAAATAAAAATATTAAAGTTACTAATGAAGTTGTGAAATTAAATACTGCTATTAATAAAGCTATTGATTTTTTATCCCAAAAATATGAGAGAGTTCCTACTAATCAAGAATTGTCATTGTTTTTAGAAGTTCCAATTGAAAAAATAACAGAAAATCAAAATTTATTTAATATTCTAAGTTTAGATGATAACCGTAATGATATAGATTTATATAACGTTATATATGATGATAATGTAAATAAAGATGATTTAATAATCTTAAGAGATGCTTTAAATAAATTAGATGATTATGAAAAAGAATTAATTTTGAAAAGATATTTTTATAATATGACTCAAAAAGAAATAGCTAATGAATATGGTACTAATCAAGTTAAAATTAGTAGAGAAGAGGGGAAAGTATTAACAAAATTGCGAAGTTATATGTAATATGTTATAATACATAATCAGGTGTTTTATATGCAGAAATTAATTGATGAATTATTTGATTCTAGTATTAATCATAGTTTATATATGAAATTATATCCTTTTAGTACTGAAAATATTAAAGGTTATTTAGATTATTTTGATTTAAAAGATAAAAGTATATTAACAATTGGTTCTTCTGGAGATCAAGTAATAAATAGTTTTTATAATGGTTCTAGAGATATTACTTTACTTGATATAAATCCTTTTTCAAAATATTATCTTTATTTAAAAGTTGCTGCTATTATGACTTTTAGTTATCAAGAATTTATATATTTCTTTTTTCCAAAAATACATGATAAAGATAATAGTTTAAGGTTTAATAGAATCTTATTAAAGAAATTGTTAAGAGCATTAAAAAAAATAAATTATGATTCATATACATTCTTTGAATATATATTTAATAAGTATCCAAATTCTAAAATAATAGAATGTTTATTTAATGATGATCAAGACAATGATAAAGTAATAAAAAGAATTAATAATTATTTAGATAATAGTAAAAATTATAATTATTTAAAGAAAATAATAAATGATTTATATATTTCATTTATTAATATAGATATCTTTAAATATAGAGATGATAAGAAATATGATAATATATTTTTATCAAATATTGGAGATTTAGTTAATTTATATTATTTTAGAGATTTACTTGTGAGACTTAGAGATAATAATTTAAATGATTTTGGTTCGATCTTAGTTGCTTATCTTTGGAATATGAATTATGATAGTGATGAAGTAGATTATGAATGGAAGCATATTTATATGATGCCTGCTACTAGATATCTTCTTAAAAATTTTATAACAGAATATCACCAAATAAAAGGTGTTTATGATATCTTGAATAATAATAATTATAATAGTGATTTAGTTATGATTTATAAAAAGGGAAAATGATTGTAAAAAAAATTTTTTTCTCTTTTTTTCTTTGCTTTTTTTAAAAATATTATGATTTGAAGAGAAAAAATAAAATTAAAATCTCTAATTAATTAAATATATTTTATAAATAGTAGATTTAGAGTTAATATGACAACAAAATGTAAATTTACAAAACTTGACATATATTCTTCTTTGTATTATTATGGCTTTGTTTTTGAGTTATTCAAAAATGTTTGGGGGATATATGAAAAAAATTTTTATGTTTATGCTAGTCATTTTTCTTTTTAGTTTTTCAAAAAATGTCTTAGCAGAAAGTGTTGAAAAACTTACTCTTGATTATCAAAATAATCCTTATTATTACCGGATATGGGAAAATCATACGGATAGTGCTAGATTAAGATTTTATAATCTAAATGGAGAAGTTGCTTATTGTGTTGAACCAGGAATTAATATTACTTCTGATACTTATGTTTCGATTGATAATAGTAATTTTCCTTTTTCAAATGAAATATTAGAACGTATCAAATTAATTGGTTATTATGGTTATGAATATCCAAATCATAGTACAAATAATTATCGAATGGCTACGCAAAGTTTAATATGGGAAACAGTTAGAAATATTCAAGTAAATTACTATACTGGAATAAATGGTACAGGTAATTTAGTAGATATAGCTAATGAAAAAAATGAAATTATGAGATTAGTTAATAATCATTATGTTGTTCCAAATATTAATAATGATTTAAAATTATCAATTAATAAAGATAATGTATTAGTGGATACTAATCAAGTTTTAAATGACTTTGAAATTATTAATAATAATTCTAATTTAGTAGTTTCAAAAAAAGGAAATGAATTACATATTAAAAGTGATGTATTAGGAGACTATCAATTAGTTTTAAGAAAGAATAAATATGATAATAAAAATAGTATTTTATATGTAGGAAGTGACTCATACAGTCAAAAATTAATGAAATTAAGGTATGATTCTAATGTAGAATTAAAAATAAATATTCACATTCTTGGTGGGAAAATTAATTTAAAAAAACTAAATAAAGATAGCATGGATAATAATACTATAGGTTTTTCTAAATTAAAAGAAGCTAGATATCATATTTTTGATAGTAATGATAATTATGTTTCAGAACTAATTACAAATGAATTAGGTGAAGCAGAAAGTGAAATACTTTCATTTGGAGAATATTATTTAAAAGAAATTATGCCAAGTTATGGATATTTAGTTGATCCAAATAAATATTATTTTACAATTGATAGCAATAATTTAGTTAAAGAAATAACTTCTTATGAAGAATTGGATAAAAAAGAAGTAACTATAATTAAAACTATTGAAGGAGATTATAGTTTATTATCAAAAGAGTCAGATATAACTTTTGAAATATATTTAGATAATAAATTTTATGATACTATTACAACTGATAAAGATGGTATTGCTAAAATAAAATTACCTTATGGTAAATATGTATTTCATCAAGTTAATACACAAGAAGGATATTTAAAAAGTGATGATTTTGAAGTATTAGTTAATGAATTAAATGATAATCAAGTTAAAGTAATTTATGATAAAAAAGTAAGAGGAAAATTAAGAATTATAAAAAGTGATTTAGATAAAGATATTAGATTAAAAGATGCTTTAATCGAAGTATATAAAGATAATAAATTAATATATTCAGGGTATACAGATGAAGATGGTTTAATTGAAATAGATAATTTATTTGTAGGAGAATATAAAATTATAGAAAAAGAAGCTCCTAAAGATTATATTTTAAATAAAGAAGAATTTATCGTTAAAATAAGTAATGATAATCAAGAAGTAGAATTAGAAATTAAAAATAAACATGAAGAAATAAGGGTACCAAGTACATCTCTTAATGGTAATAATAAATTAAAGTATTCTGGTATAAGTATAATGTTTTTAGGATTAGCAATAATTTTTATTGGAGAAAGAAAGTATAATAAAAATAACAATTAAGTTATTTTTTTTCATATAATTTAGTATGAATAATTTTATAAATAGTTTAATTTTAACAACACTTTCAGGGTTATCTACTATTCTAGGTTATTTTGTTATTTATTATAAAGGAAATAAAAATAATATAATAGCTTTTTCTTTATCTTTATCAAGTTCTGTTATGATAATTCTTTCTTTAACTGATTTAATACCAACTGCTTATCTTTCAATAAATAATTATAATTTTATTTATAAATCTTTACTTATTACTTTTTTTATAATAATTGGAATAATTATTTCAAAATATATTTCTAATTTTAAATATGATAATAATTTAAAAAGATTAGGTATTATTTCTTTAATTACAATTATATTACATAATATTCCAGAAGGTATTATTACTTTTATGATTAGTGGTATTAATATTCGTTTTGGGATAGAACTTGCTATTGGAATTAGTCTTCATAATATACCAGAGGGAATTAGTATTGCAATACCAATTTATTATAGTAGTTATAATAAAATAAAAACTTTATTTGTAGTATTACTTGCGGGATTAAGTGAAGTATTAGGTGCATTTATTGGTTATATATTTTTGAAAGATATTATAAATAATTATATAATAGGCTTAATTTCTTCTTTTTTATCAGGTATAATGATTAATATTAGTTTAACGGAATTATTACCTGAAGCACTAAAATATAATAAAAAATATGTCTTGTTAGGTTTAATAATAGGAACAATTATTATGATAACAAGTCATATTTATAAATAATCTTCTTCTATAATTTCATAATTTATATTATAACTATTTAACATATTTTTAATATTATCATTTACTAAAACGATATATTCTATTTTATTATCAAAACTTTTATTTAAAATATTTTTTTTATCTAGTATATTTTCTATAGTATTTACTAAGTTATAATCTACAATTATTTTTATCTTATATAGTTTTTCTATTTCAATTATATTAGTATTTTTTAAACATAGACTAGCACTATTAGAATAAGCTTTTACTAGTCCAGAACCACCTAATTTTATCCCCCCAAAATATCTAATTACAAAACAAGCTATATAGTTCAAATTATTGTTTTTTAAAACATTATATATTGGTAATCCCGCACTACCATTTGGTTCTTTATCATCTGAATATTTTATTTCATTATTAATGATATAAGCATAACAAATATGAGTAGCATCTTTATATTTTCTTTTTAATTCATTATAATAATTAAGAAATTCTTTTTTTGATTTAACTTTATATAAATAAGTAATAAATTTTGATTTATTAATTATTATTTCATTCATAGCATTAGATTCTATTATCATAAAAACTCCTTCGTATTAATTATACTATAAATATTAAAAAAAAACAGTGTAAAATTGTGTAAATTTAAAAAAGATTGTTTGAAGATATTATTTTTATAATAGTGAAAAACTAAGAAAAATATTCTCTTAAAAAAAGTAATTGGAATAAATAATAATATTAAATAATTATATTTTTTATAAATATATAGTAATTGTTGTTTTTGACTTTTAATATATTATTTGTTATATTGAATTTGTTTTTGGTTGTCAAATTATATTGATTATGTTATTTATTTTTGTTATTATAATGATAGATAAGTAATTATATATAAATGATAATTAGTTACAAGGAGGATTATGAATAATACAAAAAAAGATGTTGATGCATCACTTGATAAAGTTTTACAAGATTTAGAAAAACAATTTGGAAAAGGTGCAGTAATGAGACTTGGTGATAATAGTCATGCTAAAGTTGAAGTAGTTTCAACTGGTAGTTTATCACTTGATATAGCTTTAGGTGCTGGAGGATATCCTAAAGGAAGAATAATAGAAATATTTGGACCAGAATCTAGTGGAAAGACAACATTTGCTCTTCATGCCATTGCAGAGGTGCAGAAATTAGGAGGTAAAGCAGCTTTTATTGATGCTGAACATGCTCTTGATCCAGTATATGCTAAAAATTTGGGTGTAGATATTAATGAATTATTACTTGCTCAACCTGATACTGGAGAACAAGCTTTAGAAATATGCGAAGCTTTAGTTCGAAGTAATGCTATTGATATAGTTGTAATTGATTCGGTAGCAGCTCTTGTACCACAAGCAGAAATAGATGGTGAAATGGGAGATTCTCATGTTGGACTACAAGCAAGATTAATGAGTCAAGCATTAAGAAAATTGGGAGGAACAATTAATAAAACAAAAACAATTGCTATTTTTATTAACCAGTTAAGAGAAAAAGTAGGGGTTATGTTTGGTAATCCTGAAACTACTCCAGGAGGAAGAGCCTTAAAATTTTATTCATCGGTGAGACTTGACGTTAGAAGATCTGAAGCTATAAAAATTGGAGACTCTGTAGTTGGTAGCAAAACCAATATTAAAGTTGTAAAAAATAAAATTGCCCCACCATTTAAAACTGCAACTGTTGATATAATGTATGGAGAAGGAGTATCTAAAGAAGGAGAAATAATTGATTTAGGAATCGATGCTAATTTAATAGAAAAATCTGGCTCATGGTTTTCTTATAAAGGAGAAAAACTTGGTCAAGGCAAAGAAAATGTTAAATTATTATTAAAAGAAAATAAAGAGTTAAAGAAAGAATTAGAAGAAAAAATAAGAGAATTTTATAATATAGATGAAGATAAGGATAAATAATTATCTTCTTTTTTCTTTTTTTGCATAAAATAAAAAGAGGAGGAATTATGTCTAGTTATAAAGAAATTGTTACAAAAGCTGTTTTAGGAAAAGGTAAAAAGTTATTTAAAAACAATCATTTTGTAGAAGTTAGTAACAAACCTAATAATGTACTTGGTTGTTGGGTAATAAATCATAATTTTAAAGGAGAAAAGAATGATAATGATATTACAATATCGGGAAGTTATGATGTAAATATATGGTATTCTTATGATAATGATACTAAAACAGATGTTGTTAAAGAGACATTTAATTATAAAGAAAATGTTAGTATTAAAGAACACGAAGGGGTTGATTATTCTGATTCATCAATAATTGTTAGAAGTTTAAAAGATCCTACTTGTAGTGATGTATCAATAGATAATAATAAAATTAATTACATAATTACTGAAGAAATAGGAATTGAATTAGTAGGTGATACTAAAGTAAAAATATTAGTTGATGAGAATACAGATGACTGGGAAGAAATAGTTGATAATGATGAAGTAATGAATAAAATTGATAAAGAAGTAGATGAAAATTATTTAAATAATGATACAAAATAAAAACATATTTTGTGAATATGTTTTTTTTCTTTATGGTGCCAAATGTAAGAATTGAACTTACCTCTGATGCTTACCATGCATCTGTTTTACCACTAAACTAAATTGGCAAAAAAACTATTTTAAAGAAAATATCTTAGATTTTTCTTCATATTTTTTCTTTAAAAAGTCTGAAAGATTCAAATTTTGATAATAATCTAATAATTGATTAAGTTTAATTTTAACTTGTTCTATAAATCTATTATCAATATTATTATTAGCTAAATACCAAATTTCTTCAATTGATAATTTATTAATTAATTTATTAATTATATCGATAGATAATTCTAAGTCACTTAAATCTCTATTAAAAAGTTCTTCTTTAGCTAAAGATGATATTAATATATTACTACTAAAAATATTATTAATTAATTCTTCATTAGATAGGTTCATAAATTTTGTTTTCATTTTTATTAATATTTTAGTATACATCATATCACCTAAAATAACTATATTATTAAAAAAAAAGAATGTCAATATAATAATTAACATTTGACAATACTTTGCAGTCTTTTAATTACTTTTTTTTCTATTCTCGAAATATATGATTGACTAATTCCTAGAATATCCGCAACTTCTTTTTGAGTTTTTTCTTCGTTACCAAAAAGCCCATATCTCATAGATATTATTTCTTTATCTCTTTGTGATAACTTATTAATTTCTTCCATCATTAAATGATGATTTAATTCATCTTCTAGTGGCTTAGTAACTATATCTGATTCAGTTCCTAAAACATCTTCTAAATGAAGTTCATTACCATCAGCATCAAAACTAATACTATCATCAAAACTTATTTCGATTTTTATTTTTTTATTCTTTCTTAAAAACATTAATATTTCATTATCAATACATCTTGATGCATAAGTAGCAAGTTTAATATTTTTATCAAGACTAAAAGTTTTAATACCTTTCATTAATCCTATTGTTCCTATTGATACTAAGTCTTCTAAATCTACACCAGTATTTTCATATTTCTTTGCAAGGAAAACAACTAATCTTAAATTATGTTCAATTAATTTATCTCTTGCAAAATTATCACCATCTGATGCCATAACCAAGTAATATTCCTCTTCTTCCTTAGATAGAGGAGGAGGTAATTTATCTGTTGCACCTACATAAAAAATACTATTAATATTTTCAAAACACTCCATTATTTTACCAATTAATAAAAATAAACTAATCATTATAATTTTCCTTTCATACTACTATGTAATATACAATTAATTCCATCTATTTTAAATTCTTCATTTGATAAACCCATTAAATAATTAGAAAACTCTTTTTTATTAACATATAATTTATCTATTTTTAAACATTTAATTACACCATTATTATTTAAAGCATTATAAGGAGTATAAATAACATCTTCTAAATCATATTTAATACTCAAATTAACTAAAATAATATTTCTTTTTTTATAATAATCTTTTAAATGATTACCAGTATCTAAATAACCATTTAAATGATATAATTTCTTTTTATATAAAATATCAACTTTATAATAATTAGAATAATTGATATTTAATTTATTAATACTTTTAAGATAAATAAATACTATTAAAGGACTAATAAGTAAAAGAATAATATAATTAATTTTAAAACCATTATAATAAAATACTAATCCGGAATTAGAAAAAGAAAATAGATTACTAATTAAATATAAACCACCTCCTAAGATAATACTTATTAAATAAAAATATAATAAATTAATTAAAGTGTACTTTAAATTTTTAAAAGAAAATGTAGTGACGATCATTAATATACTAACTAATATTTTAAATATTAATAATGATATGCTATTTAGTTTAATAAATAATATAAAAATTGTTAAACTACCGATAGTAGATCCTAATAATAATCTTTTAAAAGAAACATTTCTTTTTAATAAAATAGATACTGATGTAAGTAATAAAAAATCAAACCATATATTGAGAAAAAAAATTAAGTCAAGATATAGAGTCATTTTTTATCACCACTTAAAATATAAATTATTAATTAATAAATTTATGTCGAAAAAAAAGAAAGTTATTTCTTTCTTTTAAGATGTTTATTTAAATTAAATTTTCTTGTTTTTAATCTTTCTTTATATATTATAACTAAAGGTTCTTTTTCTAAATTAATAAATTCTTCTTTTGTTAATTTTATTTTTAAATTATATTCTTTTAGTTCATATGGAATAAAGTTAACATATTTTAATTTTTCATATACACTTGATCCTGAAACACTTTTAACAGTATTATTTATATTTAGATATTGATTTTCAATTAAAGTATACTTAATTTTATCTTTTTTATAAATGTTAATATTATAAATACTGTTGTAATTATTTTTATTATTATAAAGATTTATAATAAAATCTATATCTACACCTTTAGTATTTTCATTTATTTCATTAGATTCTTCACTCCAACTATTTTTATTTTGAATATTTACTTTTAAGTTAGTTATATTAAAGTGTACTTTTCCGTGATTTTTAATTATATTATAAATAAAAACTGTAACTATTGAAGTAAAAATAATTGTTAACACAATTTCTAAATCATTACTAAAAAAATTCATATAGGCCTCCAAATTTATCTATTATTATAACATAATATTTTTTTTTAGCAAGTAAAAAAGTCATTTACATGACTTAATTACTATTTATTATAACATTATATGTTTTTCCTTCTGTGAAGGTATTAGAACCAACTTTAACTTGACTATCAGGATTTAAATATCCTATTCCAGAGTTAACAGATTTGAAACTAAAGTTGAAATTAACTCCTGGACAAGCTGCAGTAAGCTTATTTTTAAGTGTATTTTTTGTTTGTTCCGGATTACCAAGAGAAAGTAAACTTCCATCGATAACTACAGTATATGTATTAGCACTTCCTTTACTCAAAGTTATATTAACTGTTGAACCTTTATTTACTGTACCAGTTTTATCTTGACTCATTGCAATATCTTTAGGAGTAGAAGAGAATGTACCTGTATAATTAAAGTTGCATTTTAATCCAATTGATGAACAAGTTGATGATATTTCAGATTTTGATTTACCAACAAAGTTTGGAACATTTACTTTTTCGATAATACCACTTGATAAAGTAACTGTAATATTTGTTCCTTCACTAACAGTAATACCACTTTTTTTAGATTGAGCGATTGCAATATCACGCTTTGTATTTTCTGTTAAATCACCATATTTAAATGTACAAGTGACAGAAGCAGTTTTACATTTTTTAGTTATTTCATTTTTTGATAGCCCAATTAAATTTGGAACAGTAACACTTTTTCCTTTAGAAATTGTTAATATAACAGTATCATTTTCTGTAATTTTTTCACCAGTTTTTGGAGTAGAACTAATTAATTCACCATTCTTAATGGTCGTTGAGAATTCATAATTTTCTTCATAATGAATATTATTTTCAGATGCCCACAATTTAAATGATGCAATATCTTTTATTTCAGGCATTACTAAGCTTCCTTTTGATATTGTTATAACAACTTCAGTTCCTTCTTCAATTTTCTCGTTTTCATTTTTACTTGCCTTTATTATTTTTCCATTATCAAATTCTTTGTTATAAATTTCCTCGTATTTAATTTTGATATTATTTTGAATAGCCCATTTAGTAATCTCGGTTGTAGACATTTTAGATAGGTTAGGCACTATAATTTCACGTCCTTTAGAAACAATTAGCTTAAGAGATTCAACTGTTTCATTAACTTTATCTTGACTAATGACATAATTCTTTTGAATTTTATCACTAAATTGATATTCAATTTCATACTTTATACCATATCTTTTTAAATAACTTGTTGCTTCAAATAAACTTAGTCCTTTTAAATCTTTAACCTCAGTAGTTGGTATTTCTTCACCATATGAGAAAACAAATTTAACTAAATCGTTTCTTTTCATGGTACCAGAACCAACCTGTTCAATAACCGTATCACGTTCTTTATCAGAAATAATAAATTCAATTTCAACATTAACTAAGTGATTCTCTTTAATATATTTCATAACATCATCATAGCTAAATCCAACAAAATTTGGTACAACAACTTCTTTAAATGGATTTGGTCCATCTGAAATTGTTACAGAAAAGGATTTTATGTCTGAAACTAGAGTTGTTATTCCATATTCTTGCATAATAACGTGATTTAATTTAACTGTATCACTATATTCATGTAATGTTTTTAAATCAATTTTGTATTTACTAGACCATTCAAGAACTTCCGTATATTCATGATTAATAAAATCTGCTACATAAATATCATCTTCTTTAGCATAAGAAACTGAAAATATTGAATATCCTATCATAAGTAACGCTAGGAATACAATATAGGGAGTATTCTTTTTATTGTTAACTTTAAATAAAACTAAAATCATAACAATACTAATTAGAACAAAACTTAGTGTTTTAACTATTCCAAGAGTATCAAGAGCTTTAAAATCAACATTTTTAGATAAATAATATCCATATACTGCAACAGTAACTAAAGCAAGTACAAGAAATAGTATACCAACAATACCTTTTCCTTCTTTTTCCATATTTTGTTTTGGCTTTTCCGATAAATCTATTTCTTCGCCTCTAAATTCCATTGTTTTATCATTTTTATTTTTTTTCTTTGGTTTTACTTCAATTTCTTTTTCTTCACTATCTTTTAGGAAAGAGAAATCATTTGACATTTTATTTTTTTTCATAACATCACCTTCTATTAATATAATTATATAAAAAAAAGTATCATTTTGGAATATTTTTTCTTTATTTTATCTAAACTTTACATATATTTTGTTAATTAATTATTGATTAATAAAACTAATTATTGTAAAATTATAATAGGTGGTATAATGAATAAAATATATGTTAGACAAATTACTAAATTTTTACCAGTTTATTTTATAATAATTG